>Ga0315913_1001003_pt1 | contig 29006 bp, 12 predicted proteins | sample MpolsnodulesMG_FD_207736 | JGI IMG/M metagenome (GOLD analysis project Ga0315913, IMG submission 207736) | Medicago polymorpha root nodule microbial communities from Los Angeles, California, United States - small nodules | ecosystem: Host-associated > Plants > Roots > Nodule | place: USA...
CTATTGTTAAAATGAGATGGTTTCATATATGTTATATTTCTTTTTGATAAAAGTAAGTAAATTAACCTTTGTTTATCTTATTATATATAAAAAAAATTATCAATTTTTTGACGAATTATTGCTTTTTTTTTTTTAAATTATCAGTTTGAGCTAAATTTTCTCACTCGTAAAAAAATGCTAAATTTTCTTTCTTTCCCAGAGTCTCAGATGTTTTTAAATACTTTCAAACACTTTTCAGGTCAAAGTTTCTTAATTTCTTTCCAAACTTCACCCTCTTTTATGATAAAATTAATTTGTTTTCTATGTTTTATATCAAAAGTAATTTTCTTCCATATTATTTATAATTTTTTTGATATATTTTTATTTTTATTTTCACTTATTATTTCTTTAGAATATTTCAAAAGAGAATATTCTTAAAATTGGAGAAAGAATTAAGACCGATGGTAGATCAACTATCAGATAACTTTGTGTCAAAAACTCATTAGAGTTAATTTAAAATAATTTTTTACATAGTTGTTTTTTTAATAAACACAAACAATCTATTTTTAAAAATGAAAATGCTAACGAGTACCATACAAACACTCTTTAATGATTTAAAATATTAAGATACTAATTTTGAAACTTTAAAACTTGCATTCAATATATTAGAAATTAAAGTGTTTGACTTTTAGTTAATAATTTTTGAATTGAGAATTCTTAAAGAGTAGCAAGACCTTTTTTAAAAAAATGGAAAAGAAAAGACACTCGACAAAAGCATTATTATTTTTTTGGATCAAAAGCAATATCTTTTTGTATAACTGTCAAAAGAGTAAATTTCAAATTATATAACGTGTACTATATACTGTATATATGACTTGTAAAATGAAAATTCCGTTAAAATAATGATCATGTAAAGCATAGTAAGAAAAGTCAACATTATACTACATGCATGGATGTGTAATAAAATATAAAAATATAAGAAACGTTTAACAGGAGGACTAGTCAATAATATTATTTCTTGAATTCAAACCATGGTGTACATAATATATTTCTCTAATATTTTTATTGAGGGTAAGGAGAGAAATACGTTACCAATGAAGAGTAAGATTGTATGGTGATTTGTTGAATACATGAATGATAACAGTGTCACCCTCTCGAGCATTAATTGTTGGTCCTGGCAAGGTTCCATTGACGGCAGTGATCACCTGTGGACGGCACAATCGCTGAATAGTGAAGTCTTCCACCTGCATATCAAAATAAAATTAATTAAAATGAATATCATGATGCAATTCCATATTATAAAGTTTAATAACATATGATGAAATGAAATAAATATCTCAAAAAGTTCAAACTTAAGGTAATGGTGATGTAAACAAAACTTGTTATCGTTTTCTTCTTCATATGCTTTCAAAGATTTTGTAAAGAAAACATTAAAAAAGTTGGTTCAATATATTTTTATACAAAATTTGAAAAAAAAAATGTAAGCAAGAAGGCAATCTATTTTCTTTTGCAAAGGTAGAAGACAATCTAATAGTGAAAAGTGATTTTTTTTAAATAAATAAATTAAAAATTTAACTATCTATTTATTTTGATAAAAGATTTCTATTTTTATTTATTGTTTATCACTTTTACTTGATCATAAAACTTCCATTTTATTTTCAATCTAGTTATAAAGATATACTATGCAAGAAATGCTAAAAATAATCTTTACAAATATTAGAAAACAGAAAATAGATGAAAAATAATAAAATGTTTTCCCTATTTTTTTCATGTGGATCATACAAAATTTCTAAATGTATAACAACACTACACCTTCTTACATAAGGACTATACATCAACTTAATCATATCAACTATCTTAAAAGTTTAAGTAAAATAAAGGAACAAAACTATATAGGTAAATTTATATATATATATATATATATATATATTCTAATTGAAGAAATGAGAGATGTAGAAAAGGAGCCCATTGATATTACATTGAAAGTATGTTCCACGATAGCAGCAGAAGCTAATGAAGAAGCTAATAGAAGAGCAAAAGGCCATGCTAGAGAAAACATAAAACGTGTCATATTTGAAAGAAGTTAAACGAAATGAAACCAATATAAATCTTTGTCTATGTTTTCTAAATGAAACCCAATTATATATAGAAAGAATGTGCAACATATTTGACATTTTCATCATTGCGCGTTTTAGGTGTATGTTGTGTGATATGAAAAAAAAATTACATCTTTGAATTTTCGTTGGATTAAGAGGAGGATGCAAAATTCGTAATCACATGCTAAAATGTAAAAAATGTCCACAAGGAAGAATAATATATGGAAATTTGTCAATAGCTTGTTATTATCACCTAATTTGGAAATTTTGAATACGAGAGGTGGTTATTAGTTTTGACTAGATGGCCTAAAAAATGACCATAGTCATTTATTTTTTTGACCAAACCCTAGTCATATTTATTTATTTATTACTACTATAATGTTACTATGCTAGTGCATCTTAATTCGTTGTTATAAAGTTTTTGTCAACATTTACTATATTTCGGTAGTAGTTAAAGTTTGATTAGTTATTTTTATTGACTAAAAAGATTGATTAGTTATTAGAAACACGTTAGCATTTCGTTATATACATTGCATATATAGGATTACGTGTTTGAGTGGGGTTAATACTAGTTAATGTGTCTTTTTTGTCAAAAAGATAGTAGTATGTCTTTATTATAATTATAAAAGTCTTCTTTTAAAAATGTCTTTGTTATGAAAGTCAGAATATGAGATTATAAATGGAAATGTAATTCATCAGCACCTTCTTGTGTTGGTTAAATTTACCATGAGGTATGAACTTTTCAAAGTTTCACATATATTAATACTATATGATTAAGCCTCCTTTTCTTTTCTATTTTAATGGAATCAAGCCTCTTGTTTTTGTTCCGTGATCATTCAACAAAAACAGTCATTTCGATGATAATAATAATATAATATAACACTTGTCAAAATAATAATAATATAATTAATATAAGAATGGTTTTTTTGACACATAAATATAACATGTTATTAATTAGTACGTCCTTGTCTTGTAAATCATGAACATCTAAATTATTCAGTAGTCTTGGCACCTGCTTTGGATAGCCTCCCCACTACGATCATTTTCTATTGTTTTAGAGACAAAAATGAATGGCAAAATCTTGGCTACCTCTTGTGTTTTTTGCGGGGCCCATGTCAAAATCTTCCCTCCATCTATTTGTCTTATCCATTGCACTGCATCATGTGTAGGAAAAGGCCAAAGTGATATAATAAACTAGAATTATTCTTGGGTGGACATCAAAATTTGGACATTTTATTTTATCACACAAAAAAAATATACTATAATCATTTAAAAATTGAAAATTATTTAATTTTTTTTGTTTTTTATGTGTGTGTGACTAAATGAAATGTTAAATCCTTATATCCACTCAAGAATTGCCCGTAAAACTAACCATCAAAGTATAATTAGGGTTAGGGCTAGAATTCAAGAGTTACAAAGTTAAAAATTACTTAAACAACAACAAAACAAGATGCCTTTAAGCAAAGAGGAAGGAAAAAAAAAATCAAGTTATATACAAAGCTACTAAACAAATGAGTAGTTGAATGCTTAATTAATGGAGATTATATGAAAAAACTTTATTTTTGGATTTAATCTATAGCGATACCAATTTTTTTTTACCACATTTAAAGGTGTATGTGTTTAATAATCATGTTAACCATGCACCATATTGTTACTATGCTTCTAAATTGGCTATATATGTGTCAACCAAATTGCATGAAAGTATTTCTTCACTTTCGTTTCATGATAAACCAAACATGTGAACTGAACCACATGACTGAAACAATTATTTTTAATATGGATTGGAATAGTACACAATCTTTATAATTATATACTCATATGATGATGTTTCTACGGACGGACTTTCAATATTTTTATTAAAAGAGATCTTTATTGTTTATGAGTTGCATATATGTGTGTGTGCAGTCAGAATGTCGAGGATTGCAGAAACCAAGATGATAGTAAATCGTTGGCATCAACTTCTGATTTCATCTTAAAAATTTTAGTTGGACATAATACAACTCAACACAATCAGCTTGGGAGATAATAAATGTCATCACTTATAAACATTTATCCATACCATCTTTCATCCAATGCAAAACTCTTTAATATTTATAAATAAAATATGGAAGTCATGCGATACTTAGTAAAAATAGTGAGAGCCCATCTTTAAACTTTTTTGAGGTCCATATATTAGAAGAACTCACTTCTATAATTATAATAATTTGTTGCTAAAAAAAAAAATAATAATTTGATCGTTCATAAAAAATGTATTCCTTTTGTTCTTACAAATATCATTGACTTTTTTTAAAAGAACTGATATCATTGACTTGTTATGTTATTGATTGCACACTCACGAAAAACAAAGTGTCACATTGGTGATGAATTCCTCCCATGATTTACTTGAAACATTATAGAAACTCAAAGAGAGCGAGGTCCTTCTTTAGATTTGGCAGAAGTTCACTTTATATTATAAGCTGCAAACTTTCAAGTGTCACTTCAACAAAATATTGCAGTTTTGCTCTAAGCATCACAATCTTGCGATTTTGGCCCTCTATAAAAACAATAATAAATCAGTTCCTTAAGTTTACTTTATTTTGCACTTTTGGCCTCCTAGACTAATTTTGACCAAGTCAATGCATGCGTGACACTCAAATCACTTTATATATTAGACTTAATTGTAGTCCCCCCATGCTTATTATCATCACATGAAGGCCAAAAGATCTCAGTCTTACGAATATTCAATTCAAGGCCTTAGCCACCTCTTCTGAATCCCTCTACAAGAGTCACATCATCAAGATGTCAAGGATGAAGAAGAAACTTGCAACTATCTATGATATGATAAATAAGAAGTGTAACACAAGAGTAAAAAGGAGTGGCTCTAATAGGTTGCCTTGTTGCACTCCGGTGGCACACATAATATGTTCATCACAAAGATATAACCTCACTGTCTTTCCATAAAATAAAATAAAAAAATTAACCGATAAGAAATAGATAAGCATATATTTTAGAAAATGTTTTCAGACGGTAAACAAAAATATTAACTATTAGTATAGGCGCCACAGTGTTTTCTCTCGACTTAAACCATTTAAATTCACTAGACTACTAACATTAAAGTAAAACATTTGATTTTCCATTCTTCATCAAACTTGATTAGTTTGACAAAAGAAATATAAACGAAAATGTTAGTCAGATGTGTAATGATTATAATTCATGAGCAAGAAAAATTTACCCAATCGAATGCTTTTTCTTCTTCCGGAAGCAATCGGTTAAGAATTGTCAAATTCAAACTCTCGTTAGGCTACGTTGACAATTTATTCATTTTTTTGGATTACATTTATTTATCTTTTTTAACATGCATGGTTAGACGAGAACGGGTCATTAGTATTTGCACCGAGTACAAAAAAAAAAAAAAAAGTTTGGCAACTGTATTTTTATTTTTACATCTATTTTATTATGGTGTGATAGCAGTATAAAGTATAGACCATAGTTTAGGACGTGACAATCTTTTCTTTTGTCAACTATGATATGCCACATTTTTTCAACTTTTAAGACAATTGATGAAACGATACGATATAACTTGCTTTAGGAGGAGTACTAAGATAAGATATATATGAGTCAAACAAACATAAACAAGGATAACTATTGAAATCCATTTTAATGAAGGTCTAATCAATGAAATTGATTTTGTCAAAAAAAGAATCAAGGAAATTGATAATTAGAAAAAAGAATCAAAGAAATTAAGGAAACAACATACTTCTTTCGTTTGTAAAAAAAAAAAAAACATAATTCTTTTGTTCTTAAATATATTAAAAAAATTACAATCTAGTCCAATTTTTTTTTAACATGAATGTTTATGTGAGTTGATCATGAGATGCACTAGGATCAAGTTCAAAACGCACTGACATGGATAATTTTGTATCATCTACTAAAAAGATATTCACATTGACAACGAGAGTTGAACTCATACATTTGTGAGGTACGACTCAATCTTCTTAGCAATTAAATCAATCTTCATTAACAATTTAGACCAAAAAGATATACACTATTTTGTTTATATTTAAGACTAGATTGAATATATATTTGTAAAATAATTTGTACAAAAATTAGTTAAATTAATAAAAAAAAACATGTTCTTCATCTAAAAATAAACTATATTCATTTATTCAAACTAATAGAGTACAACACAAATTCATAATAACTAAAAATAAAAAGATAAATCTACGAACAAACTGACAATATTTAAATTAATAACATAAAACAACAAAACAATTTAAGTGGAATAATTTAGTTTCTTAAAAAAAATAAATACATAAAACAACAAAATACACAAGCCTACGTAGGGATCTGAGTCGAACTAGAAATCTCTTCCCTCTAAGTGAAGGGGCATATACCAAATATATTTATTATTTTTTTGACATGAACCATGCTTTGCAATAATGAGAAGGAAAGTCAAAGATTAAAAACAAAGAGTATGCGATAATATGAACATAACCTTGAACATTCGAATGTTCTTATCATCTTTTGATCTAATCGCACGCAATAAGCTCAAAATCAAATAAAGAAAGGCAAAGGCAACTCATGCATAGTCCCAAACGCAATATGCTCTCACCTCATACGTCCCAATTTTTTGGCTCGATGATATACAATGATTTAATATTTATTTAGATACAAAAACACCGAATACAAACACTATTAGTGTTTTCCTACATGTTATGAATGAACATATGGGTACGTATTCTCGTCAATTCACATTTAAGATCGTTCAAGAGCTCTTGATATTGATGCCAACAATGCCTCTATCTAAGTATAAAGATATCGAGAACATTACTACGTATAAAAGTTCCATTGAAAATTCCACAAACACTTCGCTCTTACAGACTTCTGTCTGGGGGCTTTTGTACCGGCATATTTGTAGGGCCAATGTCTTGCCCACGCCTTAGATACTACACCATCATTCTTAAACGTTTCACCCTTAAATGCCTCGTGTTTGGGGAACCTCCGATATAGATTTTGAACTGTCACTCAACCCCTAACCTATATGGATACCAAGGACCATGCATACCCAAGTATTTAGGCCCATAACCTGAGCATCACGCGCTCGCTCATAAGACTCAACATACCTTTAACTGGATAACTCCTACCCAGGTCACACTTGACTCGACGGGAACAATCAAGGCATGAGTGTTGCACACTTAGTTTCGTAGGAGATTTTGTTAACAAGAGAATCCATCCTATTAAGCTAAACACAATTTGGAGCTAGCCAGACAGATACATAAACATATATGAGGACATTCACAAATATGACCTAACCTTCATATGCCTCTACCCTATATCGGTTAAACCTATATGCATACCCCCTACAATTCTAACCGGAACAAAATATATATAAGTTTCACCAAATTTATTCGTTGTCAATCCAAACATACATTGAAATTTTCAAATAGAAATGATTTTGCCTAAGAGAATTCGTTCTAGCTTACTCCCCCGTATCACAATAGGTATCCTCTTTACTACTTTTCTTTGCCTCAAATTATTTGTCCATTTTATAATACCAATACAACATTTATTATTATTTTCCATTAACATACACTTATTTATTGCATTTCAATCATCTAACTACTCCACTAACTATAATTAATAAGGATGTTTTAGTAAATTAAACAAATTTTACCATTAAAATCAACACTACTAATCATTTTCTTAATAACAACGTAAAACTCAAAAGAAACACCTATTGTAAGACGGATGGAGTAAAACTAAAATTTAAAATTTTCTAACTATAACTTCAGTGTACCGTTCAATCCATTTTTACATGGTATAAATCATTTTATATTTAACTCCACTTTTACCTAAAATTAATTATATAGAATCAAAATTTTCAAAATGAATCTTGTCGGAGCATAACCAAACACACTAAATCGAGTGTTAAAATAGGAAATGTCATAGAAGATAGTCTGCAAGTTCTTTTCAACAAAAACAAGAATTTGTGTCTTTATGTGTGTGTCTTTGTTTTCGTGAAACTTCAATGGAGCTACCCAATGTCCCTATTTTATCTTACATGTTTGCAAAGAAAGACATTTCATCCGTTCTAAATTATATATCGTTTGACTATTTAATATATATCAGAAAATTTAATTAATTTTGTATGAAAAAGAGAAATGATAAGTTATTGTACAAAATTACCCTTCACTTATGGTATGAGAAAGATAAATTAAAAAGTTTAAAGAAGATAGAGTAATAAATAGTTAAATGTATAATATGAAAAATAACATGAATGTTTCATTGATATTGTAAAACGACTTATAATTTAAGACAATTTTTTTCTTAAAAGTCGCTTATAATTTTGAATGAGGAGAGTGATAAATGAAATAAAGATAAATAGTAATTCTTATTAATCATTTGCCTATTTTCATTATTATAAATGCAAAGTGAAAAATTAAACTAAATTAAAAATTGCAAAAAATAATTGACAATTTTTATAAAATAAAAAATAAAAAATGATGAGTGTACTCCTTCAATTTCAAAACACATGTCGCATTTTTACAATATGAATCATTCAGATAACTTACTTTGATCATATTTTTAACTAACATATAAAAACAATATTAGCATTTAAGGTTTTGTTCGATTTGTATCGATAAATATTTTCAAAATATTAAATTTTTATAATTTTTTACTATACGGTCGAAATTGTGCATTAACTTGTGTAAACTAGTAGACTGCGATATGTATTTTGAAATAGAGAGAGTAGTTATTATGAAAGAGAGATATTAATATAATAGAAATGCTAGTAACACATGTCATTAGAGTGCTTGTTAGTGTACTAAAAATAAAAATTAGTATTAAAAATTGTGCATTTCATTTTTCAGAGTTAAAAATAGTTGTTTACAAGACATGTTACTTGTGTTTTGTCAAAAAATAAAAGACATACTACTTGTATGTTTTTTAACATGTGTTCTTGGAGATTGGCTTTCAAGTTCCAAACAATTTAAGAATGCCTTAAATGCAAGCTTCTCAATAAATTTAGTATGCATGGAAACAAATAGGAAAGTTACATGCAATTCACTATTCCAACACTTACGCAAAAACCAAATAAGCCCAATTTGTCTTTTCTTACAAAACAAAAAAGCAGTGACACTGTCCTAATCATGAAGGAAACTTCTCCTTTTCACTGTTCCAACTCTAAACACAACATCATTAATAACAACATGCTACGAATCAATTAAAATGACATGTCAAAAACAAAAAACAACACAAGAGAGATATCAAATTTTGCACTAAATCTTCTTTGGTTTTGTTATGGCTTCCAACCAAGAACCAAAATTTCCTTTGAGACTTTTGGTTGACAAAGAAAAAAACCGTGTAGTTGTAGCTGAATCAAAGAGTGATTTAATAGACATTTTGTTCAGTTTTCTCACACTTCCATTAGGAACTATCATTAGGCTAGTTTCCAAGAATCAGCATGATCATATTCATGAAATTAATGATCAACCTGAAGAGATACTTGGTTGCATCAACAATCTTTACAAGAGTGTAGAAAATTTAAATGATGGTGTTTTTTGGAACAATATTTGCAAGACAATGTTGCTTTGTCCGCGCAACCCTTGCGAGATTCTATGCAAGAAGTTGAGGTTGAATTTAGATGATTCAGAGTCCATAAAGTATTTTATGTGTGGAAAATGTTGTAGAGGGAGTGATTGGTTTTTGAGTACTTTTGTTGGGGCAAGTTGTTGTTCTTGTGGGAAATTGATGGACAAAGAAATGAAGTTGCATGGAGATTTTAGTGAAGAGAGTTATAATTTTGATGATGGTGTTTTTGTTAAGAAAGGAAGTTTGTATTTGATTTTTGATGATTTGAAAGTGTTGCAAAACTCTCCTGGTAACTCTCTTGAGAAACTCATTCAACTTGGATACAAAAACTTTCACAAGTTGACACAAGTGTCCTTGAATGTTGGATTGAAAGAGGTAATATCACTTCTATAAATTGTTAATATATTTTTAGGAAAATGTTTGGTAAACACCCAAAAAAAACCCAACCACGTTGAGAGAGAAAAAACTAGAGAGTGATATGATTAAAAGATAGAGATAGAGAAAAATGTTTGGTTTATATCTAGTTTTGATCTTTCTCTTTTGTTACATTTATGATTGTGATCTTTATTTTTAAATCCATGAATTTGACCCGTTAGTTTTCAAAATATCAGATGTTTTCTCCACCTATGTATTTAGGGTCATTTTTTTATGGTATTTATATGGTAATTAAATTGGTAACATAAAAATGCGTTATAAAATAAGAATACAATGTTTTACATCAATTTTTATTTTTTTATATAGATTAATGCATATTTTGATGAAATGTAGTTTTTTTTTATTTTTGGTTTTTACAAATCCACGTAGAAAATATCACGTCATCAATTAAGTTGACACATATACATCTCATTTGTCACATTATCAGAATTCTAATTTAAATGTGTGGAAATCGTAGTCATTTTAAAACCGAGATAAAAAAAATCGTGGATTTAAAAAAAGCTGACCAGAGTCATGAATAAGACAAAATAAAGGAACTAAAATTGTATTTAAGCAAAAATAAAATAAAATTTAGACATTGATTTCTTATTAATGTTTGTAAGGTGAGCTTTATAATACATATACAAATATGTGAAACAGGTGTTAGAATGTAATATTAAAATTTCTTAGTTTAATAATATGTTTGTGCCTATTTTAACATTCCAGATTTTGGAGTTGCTAAAGCAATCATTAATCTCCAAGTCTCCTCTCACTGATATATTTTTGGCCAATGAAGAATTTAAAATGATGTCAACATTCTCACCAAGACAAGGACCAAAGGTTGAAAAATGGACAAGTATAAAACTTAAGGTAATGGTGAGAAAATCAAAGAAGAAGATACTATATGCTGAAGCTGAAGGAGATTTTCTTGATTTTCTATTAAGTTTCCTCACAACACCAATTGGTTCTATTCTAGGACAATTGAATGACAATTTTTCTCTAGGATGTGTGGAAAATTTGCACAAAAGTGTGAAAGAATTCAATCCTTCATGGTTCATAAGGCCTTTAGGTAATCCCTTACCAAATCCAAAAGTGGCTCCTCAATTTGGTTGCATGAAGCAACCACTAATAAATCTTTGTGAAGAAAAAGCTCCTACTTATTGGTATGGTAATGGTGTGATTAAAAATCATATTTGTTATTCCAATGTGAATGGAGTGGTATCAAAGCAAAAAAGTCTTGTAAAAAATCCAGAAGCAATGAAGCTTTTTGATCCAAGATCACCTTATGGCACAATTGAATCTGCTTTGGGATTTGTGAAGAGGCCATCACTATTTATTGTGTGGGATGATTTGCATGTGACACCATTTGCAAATACTTCAAGCATATCATTTTTGCACAAGATGAATGTACCATTGGATGATTTGGAGGAGCATATAGTGAGCATTGGAGAAACAGAGGTAATTAACAATCATTATTAATTAATTAATTTATCTTGTCCATGCAAATCTTGATACTTGGATATTTTATGGTAGACATGTTATAAAATATTTAAAAGTTTATTATATATTGGTTACTCATAATAATCATTGATATATTATAAAACTAGGAGCAAGTAATGATTTTAATTATCTCTATATTGTCAGGCACTGAACTTGTTGGGAGCTTCTTTGACTTCTTCCAAAGAAGCTTTGACAGAAGGCTTGTTCTACCTCCTTAAGAATCCAAAGGAAGAAGTTGCAGCTTGAATTCATCAGTTTGTGAACTTTGAATGTATTTCTTATATTTGTATCTTGAATTTGATTGATAATGAGGCATTTCCGTTTATTGTGTCATTTTATTTGAACATGATAATGTCATTTGAATAATAAGTTGAAGGTTATTAAAACTTCATAATTATTAAAAATATGGCTTGTGAGATCCATTTGGTCATTTCAACATTGAACACCTTCATCTAGAGGTGAACACAATTTGTGCCGAGCCACAACAACTTCATTTTGAGTACTAATGAGCTTTTAATAACTAAGTTTTATGAAAAGTTGTGGTCCTTGACTATGTGTTTACAATCAAGTTGTTAAAAGGTTGCATGTAGTGGTCCTTCACTCCAATTGACATATTCATATAAATATTGTGGTCCAAGTGTAGTCCATTGATATGGTATTGTATAGCCATTTTTTATGCTAGTGTGGTTCCTATGCTTTTATTGGGTTATGCCTCGTTGATAGGGGTGGGCATGGTTCGGTTTTTAAAGAAAACTGAATTGAATTGTTGAAATGCTTGAGAAAATCAAACTGAACCATTTAAGATTTAGAATGAACCGAACTAAACTAAAGTTATGGTTCGGTTAAACCATTTTTTTACCTATGAACTGAACTGAACCAAAATCAATATTTTAAACTGAAATGTATTTTTTTTTAGTCCTTTTGTGATTTTAATAATGTTTTTTTGTTCATTTTTAATGCAATTGCAAGGTATTTGAAATTTTTTACAACATTTGAAATTGTTTGCAAATATTGTGATGGAATCGGAGACACTTGTACTGGTACTTGAACACAATCTTGCAATAAAAGTGTTTACCTTGCAGATCATAACAGAAGAACAATGAATCTTTGTAATGTAGCATTAAGAAGTTGGGACACTAATAAAAAACGACACTTCAATGTTGAAATTCCATAAATGTCTTGTGGATTCACATTTTTTTTGGTAGTGATAGAGGAGAAAAACTGATTATGGTATGTAAAGACTCAATCACTCAAATGATTTATGTACATGCGCGGTTCTGTTTATGTTTTTGGGACTGTTCTGGAGCATTAGAGTTTGTTGTGCTTGTTTGTTTTGTTGGGGTTGAACGGTGTTTTGATGACAGTAATTTGCATTTGGAAATTGGAAGATTTTCGAAAGATTGTGTCTCTTTGCTCATTTCATGCTTGTGGATAGACTTTTCACTCTTGCAGCTTGACTCATATCAATTTTCCATCATCTTCAAAGAAGAACTAGTCTTTCATTTAATTAAAGAGTGCTCAAATTATACATTGAAGCAGGAACAAAAACATCATGGTTAGCAAATTGAGCCTCTTTTTAGTGCATATTATTAATTTGATAAATGGAAGCTAGAATGGTTCAGTTAATTTGATAACTGATGCGGTTTCTCACTTTGTAAGTTGTAACGGTTCGGTTTAGTTCTTAACAATTAATTGAGTTTAATAACGGTTCAGTTCGATATCCAATACGATGGTTTAGTAAATTTTGGTTCAGTTCAATTTGGTTTGATTTGGTTTAACGATTCGATTAAGTTTTTGGTTATTTTTATCCACCCATACTCATTGATATGGTATCTATGCCCCAAATATGTTTGTGTCTCTACGATATATATTATGGGGTAGCACTTGGGTGACATTAATATGTCAATATTACATGATATTAGCATCCCAATGTCACCCAAGTGTTTTCCATATACTATGTATACTAAAACATTATGAGTAAATAGGCAATTACCTTCCAAAATTGTAAGTTTAGTTAATTACCCCATGACGTTAACAAAACTTCAATTACCCTTGAAATTGCACGTTAATCAATTTACCCCCTCCGTCAAATTCTTCTGTTAGTCAACATGACGTTTTGCAATTACCCCCTGAAGTTTTACACTTATGTGCAAAATGCCCCATGAACTTGAAAATTTATATATATTTTTCTTATCCTTGACTCAAACTTGAAGAAATAAAAATCTACAATTTATTTTTAGGTATAGATTTCATACATTCAAAATAAGGCAAGTAATTAAGATTTAATTACTACCAAGGAAAAAATTAATTTGTACATAACAAGATAATTTGGTAATTAGTTTTCCTTTTAAAAAAAAGATAATTTGAAGATTAATTGTAGTTGATTAACCATGGAGTCAACACTTCATTGGTTGAAAATATGAAGATTGGTGTTGAACAATTCTTCAACCTTCTAATGGAAGAGAAGAAGAAGAAATTTTGGCAAACGCCAAATGATATACAAGGATTTGGTTTGTTTGTTGTATCAGATGAACAAAGCTAGAATGGGCAAACATGTTCTACATTAACACTTTGCCATTAGATTCAAGGCATCCACGTCTAATTCTTAGTATTCCCACACCATTCAGGTATCTAACAACAATCTCAATTTATGTGTTTCTTAATTAAACATTATTGATGTTGGTGATTATAAATTAGATTTTGTTGTTTCATTGATGTTGGTGATTTTTATTTCTTCAAGTTTGAGTCAAGGATAAGAAAAAAAATTATAAATTTTTAAGTTTGAGAGACATTTTACATATAAGTGCAAAACTTCATGGAGTATTTGCAAACCGTCATGTTGATTAAGAGAAGAATTTAACAAAAAGAGTAAATTAATTAACGTTGTATAATTTCAGAGAAGATAATTGAAGTTTTGTTAATATCACGAAAGTAATTAACTAAACTTACAATTCAAAAATAATTGTCTATTTACTCAAAACTATATCCTCTTAAAGCCCCCAAATGGCCAAATGCACGAAGATGCTCTATTATTATGTCCCCCACCCACTTTATAAAGTTGGGGAATTGGATACACAGAGTTCAATAATTTCCCGCAAATCTCAAACAACCCATCAACCAACCTTCTTCAACACCACACACATATACAATGGCAGCTACAGATCTACAATTACCGGACGAATGTTGGGAATCTATCTTCAAATTCCTCATCAACACTGCCACCGACGACGACAACAACCACGGCTACTTAGAATCTCTCTCCCTTATCTCGAAACAGTTTCTCTCCATCACCAACCATCTCCGCTTCTCTCTCACTATCTGTCATCCAACTCTCCCTTCCCTCCCCCGCCTATTCCACAGATTCCCCAACCTCACTTCCCTTAACCTCACGCGCTTCACGCGCTGTTTCTCCCAAAAAAGTGACCTTGACGCACTTCTCTGTCAAATCTCCACTTTCCCATTAAACCACATCAAATCAATCAATCTTTCAAATCAACCCACTATTCCTGCAAATGGGTTGCGAGCTTTGTCCGAAAAGTGTACATCTTTGACCTCTCTCACGTGTTCCAACATTGATTATATCAGTATCCCTGACATAGTTCTTATCTCTGATTGTTTTCCTTTACTCGAAGAACTTGATCTTAGTTACCCTGAAAATGTTGATCTTATAGTAAATCCGTTGTTTTTTGAACTTCCTGAACGGAAGCTTCGCAAGGTTAATCTCTCTGGTCATTACTATATAAAGGACTCATTTCTTTTGAAAATGTGTAAAAGTTGTGAGTTTCTAGAAGAGATTGTGATGTTGAAATGCTCGTTCATAACTCACTATGGGGTTGCTTCTGCTATTTGCGAGAGGCCGGGTTTGAAGTCTCTTTCTTTTAGTAAATTGAGGTTATTTGGTATTGGTAATCACAATATTTTTATTGACTCGTTGGTGAGATTGAAGGGCTTAACTTGTCTTGATTTCTCGTATTCATCTATCTCGGATCGATTGCTTTCATCTATTGCAGAGAAAGGTTTTCCTTTAAGGAAGCTTGTGCTTCAAGGTTGTGTTGGGTATGCCTATGTTGGACTCTATAACTTATTGTCTAATTGTCATTATTTTCAATATTTGGATATTCAAAGTGCTGATTTTCTGAATGATTCACATGTCCTTGAGTTGTCTCGGTTTCTTGCTGATTTGGTGTCTATAAATATTAGTAAATGCGGTAGCCTCACAAATTTAGCCTTGTTTGCACTCCTTAGGAACTGTCATAAACTTAGTGAGGTCATAATGGAAGACACATGTATTGGGAAAAGGAATGTAGAGAATTTTTATACCCCTATGGATTATGTTGTATACCCTCAATTAAGGTCTCTCTGTTTAGCTCACAACACATCGTTGAGGGATGGTGACATCAATATGTTTGCTTCGGCTTGTCCCAATTTACAGCTCTTGGATTTGAGCTCTTGCGAATACATATCTGATGAAGGTATTGGTCAAGTTTTAAGGAAATGTAGTAAGATTAGACATTTGAACTTAGCCAACTGTTTAAGATTGAAGCTACTTAAAATAAACTTTGAAGTTTCCATGCTGGAGGTGTTGAACTTGTCACATTCCGGAATTGATGATAGATCACTCTACGTGATCTCGATGAGTTGCTTTGGGCTCCTACAACTTGACTTGGGACGTTGTTATGATGTCACAAAGAAGGGAGTGATGCAGGTTGTAGAAAACTGCAAACTGTTGAGAGAGATTAATTTGCAGGATTGTCATAAAGTGGTTGCTGATGTTGTTGACTTGATGGTATTTACAAGGCCATCATTGAGAAAGATAACGTCTCCGCCTGGTTTTTGTTGTAGTGACAGCAAGCGAAAACTGTTCTTGCGTCATGGATGCCTTGTTTGTTAGTATGTTGGAGGTGCTCTGCCGAAGTTTAAATTCAGAATTGTAAGATGTTTATGTTGTATGAGTTGTTTGTAAATTTATTCTTTGAAAATGTCAACTTAGATTTGTTGTATTTGTTTATCACCCTGTGCATCATAATTGCCAAGTAATTGTGCATGGTAAGATTTTTATATAATGCACAATGTAATATAACCAGTTAGGTGTTTTAAATTGTATAGTTTTCTTCACTCTCCTTTGAATTATATCACCTGGACTTGATTCTTGTGTCACTTGTCATAGCACACTATTCTCTGTTGTTGGTTTTTTGAGTTTACCATAGGTCATATATTTACTTTCTAAGACCAATTTTATGGTATTTCTTTTTTAACATAACTTATAAACATTAGCCAGATATTGTTCCTGCATTGCCTCTGTCACAATATCACCTTGGTGTATGGATCTTATTTCGTATGCAAGATTAGAAGCAAGGTAGTCGAAATAATATTGGCCATTACACCAGTACGCACACTGGTTCAAGGTTCAAAAGCCACATCGGGGTCAGGCCAAAACTTCGTTTTTGTGTCGTTTTTTTCAATAAAAAAATGTCCAAAACAGCGGCGTTCTCATTTTTTTAACATTTATTAAAATTGGTAAAAAAAAAAGTGCAGTATAACTGCTAGAACCGGTCCAACCGCCAGTTGCCACCGCTTTACTTAGTTTTACGGTTTTGTTACCGGTTCTATGGTAGGCTAGTGTTTAGGATCTTCCGGACCGGAGACAGATATGGCTCCTGGTCTAACCGGTCGGCCGGGTTTTGGTTACCTGTTACGTTGATTAGAAGTTAGGATGCATGCTTCAATTGTGGAAGTCGCTGGTTAATCATACATGCAACATCAGGGTGCAAAATAAAATTGATGGTTTGCCAATGTATGCTTGATTGTTTGCCATTAATTATTCATTGCACAGAGAGTTTAATGGAAAATCATCTTTCTGCTGATGCCTACATCTTTTGATGAAAATAAGTCATGCCGTGTTAGTATCTATGAAGCACAAGCACAAACACGGACACCGGACACCGACAACGATAATAATTTGAAAAAATGACATAATTTAGTGTATTCATAGATGTCGGTGTTGGACACCGATGCGTGTCCGACACCGGGACACACCAATTTCAAGGAGTGTCATTGCTTCATAGGTTAGTATTACCATGCAAACGAGAAATCTTCTATTTCTTATTGTGAAATTATGCTTTGATTGATATTGATTGTAAAAATCATGCTTTGTTTCATAGGTGTCTTTTTTGCTTTGATTTGAGTAGTATTGAATACACAAATGATGAAATGTATCAGCAGACTTAAGTTGTGTTGAATGGACATTAGTTAAAATGTATTAGAAAATCTTTTTGTTTTGAATTAACATGTCAAACTTTTGAATTGATTCTATATGCCAAGACTGAAAGACTGAATTCTATGTTGTAATAGATTAAGGAATAATTCCTGTATTCCCGGGCTGTAACTAAGTATGGAATCACAAAATGTTAACTGTTGATTGCTGGGATCTAGTTGGAGAAACTTGCAGTGGTGCTGTTGGGATTTTTTGTGATTGTATTAGAGAAGGAGGATATATTATGAATCAATGGCTGGGATCTAGTTAGAGAAACTTGCAGTGGTGCTGTTCGGAACAAAGGTTGCAAACTACCCTCCGTGTCCGTATCCATAGCTGGTACTGGACAGTCTTCTCTTCATGGCCATACGAATGCATATGAGATTATCCTTTCCGAGTTCTCTTTCAAGATGACAATGTGTTTTGTTTTAGAACTTATTTTGTCTGGTTTTATTGGTCTGTGTTGCCCAGCTGAGCTGATATCATTGGCCATGATCTATGACGGATGGTTTTTGTAGTTCTCTCTGTTTTTTTTTTCTTTTTTCGGAACAAGCAAGAATGAGATATATTAAAATGCCACAAGTGGCCTACCCTGCACAAGGTGTGATGGACTCGATATAAAAATGTATTATGTTTTTGTGGTGAGACAAAAGCATTACTTTTATGTGCATGACTCTGGATGAATTTTGTCTACTTTTTTTTTTATTTTTTAATCAACATATATATTAAACCACCAATACCATACAAGACGTATGATAGGGGACAAAGACGAAAACAAACAAAGGGCCCGAGATAGCGGTAACCCCACAACCGAACCTCAAACAACTGTCTTGACAGCAGCACCGCAAAAGCCCACACAGCATACAGAACTGCGCCAGACCCTCCAAAGATGCAAACAGCAACTGTCATGACAGCAGAACTGCCAAAGCTCCCAAAGCAGGCAGAACTGCTCCAGACCCCCCAAAAACACAGCTGTATAGCAGCACAGAAAACCAACCGAAAGCCCCTAATGCAAAAGACAATCTTTTGGGTTCCACCTCCATTCATAGAAAAGGCATGGAGGGGACTTTAACCTATTTAAACTCCATTGCCAAGACAAGACTTTAATTTCCTCAACTAAATCTTCCTTATCCTTGACACAATTATTAAAAATCCTATCATTCCGCTCTTTCCAAATCACCCAAAGGGAAGCATGCCACACCAACCAATAAACCTTTACGCAGCTTCTTCTTCCGAATCTCACTGCTCCAACATTCAAAATGCTCATATAAGTTGTGCGACTTAGTGTTGTTTCTATTTATATTCTGATTAATCTTTGTTGTTGTTGGGTTATTATGCTTTTGGAGACATTATTCATGATTATTGGGGCCTATCAGTTATGCTATTTTCGAACGCCAGTGGTGATGTTCAAGTATGCTGTTGATCTTAATCGGTGCAATCTTGTCGTATTATTATAGTCTGTTAGAGTCACTTTGAAGGTTTTTTCATAATCTGTTCTATAAACTGAATTGAAATTTATTACTCATTTGACATGAAAGCAGGGACTCAAAATTCATGGGAAGTAATTTGAAGGACCTAAAGGGAGTTAAAGATTTAAATGCAACTTTTGTCTTTGATGATCATAGATTAATTTTGGAGCAATTATAGCAAGCCTATTTGACAGTACTTAAGTGAAATTTTGAACTGTTTGAACTGAGAACTGGGAGCTATAGGTATTTAATCTTATAACTTAAGTGATGTTTGTGGAACAATATTTGCAAGACAGTGTTGCTCTCTTCCTGCAACCCTTGTGAGTCACTTTGCAAGAAATTGAAGTTGAAGTTAGACGATTCAGAGCTCATGAGGTACTTCATGTGTGGAAGCTTGTAGTAGAGGGAGTGAACTAGTAGACTTTTTTAATGTGCCAAAACAAGATTCAAATTTGACATCAAAGTATATACAAACTAGTAGACTTGATGAACTTGTAAAGGATCCTAAACCATAAGACTGAATTATTATCAGCTGCAGTTTCAACCTTTGTTTTGAACAACAGATAGAAGATTTTGCACCTTGCTTAGTAATAATATCAGTAGTTTATGGTTTCCATTTACCTATTACTACTACTTACTATTTTTTTTTTTTTTTTCATATAATTGAATCAAGAGGGAGGAGGACCTAACACTATACATTTATTAAGCAACTGTGAAGATAAGAAACTATGAAGATACTCAAGATGGCCAAAAAATTATTTGGAATTCCATTGGCTAAAGAGGGACAAAAGAAAAACCAAGTAAATTAATTTTGATCGTCCACAACATTAACTTGCAATTTGAACAGCATCTTTAACAAGCTCCTTCCCACCCAATTGATGTCGAAATCACTCATTTTCACAAAACAGAAGATTTTTGCCTCAATCTTCTAAATCCTGCATAATTATTGAAGAGAGACTAGAATAAACAATAACAACATATAAATCTACTGCAGAGACTAATATGAGGGAGTACATAAGCTTACAAAATTTAAACTGAGGGAGGGAGAAAAAAAAAATACTGATGTGAAAATTATTTTGTATTCCCTCTTAATCTTTGTTCATTTAAGTATTTTATTTTATTTTTTCCCAAAACTTAGGTTCTTTTAGAAAACTAAGATACAATTAATGATGTTTTTTCCTTTTGAACCCTTGGATAAACCAAAAACATGTATTAAATGAATTTTATTTATATTAAATGAATTTGGGATAAAAATGTAGTATAAACTAACCTAAATTCATTATTCCATGCCAAGGACCAAATATTAGGGTCGGAGGGAGTAGTGCTATATTTGTATGCTAGTGTAAAATTTAATTAAAAATTATTTAATGATGGCAAAATAACATATCAAAGATGTACTGTTTATTGATGGAAAGAATGATGAGCATTAGAACATCCACATAGTAAATGGAGATATGTTAAAACATATGAAAGAGAAAATTGATACCTCAGATGCCACTGCTACCATCTTTGTGAAAGCCATCAATCACACTTGAAGCCCTTGTATATCTGCAAACATGGTTGAGATGAATATTTCGGAAACAAGGACTAAGCCAACAAATCTAGTTGATGAACTGGTAAGCAACAAAACATGATGTCTCAAAAGTCAAAACATAGTTTAGAATCATATAACTTTCTTAAGCATTTTTATCCGCCATACATGACAAGGAAAGGTAGAATGCTAATCACCTTAGGGAACCTTTCTCAAGGAAAGAGTTCAAATTGACAGTTACAAAAACCACAAAAATGTGGGAATGCATAAATGATAACCAATTAGACTAATATGTTAGAGAAGGATTTAACTAGTGTTACAAAATTTGATACAATTGATGCATTGAAGCCAACTCATTCAAATATATATGAAGTCAGTAGGCAAAAAAGAGTACCTAACATATTTGCGGTCGGTTGTTGTTTCTCCATTTCATCTGTTCCTGATCAGTAAAACATTTACTGGATTTGGTTGCAGTTCGTGCATGCAAATTTGGCATCTCAAAACAGCAAGATTGAGCAGAATCTGGGGTGAAACATAATTAAATTCCAGTATTAAAAAACGAGCTAGCGTTATAATATTGTACTTGATATTATTGAAATTGATAATATTAATTGATGATTACATAAAATAAGAAAGAAACAAAAACAAAGTACTTCAGAGACTCACCAAGACAGGAAACTTATGTGATCAATTCATCATCAATAACTATGGCAGGAATATGAGCAATCTTACGCCACTCTTTCCCTTGCTTCCTCTGCAACTTTGCTACCAGTAACGGGCAACAGGTAATACTTAGTACTGAAAGAGAGGAAGGCAGTCCTTTTTTTGGCAATGACTTGAGTTTGGGAGCGTTAACAATCTCAAGGTTTTGGAGAGAGGTGAGATGTTGAAACCACTTGCCATCAAAGCTTTTAACATTAAGACCACGGATGCACAGTGTTACAAGTGATTTAGGTAGCAATGGCCCCATCAGGGTTTTCACCGTATCATCACCGTTGATTCGCAATACTGAAAGACAAGTGAGATGCTCCCAAGATGTATCAGTATTCCACGTAATCCCTCCAACAGAGCCGACAGTAAGTTCATGTAAACTGCTTGGTAAATCATCAATGACAAAAGATTGAAGATTTGGTAGATTATCAATTTCAAGTTCTTGAAGGCCAGTTAGACTGTTCATTGCTTCTGGTAGTGAATGAAGCTTCTCACACTTCCAGACTGCAATATAAACGAGGTTTGGAGTGGCTAATCTACCTGGGGAAAATGACTCCAGTTCATTACAGTCCCATATTTTGATGCTTCTAAGAAATGAGAGACTCTTTTCTGACATGTCTTCTGCAATTAATATCGATTTCAGATTTTTACAACCTTCAATAAACAGACTCTTGAGGACAGGGAGAGCGCCCAAAGTGAATGATATCATTGAATTACAACTATAAGATATTTTCAATTCCTCAAGTGATGTGTAACTGTCCAGGTATTCATGAGGAAGGAACTCTAGATTCTCACAGTTACTGATTATGAGAAATTTCAAGGTTTTTGGTAGACCGTCTGTTGGGAAACAAATCGGAAATGGAAACCCGTCTATGGTCAATTGTTGAAGAGAGTTTAGAGGGAACATCAATTGGCTGAGTACACGACCTGATGATCGAACTGATTGCACCAATAGAGGACATTCTCTTAACACAAGTTCAGTTAAGGAAGGAAATTTGTCAGCAATGTTTCCTACTCTCAGTTTCGGGCACTTACTTAGTGACAAAGTTTTTAAACAAGGAAACTCTGTGGTCGTACCTTCAATCAAGTTCCATTCCTCCCACTCTTGCATATCCTCGAAGTGTAAAGTCTCCAAGGAGGGAAATGGTTGAAATGAAGAACCATCATTTGCATAGAACTCAATACCAATTGTCTCTACAGATTGCATCCCTTCAATAATGAGTTTTTTCAGATTACCCAATTGTCCAAGGGGTGGAAGCCATAAACAATGATCACAACTTGAGATCCTTAAATACACCATATTTCTAAATAAAGAATCACCTAACCAATTTGAAAAGCTGATTCCACCATACCCTTTGATGGTGAGATTTTTCAAATTTGTTGAGGGTCGCAAATGTTCAAGTACAACACTTTGAATTTGTGAATTTGAAGAAGTACTACAACCATTCCATTCTAAAGCTAACTCGTCTAGTTGTTCTTTCATCTTCATATTTGCTTGAAAAGCTTCAAAGGGGTCATTAACATTTTGCAGCTGTGAGATGGAAAGTTTTCCATGTAGATGGGGAAACTTTCCTAGTTCTGCAATCTTCAATCCACCATTATGTTTGCTGACAACAAAGTCGGACAAAGTGTGAAGATTTTCTAGTTTGGCAATTTGTACGGGCATCTCCCTCAATGCAGTGTCACTAACGTCAAGGTGGCGCAAATTGACCAATTTTCCCATGTCCTCCGGTAATTCAATGAGCCTTTTACAGCCCGACAACAACAAGAATTGAAGCCTGTAAAGCTTGCATGTTTCAGAAGGCAACCTTTCAATCATTGTGTGAGAAAGATTTAAGTACTGCAAGTATAACAAATTTCCAATAGAGTTGGGAACCTCAGTAATACTCTTGTAGTTTGACAAAGATAACACACATAACCATTTCATTTTTGGAAGCAAGTCATTTACTACCTTGTTTGATAGCAAACACAGAGGCAATTGTTTTTGTAATGGCAATGCTAGAAAGGTACGCAAACCTTCGAATCCAAACAATTTATGAAATTTATCAAATGAGTCATATAGCCCTCTATTGTATGACAAATTACGTACACCTACATGTAAGAATTGTTCGTCTAACCTGATACAATATTGAGATGCAACCATTGTAGCTAAATCATGGATGAGGTTATTCATTTCAAAGATTTCTTCTTCATCATCAATAGATCGCCGTTGTATCAACGACATTGACACTAACATATCAAAGTATTCTTCTCCCACTTTTTCCAAACTTGCCTGACCTGTGGAAGATTCTACTAAGCCTTCTGCAATCCACAACTGAACTACCCTCTTTTTTTCTAAGATGGACTCCTTTGGAAAAATTGAACAATATGCAAAGCAGCTTTTTAAAGGAGTCGAAAGATGAGAGTAGCTCAATCGTAGATTAGCTTGCACCCCATAATCTATCAACCCCAAAATGTTATTTTCTAGCAAATTATACCAGTCATTTGAGGACAATTTGGTACGGAGAAGAGCCCCAACTTTTATTGCAGCTGATGGTAATCCATCACATTTTTTTGCAATTTTCCGGCCAATTTCTTCTAGATTGGATTGTTTTAAGTTGTTACATGCTCCAAATGCATGTCTAGCAACTAAAGACCAACAATCTTCACTTTCCAGAGGTCTCAAATAGTGGACAGAAGGAAAGATTTGCAGCGATCTTGCAACTCTTTCATCCCGTGTTGTGATGATAATCCTACTTCCCATTTTCCCTGAATTAAAGGCGTCCATCAGATAAAGCCAATCAACAGAGTTTGTATCCCACACATCATCCAGTACTAGCAAAAAATTTGTAATGCTTAAAATTTGTTGCAGTTTCACTAATAGAAGATTGTAGTGAAGGGTAATCATGTCACTAGTGTCATTTCTTTTTGTATTGGAAAATTCAAGAGGTTGAGAATTCAGATTACCACTACTGATTCCTGGTGAAGTAATAGATTCAATAATGGTTTCCAAAACCCTGAAAATATCAAAATCTTTTGAGACAAGTGCCCATCCTCTCAACCCAAATTTATCCATGACTTCTGGATTGTTGTAAAGGTGCTTGGCAAGGGTTGTTTTACCAACCCCTCCCATACCCACAATGGAAATCATTTTTAGTTTACAATCACCATCACTAGCATCTTCTGACAGCAAAAGATTTTTAAGTTTCTTTATATCATCGTCTCTTCCATAAATAGAAGATTCATCATTTAAGCAAGAACTTGTAGGAGTTTCGTTGGAAACATCTAATTTATTCTGTGCTAGTGAACTGGACCATTCTAATCTTTCAATTAATTGTTGCAAATTAGAATTAGTATCTCCATTAAACCGTTTGAAATGAGAAGAAAGATTTTTCAGCCCCTTAGAAGAAAGATTTTTCAGCACCTTAGAAGAAAGATTTTTCAGCATCTGAGAAGTAGGAGTTACAGTTTTTGCTTCCACTTTGATTTCGTCAAATAAATTGCCAAGTCCCAAGATATAATCTCTCACCATATCCAGACATTCCTTAACATGTTGGTTGGTAAACTGTTGCGCCTCAGATTCATTAAGTATAGCTTGAAGACTAAGCAATGTTGTATTCAGCTTTTTTAAGAGTGAAACGTCAAGCTTCATGGTCCTGAAGTTGTCCATGAACTCACCAGATACAATCGTTTCTACCAACACCTTCACAGAGGCTGAGAGCTTTTCTCTATCAATAGTTGCCATAACAATAACAATAACAATAGTAGCTTCAGAAATCACAACAAAATTATGAGTGTATATGAGAAGTAAAAAACACTGCTCCTCTTTGATTTAGTAAGTCTCCATTTCGCTGTTCAATGTATTGAGTCTTGCTAGGTTTGGTGAGCTGCCAATGTCGATGCTAATGAGTGTTGCATTACTGTCTACAAAATGTTGAATCAAAAGATTTAGGAGTAATATTGATTTTGATCCCCAAATATCTAATAAGTAATCATAATAGTTTATGGAAATTTATGGAAATTTTATAATAGTTGTTTTAATTTCATTAGTCAAAATAATTTTAATATTAAAATACTTCATTAATATTGATTTATCGGTCATTTTATATACTTACTTATTGTTATATCAATCTTTACATATACTTATTTATTGTCCTTTAGTCTCTGTATGAAAATAATTATTGTGAATATTAAACGATTATTTTAGCGTTAAAGACTATTTCGACTAATCAAGTGTATAATAAAAATTATTTTAAAAATTTTACACCTAACGGTTCAAAAACCAAAGTAAGTGAAAGTGACGTGTTAGCTTTTAACAAAGGAAACCATGTGAAAGAATTGATGGGAACTGGTGAAAGCAAATCATGTAAACGATGGAGATGTTGATGGGATGGGTCAGCTGAAGAAAAGGCAGGCCACGTGGTTTGGTAAGTCATGTGGAAGTAAACAAGGAACACCATAAAGTTTCAAATAAAATGCTCTAACAAAAATGGAAAATAATTATTCCTTCAAAAAAATGGAAAATAATTAACGCCCAGCATATTGTTAGATAATGTTGTGGGTCTCTCTAAGAAAATCGAAACAAATTAAAAAAGGGATTGATGACGTTGAAGACAAAGACATTTTTTCACCAAAAAGGCCACATTATGATACAGATATGGAAAATGCTCTTTTTTTAATAATTGTTCTCGTGACTTCAAGATTATCTAATTATATCTAATGGCCGGTAACTATTCTTTGATACCCAACTGTATTGCTACAACTTCAGTTGATTGTTGTTGTTGTAACGGTAAGTTACTACAATTGCGCTCTAGTCTAGTACGTAAACAATAGTATTTGTAAGACCGTCTCTAATGGAAGTGTGTTAGGCATTTAAAACCCGACAGCTATTAGATACCTCTATTGGAGAGAATTTTTTTCAGATCTTATCAGACCAGGGGTTATACTTAAGACCCCCAACTTTAAGCGGGACCCACACTCTTTTAATATTAAAAAATTGAAATGTAGTGATATAAAATTATTGATAGTTTATTAGTAGGTTTCATTTAAGAACTTTGTGTGAAATCTAGGTTGGAGGGAGTGAGTGCTTATTATGTACTACTATTAAAAAATTATAAATGAGTGATGTGTACGTGTGAGACCCACTTTGGTACCAAAAAATGGGTGTTTTCATTGTGTATGCTTTAAATGAAACCAAGACATAAGTATGTATGTCTCAAACCTGTAACTAATAAACACGATTTCAGAAGCTGTACAACTAATTCATCAACAATTATTGATCATAGACAAGAACATTATATAATCATTCATAATTCAATAACATTACACCAATTCGACATTACATTAACAATACAAAAACAATTCAAATTCAACAAAAATGTCACATTACGTGTTTTTGACAACATATACACAACAATACATAAAAAAATATAAAAGTCCGTAAATAAAAAAACATAAAAGTCCGTAAATAAAAAAACATAAAAGTCCGTAAAGTGACAGTGAATCTCTACTGACAATTTGGACAATTGTTTTTGGAACAAACATAAAGATAAAGCTTATTATTTTCAACGATAAAGGAAAACATGGATGTTATATCGCCGTTATTCTGAATAACATGTGGATAATAAACTGTTTTCCAAAGGACTTAATCTTTTTTTTTTTGGTCAGGTAGCCTAGTGGCTAGAATTCACCTTATAAGATGAATAAGTGGGGTGTCGGGGTTCGAATCCCGGCCCCTGCATATAAAAATGCATTGTCCTACTAACTGAACTATACTCACGGACAAAGAACTTAATCTTTATCTGTCTCATATCTACATATAGTACTTGTACAAATACATGAGACTCAGTTTGATTTTCATCAAGATAAACAAAATATTTGTTAAGTTGTTCTTCAACTCATTCAACTTGTCAATGGAGGTTAAAAAAACTTTAATCGTCCTTTTGAAGGTAGCATTTAGTTTGCACCATCAATTATATGGGTACCATTTAGATTATATCACCCACAAAATCTTATCATAGTCTATACACACCAAATCCAACCATATTTATCTCTCTCTCATCTCATTTCTCTCTCTCTACTCTCTTTTTTAATTTTTTCCGTAAACCTTGAGCTTGAGCTTCACTTGTATTTTAACTTGTCATTTTCTTACTTTAATATTAAAAATTCATCTTCTTTTTCATCAACCTCCCACCATCATCACTTCAAGCTCAAGGTCTCAGCAAGCAAACTGGGAAAATTGAATACAAAGTTAGAACATGATGGAAATGGATTAAACAATACAAATATGCATCAATTGAAGTCATTGTCAATGCTGTTAATCTTCACCATACCGAGATCTAAAGCATGGTTTGAACATTAGAACCCAATTCGAAATTGATCGATTCAAAGTATAATCTGGACAAAATTGTTCAATCTTATGGCAGAAAAAATGGTTGTGACCCTCCTTTTGTGCAAGAGAACTAGCACCATTTCTATGGGAAATTGCTAGACACTATGGGATGAAATCAAAGATCTACTTGTTGATGGTTAAATTCACAAAACTTAACAAACAACTCCATCGTGATTTTTTTTTTATAAATAACAGTCCCAAATTAAGGATAGTGATTAAGGTAAAACAAAAGGTTGCCAAAAAGGAACATGAAGAATACATTTTACCCAGATTGCATACAGGGTGAGGTTATAATAATGGAAACAAATGAGACATTGTCTTGTGTGCTATGCAGAGAGAGTGGTGAAAGAGACAAAGTAGATGGGTCATATTTTGTTTTTCTTTATTTCAAAGAGTTGATGGGATGAATTTGGTGTGTATAGACCGTGATAAGGTTTTGTGGGTGATATAATCTAATCATAGAAAAAAATGGTCTAACTTAGACCCATCTAATTGGTGGTGCAAGCTAAATGCCACCCCTCTTGAAAGATTGGTATCAGACATGAACTTCAACTTTCCCATCTTCAGACATGATTCACTTGACAGAAGTATGTGCAACAGCAAATACGAAATGAAAGGTATAATTGTTGATTAAATGGAGACATATATTTATATAAAATGTGGTGCAATAATAACCATATAAATTGTCAATGATTTGTCCACCACATAAAAATCATATATTTATATAAAGAAATGGGAGTTGGCGCCTACATAAGAGATTGCTTGCTTACCAAGCCATCCCGGATTTTAGCTCCTTCAGTTCGATTATTATTTATTTTATTGACCACACAAAAAATGATGTTACATTATCGACCACAAAAATATGTCGATGTATTATTGACCAAAAAAGGATGAACACCAACAAAAAAGTGTCATAGTCTATCTAATGAAATTGACCCGTCTTCATTTTCTTCGATATCTTCAAATTCTTCTTTTTCTTCATCATGATCATGAGTATCACACAAATTTGAACTAAGTTCATTTGAACTAAGGATTTATGATTTGAGGTAGGTGGAATTTGATTTTTTTTTAGCTCAGGTTTCTTTATTTTTTTTATTTTATGATATGATGA
>Ga0315913_1001004_pt1 | contig 29005 bp, 7 predicted proteins | sample MpolsnodulesMG_FD_207736 | JGI IMG/M metagenome (GOLD analysis project Ga0315913, IMG submission 207736) | Medicago polymorpha root nodule microbial communities from Los Angeles, California, United States - small nodules | ecosystem: Host-associated > Plants > Roots > Nodule | place: USA...
TTGATTTTTTAGTTCCAGAAGAACTGACCAGGTACCTGAAATGTATGGAAAAAAGAAAGATATCTCTATAAATTATGTCATGAATGGAATGAGGTGGAATCAGAATGAAAGTCAACGTTGACGATATTTTTATATAATATAGCGCTATATGTGATTGGTGATAATGAGGATCATGAATTAAAATCTATAAAAGGTTTAGAAAAAAAAAACTATGTGCAGACAGAAAGAGACAATTCTAGTGAAAGAGACAATTCTATATGTGACTTGTAATCCGCATACTTGAAGATGTGAAGTTAATTAGATATATACAAATTTTCGCGCGAAAGAGAATTATATGGATAAAATACATATGTATAGAGTTTGATATGTTCACCGGAAATGAGATGATATATGTTTAATGTTTATGTTTAAGAGACATATTCACCTGAAGTGAATTCAAGAACTTTTTTTTGCTTGATTAAGTTTAGCATCACATGAAGGGCTCAATTTATATGAAAGATGTGTTGCAATATAGTTTTACGACTCACGTGGTAGTGATGAGTATATGAAACTCTCTGATAGAGTTAATTTTCGTGAGATATTGAAGAAATCACATCATATGTCCATTTTAATGTATTTTGTTAATTATATGTATTGTGGTATTTTTTTTGTTAATTAGTAAATACAGATATCGGAACAAAGTTAAGCATACATGTTGTATCTAAGAGAAACAACATGATCAAGGAATTGGAGAATTTTCTTTCAACAATTCAATATGAAGATAACATCTCAAGCACTGCTCATTTGGAGAATGGTATGGAGATAAATCAGATCTCTCTTGAGAGTCACCACCGCCAAGTAAAGCTTTTGAGAAACAAGCATAAAAGATTATTTGACTTTCTTCGTCTCATATACGATTGTCTTTATGAGGGGGAGACATAAATGTGTTCTGCACTCTTTTTCCCTTAACCATGGTTTTATCCCTTTGGGTTTTCCTAGTAAGGTTTTTAACGAGGCAGATTATCACACAAAAGGATGTTGTACTCTTTTTCCTTCACTCAAATTTTTTTCCCATCGGGTTTTTCTCTAGTAAGGTTTTAATGAGGCATATCCTTGATGGACATCCAAGGGGGAGTGTTATGAATATTATAAGTGGATGTCCATATAGCAATTGAGTTATTGGGTCATATTGTTTGCTTATTGGGCTATATTATGCTTGCCCACCAAGTCATTGTATTTCTCTAGAGCTCATATGTAACCTAATTGTAGACCACAAGAGAATAATAGAATCATCTCTCTTCTCTTTCTTTATCCTTCTTCTCCCTCTCTCTATTACTATCTCTATTTACTTATTTCATAACAATTAAATGGTTGTTTGAATAATACAACTCTGACTTGATATATACATATTAATTGCTCGTGGGCTGGCAGAAATATTAATTGTCTGCTGCGATTACAGCTCAAAATTCCCACGTTACTCTTCGCCGCCATTTGACTACTATTAATTTTGGATATTACTTCCCATCTCTTGAGTGTGCATTTTGTAACACCAGCAAAATCCTTTCCATCAAGTCAGCAGGTGACCTTTCTAGAAATATTAATTATCTGCAATTTGCATGAAGTGGTCGAGTTTTTTTTGGTTGGGCTAAAACAATTGAACAATTGTCGTTTGTATACTTTTTAAATCGATTAAATTACTTTTTAAATTGGTCGATTTATAAAGTGTTCAAACGACAATTAACTATTGTTCGACATGTTTTAGGTACTTGCGAGCGGTTGTTAATTGTCTATTGAACAATCTTCTAACATTTGCTTAAGTATCTTCTTTTGCTACCTATAAGTTATTTTTGAGGCGATTAGTTTTTTTAGTTGAAAAAGTTAAAGTAGTCCATCTAAATTGACACTAAAGAGAATCAAATTTGAGATTTTGATTCTTGAGGAAGGACATACTCCAATGTCTAAAACAAACACTATCAGATCAATACAAATGGATTGTTTTGAGGCAATTAGTTAACACAAAATTTTTATTTTTAAGTTTAAAAATGTCATTCTAAACAAAAAAAAATAGTCCCAAATTCTCTTAAAAAAAGTCCGAAGTTGATTTAAAAAAAAATACAACATTCATGGAAACAAAAATCAAATAGGCAATTCATCTAAACAAAAATATGTGAGCATCAGATAAAGAGCAGTGTTATATCTCTAGAAAGGGAGCATCACAAACTCTTCACGAATATAGAGCAACCAATAACAATACACTACTTGCCACAATATACAGGGGTGTGGCAAAATAGGAAGTGAACAATAAATCATGCAATAAGAACTTGTCATATGTGTCAGGAAAAATTCGTTAGGTCTATCTTCGCTAGAAATAACATTTTCCTTGGATAAAAACTTGTGATATGTGTCGGCTAAAATTCGTTAGGTCTATCCTCACCCAAACATAGATAGAACGGACTTCAAATAGAATAGCATATTAGTTATTTTCGTTTTTAACAAAATCAAATAGTAGAAGCAAAAAATTAATACAACTAAAAAACCATAAAGATAAAAATCTGTTTTTTCGTTTTAATTTTGTTTTTGAGATGAGATATATAAATCTGTTATGCAGCTAAACACTGTCCAGGCCGACAAAAATATAAACCTGTTTCTTTGCATACATTTGTTTTAAAACATAAAAAGTTACTCTTCTGGCTTTCAATTTTTATCCAATCCACCCCGAAATTACAGATTAACATTTAGGGGTTGTTAACTGTCTTTCGAGATACTTTTAAAATTGGCTAAACTGATTTAAAACGTAATTCATCCGATATAAAAAATGAGAAATTGTCGTCCCATCAACGACAATTGTGAAAATGAGAAATTTTGGAAGTAAGAAGAGTAATTTTCCAACACATCCACTCCAAATAATCAAAAGCTTTAATTAAAATAAAATAAAAAATAAAGTAAAAATCAACCCACTTGAGTTGGTGAGGTGATGTTGACTTAGGAGGATGAAGTGTATTCATCTCAAGATTTCATATTAGATTCTACTCGGTACTAATTTCAATGGACAAATTTGACTTAAAAAAAATACAAGCTCACATGCCACAAAAACTCACATTTTAGCAAAAATAAAAAAAGTGTGAACTTCTGATGGTGGTATGTGATTTAAGAGACCACATCATATGAATAAGGCTTTCCTAATGAAGATGATGTGGAACCTTATGGAAGAGATAGATGAGCTTTGGTGTAAAGTCCTTATTAGCAAATATGGTAGAAATAATAATCTCATGCTTTCTTGATGAGGAACTAATACACACCAATTTATCATTCAAAATGCTTATAGGTTGTTGCTTTGGGATATCCAGTCTAGATAAAGAGATTGGAAGTCTTTATGGGATTGAAAATGACCTCACCATATTTAAACTTTCATATGGTTGGAATCCCATGAGCGCATTCTTACCAACTATCGGAAAAGCAAGTGGGGAGTGGGCATTTACCCACAATGCACTAGATGTGGGAGAGGCGATGAAACAATCATCCATGTGACTCGAGATTTTGTCTACGCTACTCAGGTATGACTTTGTTTGGTTCCATCTAATTTTATCACAAAATTCTTTAATTTTGATTCTTGGGACTAGATTTGTTCTTGCAAGCTGTAAGACAACTTTCATTACCACTTTTTTTAATATAATTTCAGGAACCAAACGACCTTGTTTTGGTAATCAATATTTTATAAGAAAGGAGACAATCAACATTGGTTGGAATAGACCATCTGATGGATGGACATAACTCAACATCAACGGTGCTTGCAAAAGGGAGATATAGTCTCCAGGTTGTGGCGGTCTTTTACTTAACTCAGATTGAAGATGGATAAAATGCTACATTTGGAAGACTAATGTGTGATGCTATTTTGATTAGTATGATTACAAACAACTACAATGATTCCCACATTTGTGCAACGTATTCACAATCTTTTGACTTTGAATTAACATGTACTATTTCGTCATACCTGAAAAAAGGGAAATCATTGTACTGATTGACCGACTAACTTTAGTCTTTCTCTAGATTCTTTAAGTTATACTATTGTGGAGATTCCGTCTAGTGAGCTCCATATATTACTTTTTGATAATATTTTTTGAGCTTTGTATGCAGAGGAATTTTCAGCTAGTTCCTTAATTTATTTTTTGAGGCCTTTGCCTCTTTTGTACTAAGAAATATATTTAAATAAACCTTTCAAGAAAAAAATTTAAATATATATTTTACAAATTTTGGATTTTTATGGACTACCTAAAGCTTGACAGGGCTCTCAATCCCCTCTTATTATTAAGGCTCAAAATATGATACTCAAGTCCTACATTCTTTTTATATTTTTTGGGCAAGCCGGTTCGGACAGACCCATTTTGACAGGTCTACATTTGACTCCTATTTTGGATTACTTTTGATCTTTTAAAAAAGAATCTTCAATCTTAAAATGAGTGATCTATTTAACAATTTCACATTGTTTATAAAACGTGTTTAACGAATGAGAGTGTGATATTTTTATTATTTTTTTTATGTTAACCCTCTGGTTCACGAGGATAAGGGGTTGTATAATTCGGAGCTCGATCGAGAGGCAAGTAAAGTCTAGCCAAGAGCAGTTACACCCTGAAATCGAACTCAGATCATGCACACTTCGTCTTTGGTGGAGATAATTAACCACTTGAGTCTAATTGCTTGGTTACTAAGTTATCTTTTATCATGTACTCCCTCCGTCTCATTTTAATTTTCGCTTTAAAATTATGCGCGATTTTAAAGGAGATGATTAGCTGAGCTGATTTCAATACTAAAATTAATATAACTTACTAAAACACCTTTACTATTTGTAGTTAGTAGAGTGAAATTCGATAAATAAAAGTAGATGGACGAAATGAGAAAGCCATCATAGACTCACACACACAAAGTGGAGGTACCGGGGTTGAAACCCCGGTCATGACGTTCTGCCTAACAATTTCGGCATTTTGCCAGTTGAGTTAGGACTTATGAGACAAATTCGATAAATAAAAGTATATTAATGAAAAAATAATAAATATTGCATTGATATCGTAAATGAAAAATATATTGAAACAAAGAAAAGAATATTAAAATGATAATTAAAATGAGACGGAGTGAGTATTAACGACGTAATCACTATCGATATACGCATAGGGTATGAGAAGAAAAAAAGTGATAAAAACAAACACCATGTCGAAAATGTATATAAAATACGATGCTATGTGTTGGACATAAAAAAATAAAGTCAACGCAACATTTCTATTATCACATGTCTTGCACTGCATTTCAATGCATTATCTTTTCAAATTAACCACTATAAGAACACCAGGATAGCTCTCTTGTCAAAAATCATTCAAAACATCTATACTCCCTCAAAAATGGATATTTTCCTTTCACAACCAATAAATGTAGCACTACTTTTAGTGCTTCTATACATCATATGGAAGATCAAAAAACCTAGCAACAAATTAAAGGGTATGAAACCACCAGAACCATCATATGCCTTACCTTTAATAGGTCACCTCCATTTGCTAGGAAACCAAATACCCCTTGCAAGAATCTTTGCTTCTTTTGCTGACAAATATGGTCCAATATTCCAAATCCGTTTAGGAGCATACCCTGCACTTGTTATTTCCAACAAAGAAGCAATCAAAGAATGTTTCACCACAAATGACAAAATCTTAGCCTCTAGGCCAAAGTCAAGTCATGGAATTCACCTAGGTTATAACTATGCTGGATTTAGTTTTGCACCTTCTGGCCCATATTGGTCAAAGCTAAAGAAAATAACCATAGTTGAATTACTTTCCTCTCGCCGCCTCGAATCGTTGAGGCATGTTTATGAATCGGAGATTCATACTTGGATTAAGGATCTTTCATTTTATGTTAAGGGAAACAACAAGGTCAAGGTTGTAATTAGTGAATGGTTGAAAAGGTTATCATTTAATACAATCACAAAGATGATTGGTGGGAAAACGTATTTTGAGAATTTGAATGTGGAAGATGTAGAAGCACATGGTAATATTGTGAATCTTATAAGAGAATTTATGCTTATTGCTGGTGAGTTTGTTCCCAAGGATTTGATTCCAATTCTTGGTTGGTTTGGTTTTCAAGGACAAGTGCTTAAATCTATGAAAAGAGTTGGTAAAGATTTGGAAACACTTGTTGGAAGCTGGATTGAAGAACATGTTGTTAATAATTCAAATGAGAAACATGATTTCATTGATGTGATGCTCTCTGTGATTGAAGATGATCATGTTTATGGTCATAACCGTGATACTATTATCAAAGCAAATATTACGGTATGCATTTTCTCATAATATGAATCTTTTAAATAATTAATTTCTTTTAATGAATCATGGAATCATTAAAATTAAACTCATAAAAAGTACAGCCAAATAAAATAACTAATTTTACCACACAACTTTGTCTAGAGAAGGGTTTGTCTCCTTTTTTTTGTTGTAAAACGGGATATTCAAGTGCAGCCCTAGAGAGTCAGATAAGATTTGGATGACAAAACACTTCCCAGAGTTTCAAATTTATTTAAAACTCACAAATGTAGATAGACTACAACAATTTTAATATCTTTTTTGACAAGCTAGAAATTTATTTAATAAAACAATTGGGGACATAAACCTAACGCAGTTCAAGAAAACCAATCATCGTAAACACAATATTTATGGAATTTGGAGACATGTCATTGCTATGCATGACCATTTGAACTCTAACGTTGTTGTTGTTGTTATTATTATTATTATTATTATGGTTAGGAGCTAACTAGTCAACATTTTACTTTATTCAGGATCTTATGTTAGCTGGGTCAGACTCAACATCCACAACACTGACATGGATCCTAGCCATATTGTTGAATAATAGGAATGTTTTAAAACGGGCACAAGAGGAGATAGAGCATCATATAGGTAAGGGCAGAAGGGTAGAATCGTCGGACATAAAAAACTTGGTTTATTTGCAAGCAATTTTTAAAGAAACTTTGAGGTTATACCCAGCAGCTCCACTATTAGCACCCCATGAAGCTAGAGAAGATTGTTACATTCAAGGTTATTATGTACCAAAAGGGACACGTGTATTTTTCAATGTATGGAAATTACATAGAGATCCAAGTATTTGGTTAGAGCCTGAAAAGTTTTTACCTGAAAGGTTTATTAATGAGAATGGAGAAATTAATCATGAAAGTCATCATTTTAAGTACCTTCCTTTTGGATTAGGGAGAAGAGCTTGTCCCGGATCTATGTTTGCTACACAAAATAGTCTCCTTACACTTGCATGTCTTCTTCATGGGTTTGATTTGGAAGTGCCAGTTGATGAAGTTGTTGATATGAGAGAAGGTTTGGGAATAACTTTGCCTAAGTTAACTCCATTGCAAGTTATTTTAACCCCACGATTACCCTTTGAACTCTATCAATGATACACGTTATTATTGATATTATGCAAATAAAGTATCATCCGCGCATAATTGTAAAGACTGATCTTTTAAGACAGATAAAATCACAACAAATAACAAAGTACTCTACGATGGTTTAAACAATAATACATAGCTTAGTTCCCAAGACTTCGCTGGTAAAGATTCAAACCATATCATCAAAGCATGCAAATTTGGGTTTGTGTTTCTTATATGTATGTGTGTCATTGTGTATTTTTTATTTTTTTATTACTTATTCCTTGTGTATTTTTTTTTTTTTGAAGAATTATTCGTTGTGTATTGATAAGTATATCTTATTACATGTAATATATAAACAATATTTCATGCTATTATTTTATCATCTAATCAAACTTTACCATTAAATTAATGTCACGAAACATTGTGAGCTCATTACTCAAATAACTGACTCGTAGCACTTAGGATGTGGTGATATTTTCACAATTAAGATAAAAACTTGAAATACATTTCACCTTTAAAGATGCCCTAACATAACCAATTGTTTTTGTTCTTGGTATTGGCAATGAACATTCTTCTAATTTTGGTTAGCTTTAAAGGGAAAATTAGTGACCATGAAGAGAAACCAATTTATCATCGTATTCCACATGAACAAAATAGTTTATCCCCGAGGATTGTTTCATGTATCAACCAAATACCTTTGAAAATAAGGAAATTTAAAGAAAAGCCATGAAGAACGAAAAAAGGAGAAGAAAAAAGAGATGGGGGAAAAGGAAAAGCTATGAAGAACCTGTGTTGATTGAGAAAAATATATAGATGAAGTTAGTGATTTGTTTTTGGTAACAAAGAGGGTTTTTGTCCAAATTAAAAGAACATAAAACTACAAAGAAACAAACCAAAGAGTAGAAAATCTGTTATGATTATGTAACCAAACAGTGTAAAAACACGTTAAAAACACCCTTTAATACACTATAACATTTCAAATTTCATTATCCAAATCATATAAGAAGTGTGGGAAAAGAATCTTTCTTCTTAATATCTCAAATAAAAGTAACCAGACTCAATACCTTTTGATGATAGAAAAACGTTGCTCATTCTCTCCATACCTTTATTTGTAAAAAAAGAAATTAAAAAATTGAATATTATTCTTATCTTTACCCTTTGGTATGTGCCAATGGAAAAGCCACCACACTTAATCCACCCCATTATCTCTTTGATTGAACAAAAACTTATCATCACATTTATGCATTCTCTGCGATGTAAACATGTCGTGTCTCACTAACTCTTCCTTATAACTAGTTTCACTAATTGACAAATAACCTTCAATTTTTAATTTTCATTTTTTAACATTCAGAATGCTTCACGTGGAAGCTATATGGTCATTTACTTTGAAAAATTATTTTTTATTTTGATCTTTTAAATTCATGTTAATTTTACTTGCTTAAGGAGATACAAGATTATTGAAATCAACAATAGACAACATTTTTCGAAACAATGAAAAAGTTCAAAGAATGTTTTTGTTATTTCTTGAAAGGGGCATGAAAGACCAACCAAAATGTATATGATTAAAAAATTCAACCCAAAATTTCTTTTATGGTGGGCCGGCAGGTTGACCCGTCATTGTTTTTTCAAAAACTATTAAATAATATATTCACACAAACAATGTAAAACATGTAATAAAAATTAAATATAAAAACGATTTTAGGAAACTAAAATATATATGTAACAAATGAGTACAATAAAAAAAAAATTAAAATTATTATTCATACATCAATGTTTCATCATCTAACAATATATAACAAGTCAACAAGACAACAAAAATAAAACGTTCATGAACTCACCAATTAACAAACTATTAGAAACATGAGGTTAAAATTGTAAAATAAAAGTAATTAAATTTAATGACTTTTTCTTTCTACTCTATGGAAGAGAAAATTAGAAACCGATTGTGACTTATAAATAAAAACAAGTGTAAAAAAGAGTTTTTTAAACTCGATAGATCAAACTACCCTACCCCATTTTACACCAGATTAGGCAGGAGGAAAAACTATTAATGGTGAGTTTAAAATCTCAACTCGACCCGCCAAAAGACGTGTTAATCCAGCTGAATTGATAGGTCCAATCTTCTTACCATCCTTACCTGACATCATCATTAGCTAACATTTAATCTTCTCTTCACCACAATTATTCTCACATATTCTTCTTATTGGTAAGTTTACTAAGTTAAAAAGAAACTATATTTTTGAGAATAGAAATAAAAATTGTTTTCATAAACTAAACAAACTCATAACTTCACGAAACCTTTCTACTTTTTTTTATAGTATATAAGTCACACACATATAGATAACTTATATAGTATAACATATATATAATAGTAGTATTTTTTTTTTTGTCACTTTGCTCCTAAAAAAATATATTTATTTTGCCCCTTTTATTTATATACAAAGAGGCTGTGTAAAAATCTTGTAACCTTTTACAAGTACATAAGATAAGTTACTTGGATTCTAAAATTATAATTAAGATTTTGATGGCTTTACACTCCTGGTATCACCAATTATATATTTATCGTTTCTCTAATCTCTACCACTACTCGCTCCATCTAATTATATAACTACCGTAAAATTTTGTGTGACCACAAATACAAAGTAAACTCAAGCAAAAATACCCATATTTGGTAGTGGAATTATTATTTTTTGAATACAAAATGGGATCAAAGAGGGATTCACCAGTGAATGTTCTATTTGGATGGGTGAGGAAAAGATCAATGAAAGTGAAGATCTTTTTGGGAATACTGCTTGCTTTTTGTGCTGTGGTGGCTCTCAAGTTTACTATCAGAGAGCCAAATTTTTTCTTCAAAGCCTCTGAAACAGTCCATATTATTGGCCTTATTGTCCTCATATACAAGCTCTATGTTCACAAGAGTTGTTCTGGTAAATTTCTTAATTTCTCGTCATCAATTCCATTTTTTTTTCCTTTCCCTTGAGGATCAATTGGTCTTTAGAGACTTAGAGCAATCACGTTTCATCGAAAGATAAATAAACATTCATCTCTTTAGATGAAACACATTAACTAAACTAAACCATTTGCATCTACTTTTGTAAAAATAAAAAATTGTGTCCAACATTGCTTTGATTAAATTGTTATATATACCCTGAAAAATTGATATATAAATATATATATATATATATATATATATATACACATGTATGTATGTATATTATATTTAAATTGAGAACTTATTGTGTAAAAAATTGTAAACTTATATTTTTAGGTTTATCCCTCAAGAGCCAAGAGCTTACAGCTTTATTTCTAGCAACAAGATTAGTGGGTAGAGCCTACGTAATGGCAAACCTCCACAGTGTGTTGGATCTTATACTTCTTGTGTTAACATTACTGGTTATTTGGTTGATAAGATTCAAGCTGAAATCATCCTATATCAAGGAATTTGACAGCATGTGGTTATCTTTGTTGGTAAATATTTCGCTTTGTTATGTAATATTTTTTTATATAATATTTCAACTCATCAATCCTATCAACATCAACATTTGTTATAATCATATCAACAACATACAAGGAGTGTAGAACACCGCCACAAAATGTGGTTTAGAGAAATAAGTCGGAATCATGATCATTAGAGCGAAAAACAAGAGATGCAGTTGTAAAGGAGAACTTCTCAAATCAAGCTTGTAAAGCTTGTGTCCGACATAAAGGATCTTATTCAACTTACACACTTCCCCCTGATTATGAGAAGTACCTAGGGGACGTACCAAACAAACGTCCTCCAGAAGATTGTCATTTTAGAAAGACATTTTTAACATCCATTTGATAAATATGCGACTAACAAACATATGCAACAATAATAACAATTAATAGTCATCTTGGTCAGATAAAGAAACGTTTCTTCACGATCCATACTAGACTATTGAGAAAGTAAGTACCTCAGTCATAAAGAAAGTACCTCAGTCATAATTTGTTGTTAAGGCTTTGTTTGGGAGTTTGGAGGGGAGGGGAAGGAAAGACTTTGGGGGTGGGAAATATAGAGAGAAATAGAGAAATCTTGCACATTTTATTGAAAGACTGTTTTTTTAGAGAATGATAAACTAATGCTTATGATTTATATAGTTTTAATATTAAGAATATTATAACAACATAGAATTTTTTTGAAGAATTCATATAAACCCCACAAAACCCTCCTCTAATACAACCTTTTAGTTTCCTCAATTGAGCAGAGTTTTGTATTATGAAAAAAAATTAACCCCCTAAAACCCTCCCCTCCCAATGTATTATATTTCTTCCATTTGCTCCTTCCTTTTTTCACTAATAGAAAAAACAAAATTAGTGAGGGAAATTAATGATGGAAAAAATAAAATCCCTCACAAATTCCTTGGTCGCAAAATTTAGTGACGGAATTAGAGAGAGATTTCACGTTTTCCCTCTCTAAATTTCCCTCACTAATTTTTGCTTTTTTAGTAGTGTTTTCTAAACCCTCTCCTTCCTTCCCCTCCAAACTCGTAAACAAAGCCTAAAGGGATCCTAGATTTATGGGATTAAAGCAAAAACCTTTCAAGTTTCACATCATGTTCAGTTTCTTGGCCGCATATCATTTCACTCTGCTTCGTCTGATTCTCATACTCATATTAAGTCTGAGCAAACTAATAGTGATCCTTTTCACCATACAAAACTTTTGGTGTATCAAAACTTCTGTATAGTGTTTTGTCCAACTTGCGAGCACATAATTGTGTGGGCTCTCTGCATCCCTTCATAGAAAGTGGATAGAGTTTTGCTTGCTTTAATGCTGGGTGTGGACCTTTATCAATAAAATTTTAATTATAAAAAAAAACTAATAGTGATCCTTTAAGGTCATGCATATTCTTCATAGAAAATAACAGATTTTATTGATTGTGTACAAGGTCGGATTTTCTGCAATTTTGGCAATAATAATCCACCCACTATTTACACATCATAGCTGGATTGCTCGAGTTTTTTGGGTGTTCCCTACGTATTTGGAAACTATTTCAATACTTCCCCAACTTCGTTATATGCAAAATGCAAAGGTATGAAACCTCAAGCCTTTGTTTTACTATATATAACTTTTTATGACTTAAGATAATATTGTAATCCTAAAACATGCATGTTTTCAGATCGTTGAAACATTCACAGGATATTATGTATTTGCTCTTGGTGTCTCAAGATTTCTCTCATTGGCTTTTTGGATTATTCATGTGAGATTCATTAACTTTTTATATTTTCTTAAATAACATATACCTAAATAGTTGTAGAAACACAAATTTCTATATGAAAATAGTCGTTGGTGTTTGAAATAAAAATTATGCTCATGTTTTGTAAGAACGATATGATAAAATTAGTTTTATAGATTTACAATATCCAACTTGTCACAATAATTGGATTGCACTAGTGATTAAAGTTTTTAAATAACTTATGCTATGATTATTGACTATTATTATTAATATAATTTTAGCTTTTATTCGAAATTACTAGTGCAATCAATAATTAACTTTGAAATAAAAGTTTGTATAGCCATGGAAAATTTGAAACATATTAGGATTCCAACACATTGAATAATAATTTGAAATGCTTTATAATATTTTGTAGACTTATGATACTCGAGGGCAATATCTCTTTTTTTGGGGCCATGGCTATTTCTGGATGCTATCCCTTTTTTTATCGGAGATAATTCAGTCTTTCATCTTGGCAGACTTTTGTTACTATTACATCAAGAGGTAGGTTATTTTGTTTTCTCTTCTTAATATCTATTTTTTTAACAATCATCTTGATATCCTTTTGTCTTGTATATTCAATATTATCTCTTATAAAGAAAATAACTATTTAAAAAATTACATAGTGGGTGAGAAGGTTAGGGAGGAGAAAGTAGGGGGTCAATGAGAAGAAATCACAAAACAATATAAAGGAAAAATAATTTTAACAACACACCCAAAATTCCTATACTATTTAATTTGACGAGCCATTTAATTTGATGTGTTAATACCACATGAATTTTGCTACCTCGGTTCCTAAAATAGTGGACTCATAGGAAAATACCTTTAGTTACTGTACATCTTTTTCTTCTTTTCTCTCAAAAAAATATATTTTTCTTCTTTGTTTATTGCACATCCTTTTCTTGTACCTAACAAAATATCAGGGAAGAATATAAATAAATTCTCGTTTCTAAATGGTATTTTTTTAAATAATAAAATTGTTAAGAAATTTATTATTACTATAAAACTTCTTATTTCATTGCAATTACATTGAATAAGTTTTATAGTCTACATGGTTCGAACACGTAGAATATAATCATTTCAGCTTAATCACTATGAATTTAGCATTTTTTTTTGGTGATAACACTATGAGTTTAGCTACTCATGTTAATGCACAAATAACTAATGTAAAAGAAAACAACATTACATGAATTTAGGAATGACTATGAGTTAGCCACCACAAAATATGTCATCCTCAGCTCCAAATGTGTCTTCAATATCCCAAAAATCTAAACCCTTTCTATGAAATGAAGTTGGCTTTTTTTATAGATCTCGTTCTATAATGTAAAAATCATGTCCCAATTTGCTAAATTGTGTCTCATTTCTCTTTAACTTTCAAACTTTAGAATTGATGCTCTCACGATTCGTTCCTTTTGTGCGACAGAATAATACAAATTGACATGGTCAGATTTTCCTCAAAATCGTGACACGATGTACCATTTTTGTGGCACGGTTTATAGTTTTCCTTGATTCTTAAATTTTGTCTTTTCCAACTTAGAAACACCTCAAAATCTCTTAAAGCTCTACTAAATAAAATGAAAATAACTAACTAAACATCATATGACATAATGTCATCAATAGAAGTCTGGAAATCAATTTTTTTAAAAAGTACCTTCTTAATTCACATTATTTGGTCGACACACAAGGTTCCTATGAAAGTAGTAATTTAGACACGGATGTATTTAACTAAGAAAGTAATAGTATTTTTTTTTTTTATTTTTAGAAAAGAATGTTAGAGTGTTTTCCTAAGAAAATGAAATTGTGAATGAGAAACTTTTTTTTTTCTGTATTACTACTCATTTTCAACTTGTTTTGTTTTCAGCTTCATGCAAGGGAAACTTTTGAGAAAGATGCCTGTTTAAGGATCTTGTTTTGGATTACAATGTATTGAAGAAGAGTTTACAATTGTAACTTCGTTTATGGATTTTATATATCATAATACTTAAAGGTGATATATAAACGTTTTCTATTTTCTACACTTAATCTATATTTATTCTATACATGTACAATTATAAATATTTAAAGTGATTTTGATGTCCTCATAAAATTAGCTTAGTTGGTAGAGTCATTACACATATTATATGCAAGGATGAGGGTTGAAACTCTGGACACTTCAGTTAATTTCTAGTCACTTAACTATTTGACAAAAAAATAAATTTTATAATAATTTTGAAAAAGTAATTCTTGACCAATTCTAACCCACCGAGACAAGAAGTGGAGTCAACATGATTAAGGGATACTATTTTATGGTTTGATAATAGAGAAATGATATTTTGATCACCATTTTGTGACAACTTATGTGACAACTTTATCTCTCATACTCACATTATTTTTTTACTTTCTCTCTCTATTATTTTGGTTTCCGTGTCACTATCTACTTTCCTTTGTAAATTAGTGGTTGTCACAAAAGTTGTCACTCAAATGGTTGTTCAAATAACACACCTCTTGATAATATAGATCTATAAAAGTACATATTCAACTAGATCGTAAGTTAGTGGTTGACAACATTGTTGATAGTAATCAATATTCAATATGAATTTTGCAATATCGTGGCAAATTGTAAAGCCTTGTTGTAACATTATTTTCCAAATTTAAGAAGTTTTGTGAGGAGACAAACAAATTATGTCGTCCATGATTTAGCAAGGGTGTCCAAATATCAATTAAGTCTTTGATTTGATTCCATTTTGTATTACTACTATGACGACGAATGAAATAAAATAAGTTTCTTTGGGTAAAAAAGCTTTGTGAGTATCATCATTGTCATCGTGACAAACACGAGCTTTATTTGTAGGGGAATAAAATTTGACTCGTGAATATATGCTTACTTGAAACAAAATTTAATTTTACACATTTCGGTTGAAAAATCAAAATAAATAAAGATGTAGTCAAAATGCTACAAAACTTTGCAAGAAAGATTGAGTTTTGCGAAAATTAAACTCAAAATTCAATTTCTAGATCGAGATTTCCATTGCTTTGTTTTTTAAGTTTTTAGCGCTTTAAAAATTTCTAATTAATCTGTCCTTGGTAGGAAAATTCTATTTTGATGAGGAAAGTCATATTTTTAACATTCTAATTATGCCTGCAAAAAAAATGAAAAAATTTAATCTCTAAGTCATTTTTTGAATTTAAGAGAAAAATAAGAGGAAAAAAAATATGAAGAATTTCAAATTACAGCAGTATAATCTGTGGGTTTTTTTACAGGGTGACATTTTTTAGACTTCATATATATTTTATGGTCAATTTGAACAATTAACTTTTTTTTTTACTTTTGAATATATATGTGGATAGACCTGATCAAACCGGATAATAATTGGGTAATGTTAACACTCTTCAAGAATATTTCACTCTATTCCTCAAAAAAATATATTTTACTTTATACATATTTTACAAAATTGATCGTTGACCTGAATATTAATTATATCATTAGATCGTCTATATAAAATATTTTACATAAATCTAAAACTTGAACAATTGTGATTATGAGTCGTTATATATATTATTGTGATGCATCAAGACTAATGCACATGCGGATAATTACATCGATATAGTTTGATATCTTCTCTTTAACTCTAACCAATGAGGGTGGATCTAACTAGCAAAAGGGACTAGACTGTAAGTACGTTTAAAACTAATGTTCGATTCGTGACCGAAAGTAGGGATGGTAATTGGACCCAGGTTTGATGGGCACGCGTAAAAAATACCCGTAATGGGTAGGATAAAATCTCACTTTTATGGGTATGGGCTTGGGTCCGGATAATTACTTGCAAATTTATATGGGTATGGGTGCGGGTAAGGGCACTATACTACTCAGCCTCGCAACCCGCATATACATATTTATATAATATAATAAATATTTTATTTATTTTTGGTTACAATTATTTAATTTATTTAGCTATTTAAGGATAAACCTAAACCTAAAAAAAGCTAATACAATAATCGTTTCATCCTTACCTTCATAAGCTCACGAGCTACAAATATATGATTTAAATCAACTTGATGTTTATTTTAGCATGCACTTTTTATATGTATTTTGAATGTTTTTATTTTAATTTTTAAGGAATATTTTGGATGTTTTTGTATTTGGTTAAATACTAAGATTTCTACTTTCTTTTTTTTGGTCAGGAAGATTTCTACTATTTTATGAGTTGCTTTAAAAAAAAAAAAAAAATGTTAACTTGTGCCCTCAAGACACAAGTTAATAATTCAAATATAGAAAAAACATATTGAAATGTGTGCATTGTATTCAATATTTAACTTTTTAATCATTTAAATGCTCAAAATTTTAGAGAATGTGTCTTCTTTTAGGTTTCTTAACAAGTGCCCTAAGAGCACAAGTTAAAACTACCTTAAAAAAAACTAGATTATAGTTTTATTTCAATTGTGATATTTTTTATTGTCTTTTTTATAATTAAAGTGCGGATAATGAGTACGGGTATGGAGACTTAGGTGCCCCCAGAATACGAGGAAAGACGCTAAAATTATTACCCACGAGGGTACGAACTCAGGTACGTGCATTTTTTTACAAGCACGGATATGGGGAAGGATACAATAGGACCTACCATTGTCAGATCTATTAGAGAGATATTCATATATCTTTAATAGAATTACCTCTGATAGTGGGAACCTCGGAAAAACAATAAAAAAACATTAAAATACTACTAAAAAAAGTTCTTGAGACGTAGATGGAAACTCATTAAATGACAAATATTTTATATAACATACTGAACAAAAATATAAAGGATCTGATTCAAGCATTTAAAGTAAATATTTTCCGTTTGTTATATAGAGAAATTTTTTTTATAATTTTTCTGCCAAATCAGTGTCCACATCAAATAGTCCTTATTTGCATTTGGACTTTTCAGTAGAGATTTAGATGGTCTTTCTTTAGAAATAAAAGAAATTGCGGCATTCACTGCATGCTCTCCTGGAGTTACTAAGAATATATCCCACTGAATAGGGTTTTTTCATATTATTTCATTTCTGTTTCAGCAAAAAATACCCATATTTTGGTTGCAAGATTTTTATTTTTGGTCACAAAATGGGATCAAAGAGGGACTCTCCTGTGAATGTATTGTCTAGCTGGTTGAGGAATAGGTCAATGAAAGTGAAGATCTTTTTGGGGATATTTCTTGCTTTTTGTGCTGTGGTGACTCTCAAGTTTACCATCACAGATCTAGAATTTTTCTACATAGCCTCTAACACTATCCATATTGTTGGCCTTATTGCCCTCATATATAAGCTCTATGTTCACAAGTCTTGCTCGGGTAAGTTTCTTAATTTTTCATCACTAATTGGACATTATCTTGATTTTTTTTCTCGAGAAAATGAACATTTGCATTGATCTATGCGACCCAGCGATAAGTAAAGTCTCTTCGCAAATTATTTTTGTCATTGAGAATTGAAGAACTCCTGTAAAAACTTGTCTCTTTAGATGAACCCATTAGTATAATTTACCATTTGGGTCAAACCTCTTGTTGAACATTGCCTTGATTAAATTGCTACTATTATTATTTTTTAACAAGAAATTGCTATTAATTAATTGTTAATTTAATTTTTGGTTTAAAATTAAATAATTAATTTATTAAATTCACAAACGGATTATAGAGGACCAGCAATTTATCCAGAACAAACTTGCTACGTAACTGTTAATGTTAAAGAAAACACTAGCTATGTAACTTATTAAAACAAAAAAGTCGTTATGTACATTTCCTGAAAAAAAAAACTGACGAAGAACAAGTGTGTTTGATATTTTTGTAGGAAAAATCATAATCAATCAAAAGTAGGATGATTTAGTTTGGTTTGGCGTTCGCAATCTTTTTCTAAAATCCGAACCAAATTAGACTAATGAAGAATGAGTTGATTTGATTTATATTCAATTTGATTGACGTATATTAAGAAATTTATAATTAAACACCTAAAATGCTATAACATTTTGTATTTTTAAACAAGTACATGAATACATGAATACAACATAATTTAGTAGAAGGGGGAATAATAGAGGTTATCTGAATTGAAAATGGTTCCAATGAAGGATTGTTTTTATATTTAGTAGCAAAGGAAATTGCTACAAGGTTAGGAAAAGTTGTAGATCCTCTCATACCTTCCAATCAATCAACGTTCGTACAAGATAGACAATTGGTAGATGGTGTAGTAGCAATTAATGAGACGGTATATATGGCTAAGTAATGTTAGGTGTGAGTATGGAAGACTCTTATTTACATATGGATCATGGATATTGTGTTCCTTAATTGTAAGGTGAAAACTATTCCTTTGATATACCCTGGCTTCCCAGTAGGGGAAAATCATAGGAGTGTGTTAACTTTGCTCCTGATTATAGAGATTCTCTGGAAAAGACATTGTTCATGGCGTAATTTGTTTGTCATCCTAGGAAGTAGAATTGTGCTTATTAATATTTGAGTATCGGGAATTTACCTATTTTCTCCCTAACCTTTTTGAAAATGATGATAAAGGTCAAAATAGTTGTTAGTATCCAAAGAAGGTTTCTTTGCTGTGGTTATAAGGCTCTGTTTGGTAAAAATAGTGGATAGTTGATAAGTTAGTTGATAGCTTATAGCTGATGACTGATAGTTTATAGTTGATGATTTATAAGTTAATTTAAGTGTTTGGTAAAATTAGCGGTTCAACTAACTGACAAATGTAAAATGACATAAAAGGTCATCTTTAATTCATAATAAAATATATCTATTAATATTTAAGTATTTAATAATTTATTATTTTTAAAAGTAATTTAAATTATTTTTTATTGGCTAAAATTTTATTTTAATTAAATGTTTGCACTTTATAAAACAATTATATGTAACAATAGACCATTATTCTTTCAAAAAATAAATGTAACAATAGACCATTATTATTATATGCATTTGTTTAGAAGAATTATTATTAAATGTTTTATTAACAATAATAGATACTTACAACTCTTGTCAAAAAAATAATAGATGCTTATAATGAATATTATCTTTTGAAAAGAAAAAAAAAAGAATGTTACATGTACTATATTATTAACAACAGAAGGTATATTTGAATGAAAAAACTTATTAAAAGTTGACGTGCTGAAAAATAAAATAATGGAATGTATATTTATTCTATGAAAAAAAATAACGGAAGGTACACACGCAGTGAAAAAGATATGTGCAGCTGGACTATTACACAAAGGCAATTAAATAAACAACAGAAGGGTAAAAGTGGGTTTTGATAAAAATAATAAGGGTAGAAGTGGAAGAAATATTAATAAGCTATAAGCCATAAGCTCAAACGCTACTTGGAATAACGTCTGAAAAATAGCTTACAAGCTCGTAAAATAAGCTATAAGCTCGTTGTAAAAAACCGTTACCAAACAGAGCTATTTGTCAGACGAGCTTATAAGCTATCCGCTATAAGCTGGCTTCTTGGCCTTACCAAACAGAGCCTAGGAATAATTTCTTTTGAATAAAGTGGTCACAAGTGTGTAGATCAAAATCAAATGATGGATTGGTGGTGGAAAACCTTAGGGAAATAACTTTTGCAAATAAATAAGTTTTTATGTTAATTTAGAAATCATCACTTAACGAAAATAGTATCTTTGTAAATTGTTTTTTCATAAACAACATTTACAAACTTTTGAATCATACGTAAAAGCTTATTTATTTGCATAAGCTCAAAATAAGCCTAATTTAAACGGGACAATACCCACCTTAACAATAAGTTGTTTTGCATAAACTCAAAATTGTTAAGATGGGTATTTTTGCTTAAGCTCAAATAACATTTGTTGTTTGTATGATCTAGAATTCGAACCCAGATTACCATGAAAAATACCCACCTTAACAATTTTTGAACCATACAAACGATCAAATGTTATTTGATATCTTTGACAATTATGAGATGTGATTATTTTAAGTAATAGATTGATTTTCTTGTATTTTAGATCAAATCAAAGTGAGATCTTGGAGATATTTTTTTGGATAAATTAAATAGTATTTTATGTTTAAATTTCATGTTTTGTATTAATATCTAATTAATGGTTAATATTATTTGGTATACCTGATTAAAACAATTGAGTTATTAGCATTGCAAGAGGATAATAGTACCTCTTATTTCTCCTGCAAAAAATTTATGTGGTTATCCCCACGCACAAAAATTCAAACTTTTGTATGGATTTCGTTTGAACTTTATAATGCATTGTATGCGACAAACTAAACTATATTTTCATATTTTTAGGTTTATCCCTCAAGAGCCAAGAGCTCACAGCTTTATTTCTAGCAACAAGATTAGTGGGTAGAGTCTACATAAAGGCTAACATCCATAGTGCACTGGATGTAATACTTCTTGTGTCAACATTATTGGTTATTTGGTTGATAAGATTCAGGCTGAAATCTTCCTATATCAAAGAGTTTGACAACATGAGGTTATCTTTTTTGGTAATTATTTCTCTTTGTTATGTAAATACTTGTTTTATAAAACTTTGTTGTGTAATTCTAGGTCATTGTTTAGCAAGTTTTTAGTATGCATTCAAAGAATGTTTAATGGTACATTCATATCAACAACATATAGGGAGATCACAATACAATCATGAGAAGTGGTTATGAGAACTTAATTAGAATCATGATCACTAGGGCGAAAACCAAGAGATGTAATCATAATGTAGAAATTCTCATTCGTGTGGTTTCATAATGTTTTTAATTTTCAAGGTCATGAATGTTCTTCAACGAAAAATAACATATTCTATTCACTGTGTACAAGGTGATAGCTTCTGCAATTTTGGCAATAATAATCCATCCAATATTTGCACATCATTTTTTGTTAGTTCGAGCTTTTTGGGTGTTCCCTACATATTTGGAAACTTTTTCAATACTCCCTCAGCTTCGTTATATGAAAAATGCAAAGGTTGGAAACCGTTAGCCTTTGTTCTATTATATATATAATTTGTTTATGGACAAAACTTAAGTACAATTCCTTAGGTGCTTTTCGTATGGTTCTTAACTAAAAATACAACTTTTTTGGAGATAACAAACTTTGAGAAAATTATGGATTTAAGGAAATCATGGTGAATTTACTTAAGAACCATACGAAAAACACCTAAGGAATTGTACCTATGTTCTTTCCTTTGTTTATGCCTTAATAAAGATAATATTGTAATTCTAGCACATATTTTCAGATGGTTGAAACATTCACAGGATATTATGTATTTGCTCTTGGTGTTTCAAGATTCTTAACACTGGCATTTTGGATTATTCATGTGAGTTTCATTTAATTTTAATTTAATGTTTTCTAACATAACATAGGTTTACATATTTCAAGTCCTATATAAGTCTATTTTACATTCATGATATAATTCAAATCATGGTCAAATACTACTAGTTTATCAGTTTTCCAAATTTTTATTTAAATATTCTAAAATTGTACTATGCCCATAACAACTAGAATGATAGCTTCTTTTTTCTAATGGAAAATTCGAATAATTAATTATTAGATTAATTTTTCTCTCCTTTGTCCGGGTTTGAATCTAAGATATCTAACTTATTATTCCATAATATAATTAACTTTGAAATAAAAGTTTGTATAACCATAGGAAATTTAAACATCTTAGGATTGGAGCCACATTGAATAATTTGAAATGCTCTCTTACCTTTTGTAGACTTATGATACTCGAGGGAAATATCTATTTTTTTTCGGCTATGGTTATTTCTGGATGTTGGCACTTCTTATATGCGAGTTAATTCAGTCTTTCATCTTAGCAGACTTTTGTTACTATTACATCAAGAGGTAAATTATTTTGTTCTCTCCTCTTCTTAATATTTTTTTCTTGTATATTCAATATTTTATTTCTTGAAAAGAAAATTATTATTTCAAAAGTACAAATTAAAGTAGGTGAGAAGGTAAGAGAGAAAGTAGGGGTCATGGAGAGTAAATTAAAAAAAATATTAAAGAAAAATAACTTTAATTCATCAGAAAATCTTTTTTTGTATGTATTATTACTCATTTTCAATTCGTTTTCTTTTCAGCTTCATGCAAGGGAAACTTTTGAAAAAGATGCCCGTTTAATGATATCCTGATTTGGTTGACAATGTATTGAAGAAGAGTTTACAACTGTATAACTTTGTTTAAGGATTTTATATATCATAATACTGAAAGGTGGTATATAAACTCTTTCCGTTTTGTCCATTTAACCCATATTTATTCTATACAGGGATAATTAATAAATACTGAAAGTGGTACACTAGAGATGTAAAATAAAAAGTCCATGTGAGCTTAGCTCAGTTGGTAGGGATATTACATATTATATGCAGAGGATGTGGTTCGAAGTTCGAACCCCAGACACTTTACTTCTCCACAATTTAATTGCGTGACCTCTAACAACTATACTACTTGACCAAAAAAAAAAAACAAAGGATAGCGAAGAGAGAGCATGCAAAGAAGTACTAAAGAAGGATGTTTGCATTCAATAATGAGTTGGTTCGAGTGAAAAGAGATTTGGACCCCTTATGAATGTGGTTGGAGTAAAAGATTAAAAGAGTTGAGTAGTTTAAGGTTCAAGGTTCAAGTTTTGGTGAAAAATACTTACCCAACAATTACCATATTAAATATTATCATTAAAAAAAAGTATAAAAATAGAATTTTTTTTTGAGAGGGATTAAAGAGAACTTGTGTGTATCGGTGTGTGTAACCCCTTCTACTTTTTATTTCTTCTCACTAATAAGTTTTGTATACATATAATCCCAAATAAATAAATAAAAATTGGACCAAGCAACTTCATACATCAAAATTTTGGACCAAAAAATGCATTAAAAAAATCAATTTAGTAATAAATATATAATATAACAACAATAATTATAGATGTTGGTCTAACTGTCCTCGTGAACTTAGCTCAGTTGGTATGGACACCTCAATTTATTTTTTATAGCATTTCGAGGACACCTCAATTTATTTAAATTTTTGGCTTAAATATGATAATCGTCCTTGTAATTTGAGCCAGTTTTGATTTTCGTCCCTGTAAAAAAAAATTGAAATACATCCCTGTAAAAAAAAATAGTTTAAAAAAGGTCCCTGGCCCCACTATTCAACTGATTTGGCATGCTTTTGGCCACGTGGCGTGCCACATAATATTAAATTTTAAAAACTATTTTTCAAATTCTGAAAATTGTTTTTAAAATTAAAAAATAAGAAAATAAATTTAAAAAACAATATAAAAATTCTGAAAATAAATTTTAAAATATAATAATTTTCAAAATAAAATTAATATTTTTGAATATTATATAATCTGAAGAAAAAAAAAGATTTTTTTTTAAATTAAAATTTTCGTAAAAGAACAAGAAATTAGATTTTTTTTTAAATTTAAAACTTTTGAAAATATAATTGTCATTATTTTTGAAAAAAATTAATATATAATTTTCAAATTAAAAAAATCTATTTTTCGAAAATTTAATTTTCACATTTTTTTTCAAATTTTTTAACTTTAACAGTTTTTTTGTCAAAAAATTAAGTTTTCGAAAATTTTAATTTTCAAAGATTTTTTTTTGGAAAAGTATTTTCAGATTTTTTTCGGAAATTTTTTATGATTTTTAAATTTAAAAAAATAATTTTCAGATTTTTTATTTTTAACTTTTTTAATTACGTGGACTGCCACGTCAATGTCATGTGGCAAAAGTTGCACAGTCAGCAACTGCCACGTGAGCGATTAGCATGCCAAGTAATACATGAAGTAGGGAGGGACCATTTTCAAACAAATTTTTTATTTCAAGGATGTATTTCAATTTTTTTTTACAGGGACGAAAATCGAAACTGGACCAAATTACAGGAACAATTATCATACTTAAGCCTAAATTTTTCATCTAAAATGTGCAAAATTCTAATTTTTTTTCTTCGAGTAAGTATTTGCTAGCATGTAATTTCGACAGGCTCATTTAATATGGTTAACACTTGGTTGATCTTTAACTTTGCAGGAATCGAAGGCTTTCTCATTTCAATTTGAGGATTTCGACAAGATGGCAGACCTAGCGTGCATAGTCAGAAGTTCGACAGAGCAAGGCTGAAAGAGAAATCGCGTCGAAGTCACATATTAAAGGCGGGAAACACACGATTTCAAGCTCAAGAGCGGTTCCCTTAGTGGAAACGTTGGGACAAACGGTTGTCCAATATGGAGAAAGTGCTGATCATGAGATTAGTGTTTTGCCAGTTAGTTTCTTTTAGTATAAATAAAAGTTTTCAAGTTGGAAAATGGGTCGCAAATCATCTATAGAAATTCTACAACACTCAAACTACTGTCGTATAGGAAACCGAGTTATACATAATGTACGTAAATTGATTTGTAGACCACTTTACTTTTATTGTAATGCATTTTACATTTCCTTTAAGTTTATGTGTTTAAACTTTTACTCTTTCCTTTAGTTTTGCAATCTCAAACCTGTCGAGAGACAGTGCCTTTTTATTTCAAAACCTGTCCAACTCTCTTAGTAACCTGAGTGCATCTCATGGCCCTTTTTCAAACCGTTTCCGATCAAAGCCTTTGCACAACATGTCCTGAGATTTCTAATTCGGTCTCGCTTGTAATAATCAAAACTAGCCCGTAGTTTGCCGAAAACACTGGTAAACAATACTCACCGATCAAATTTTATTCATAAATTTTGTAGAAATGGTTAGACCATCGTAAGAACATTCACCATGAAATTTGGAGTTTTTAAACGAGTGACAAATTAATTATCAATTGTTTAAGGATTTTTTTTTATAACGCCAGAACATAATGACATCAAGAAAAAGAATAGGTGATACCTCAACTATACTCTAATCTTGTGTCACGTGCTCATATATATTATTAAAAAAAGGAAAAAGTACAGGAAAAAACTAGGGGGACATAGACCTAATCCAATAAAAACAAAGATGTGCAAGCCAACCCAAACGGGCATTACAAACATGTTAAGAACACACACTCGATTCAACCCTAGTTAAGACTAACAAACGATGTTTGGGAACACCAACCGGGCTTATAAGTTGGGGAATGAACTCGCTATCAACACAGAAAGGATCACATGCCATCAACTCCCTGCACCATCAACAACAAGCATTACCGACTCTTTCGAGTCCATAAGAGTCCGAACGGACCTCTTTCGAGTCGACTTAGCATCAAACCAAAATTCTTGAGAGTGGGGAGCAAATTCGACCGCCACCACGGTAATAAACGAATCCACATCACCCACAATTTTCTGTGATAATCCACATATAATTCATAGCCATTTCTGGCAACGATGTCGATATCAAATCGCCCCATCTGGACATCGACAGACAAGGAGATGAACACTGGTGGTGCGGAGGGTGAAGCTCGTCGCACCACCCTCCATTAATACTACACCAGAGCAGATCAATTTTGGATTTGGAGAGGGTAGGCGCGACGACGGTGGAAAAGGGTTGAGATTAGAGAGAAGACAAAGAGTTTGGAGAGAGAACGCGTTTTTCCTTTCAAAATATTGCTTAAGGATTTCGTAATTATGGGGAATGAAAATTTGTATTTAACTATTCCTTTGTCTGAAAATTCTAATTTTTTTGTGGAAATCCGTATTTTAACATCCTAAAAATGCACGCAAACAATCATGAAAAAAAAAATCAATCTCTAGGAAACTTTTCTAAATTTCACTTATATTAGAGGGTAAAAAATAGGAAGAGTCTCAAATTACAAAGTTAAAACTTGTGTTTTTGATACATGACCATTTTTCAGATTTCACATGTATTTTTTTATTTTTTTGGTCTTAGATGAAGTGGTAATCCACTGAAATTAAACTCACACACAACTGTGAGGTCCTGAGTTTGAACCCGGGTCATGCCGTTCGGCCAAGCAATTTTGACATTTTCCAATTGAGTTAGGACTTTTAGACATATTTCACATGTATTACAAGGTCATTTTGAAGAATTAACCCTACACTAAAATATAATGAATAATTTTTGGTGTAATTATAATTTTGATCACCAAAACTTCCCCTTAGTATTGACATCGCGTGAAAATACTGAGTTGACATCTCTGTCTTTTAAGTAATTTTATAATTATAACCTTTTTCATTAAAAACAACGGGGAAGGGTAATTTTTTATTAAATAAATTTTCTAAATATCCATTTTACAACTATCTCTAGATAGATTTTGAACTACATTTAGGAAACTAAGCTCTTAATATTAAGTTAACAACCCGTGAACCCACTTGAGTTGGTTTGATGACATTAGTTTGAAATATGAGCGCGTGCTTATCCTCAAGATCTCAATTTGGATAGGCTAATTTAGTTTTTTTTTAAAATAAGCTAACAACTCGTGAATACTACAACATACCTTTATTTGAGAGACATCCCAAGTCTTCTAACCTCAAATGCCAAACAATTTCAACTTTAAAGTTGTATATTTTAGAATTTAATTTTTTTTTAAGATGCCTTAAAATGAATATTAACTATTTTAAATATAAAATATTTATCTAAACATAAACAAAATTAATCAATATGTTACTTTTTTATGTACGTCCTTTTTGAAAAGGCGATGGTCAAATAAATAATTAATTTTCATTTATTTTTGGTCAAATATTTGACTTTTTAGGAAAATAATATTTAATGTTAAAAAATTAATCATGTTTGAAATAATTTGAAAGAAAAAAATGTTTGAAATAATTTGAATAAATATAATACTATCTTAATTATTTTCTTGAAAGTCAATTAGTTTTATTATTTTGGTAATTTTTTTTTTGTTATTTAAACAATTCTTGGATGAATATTCAATTAGATAATAGTATTTGAAACATTTATGCATTAGATGTAGATAAACACTTTAAAAATATATAATTTATGAGTTAATTTTGAATTTTGTATAAAAAAATACGACATTTGTTTCTCATTATAATAGACAATTCACTTTTTATGAGTTGATGTATATCTCGTTTAGATAGGATACATTAATTACTCAATAAATCTAAAATATAAATTATCTCTTATAATAAAGAACGGAAGAGATAGTACATTTAAAAAAAACACACTCTTATACTTTTCAGTCGACTCTTAAAATATTGAAAAACAAGCATGGGAAAATGATAGTTTATATTCCATTATAAGAATATCATATAATTAGTGACTATTTTATTAAATTTTATATTCATCATGTATATATGTTTGTATATATGAAGCGATCAAATTATACTAATGTATTGTTACATCGTTCAATATCATTTTACTTGATACATATTTGTAAAATTTGATTGTTAGATGTTAAGTTTATATCATTTAGATTATTCATCAAAATTTTATGCAAATCTATAATCTTTGATATGTTATTGAGACTCTTAAGATGAAGGTTTAGCTGCTTTTATTGATCGCCGTTAATCTTGGTGAATCTCAATAAAATATCAAATGATTTTAGAATTTTGTAAAACTTTATATAGATGAGCATTATGAACTTAACATCTAATGGTCAAATTTTTCTTTAAAAAAATTCTAATGGACGAATTTTAAAAATATGCATCGAGTGAAATGATACTGGGCGATGTAATATTGTTGTAATATTATATCAGTGTAATTTGATCCCTCCTTTACTGGCATTATTTATTTACTCTTTTTATTGTCCTAATGCATATAAGTATCGAACAATAGTTTTATGAAATTTTAATTTTGATTAAAATTATTCCTTCAACAAAATTTGATTAAGATTATAAGTATAAATATTTTGCACTTTCATATTATAACAAACTATGTTTATTTTTTTAATGACACCGACAATATAACAAAATCTGACAAACCAATGTTTGATCATTCACATTTAAAATTATCTTGGGTGGAGAACCTCGAATAAACAATAAAAAAATGAAAACTCTCATTAAATGACAAATATTTGGTATAACATACCAAACGAAAATTAAAGGAGATGATTCAGGCATTCAAAGAAAATCTTTTCCTTTTTATCAAAAAAAGAAAAGAAAATATTTTCCTTTTGTTTTTTGAAGAAAAAAACAGTATTTTTTTTCCTGCCAAATCAGTGCCCACATTCAAATAGTCCATATTTGTATTCATTGCATGCTCTCCTGGTGTCACTAAGAATATATCCTTCTCTAACCTCTTGTATTTGTCTCTCCATCTTGTGAGAGCACAAATACAACAAACTAAAGCAAAAACACCCTTATTTTGGTTGCTGGATTTTAAGTTTTGGTCACAAAATGGGATCAAAGAGGGATTCTCCTGTGAATGTTTTGTCTATATGGTTGAGGAAGAGATCAATGAAAGTGAAAATCTTTTTGGGAATATTGCTTGCATTTTGTGCTTTGGTGGCTCTAAAGTTTACTATCAGGGATCCAAATTTTTTCTTCCAAGCATCTGAAGCAATCCATATCGTTGGCCT
>Ga0315913_1001005_pt1 | contig 29005 bp, 22 predicted proteins | sample MpolsnodulesMG_FD_207736 | JGI IMG/M metagenome (GOLD analysis project Ga0315913, IMG submission 207736) | Medicago polymorpha root nodule microbial communities from Los Angeles, California, United States - small nodules | ecosystem: Host-associated > Plants > Roots > Nodule | place: USA...
GTTTTTGAACGCAAGTAAAACGTGTGAGGGATTTAAGAGGCAATTTGGAGAGAATAGAGAATGCAATGTCATCGTGTACGTGAGCACTACTAACCTGTTTATTTGTTGTTGCAGCAGCCATCCTTGAAGGAAAAACCGGACAGCAAAGCCGAAGTGAGCACAATGCAAAGCTAAAGGACAGATTTCTATGTTTGCATCATGAGATCTGTTTGGATTTGATCCCTCTCTTTCCGAACTCCCTATTATATAGAAAAGCAATTCAAGTGGTGAGAGAAAAACCTGAAAATATATAGAAAAACAAGATAACAGTGATCTTCCACATTAATTACATGACTTAAATTATGCCAAGCATGTAAATCTCTAAGAAATTCTATTGAGCTTTCATCAAATAACAATTAGGCAAAAGGAGATTAATAAGTAACTCTAAGATTGTACTATCATGCTACCTCCTCTTCCAGAAAATGGACTAGAACAGTGTATGAGAGTTCTCTGTAACAATGTCGAATACAAAAAACAACTATAATTAATATGTTATTCTATTCTTGTAAAAAAAAAGGTCATTCTATAAGTCTAGAATATTAAATACTGCATAGAAAATGTTAAAGATAAAAACTTACTCCTCGAGCATCCAGTAAATTCGTCAACAAAAATTATTTTGTGCTCCACGGGCATAGTAACACTGTAATACTTCCAAACCTACATCCTGAAAAGATTACACCTCATTCGACGCAAAAGTATATATATAAAGTAAAAATAACAAAGATGCTCCCATTACAGTTTAATTTCCAAAACAGAATTTGCCTGAGAGTCAGTTCGTAACAATACATACCTTGAGTTTTCCATGGGTTTCCTTGAGAGTTTTTCCATATTTTTTCTTCTTCCAGCTATGACCATCATTTCTAAAGTGTTTCACCGCCTTTAGATTATATAGGAAAAGAAAACCACCTAATGTAAACCATAACATGATAAGACATTCTGCTCATTATTTTTTGTCCTAATGAATGATGGAAAATGAAAGTATTTATTCGAAACTAGAATAATCAGAATCTACCATACTTTGAGGCATATGTGGAGGTTCTGAAGCAATACGACCGTTGTTATAATTACTGAGAATTCGACGATAAAAAGATCATAAAGATAAGAAAAAAAGTTTCTCTCCTCCATATGTTGAATCAAATTAACCCTAAAGTATTTGAACATTCAATTCAATACATCGCAACAAATAGCAGATTACAACCACTATCACTAACAAAATTAGCTGCATTGACACCATATGCTAAGAAAAGAACCCAAAAATTGCTATGTACGAACTTCTGCAGGTCCACATCAGATATCCAAGTTCCGGAGAAAGCATCTAGAATGATCCAAGTTATGCACCGTCCATACATTTAGATGAAAACTACAATACCTACACAACGAGCCTGTCAAGCTACCAAAAAGCTAGATCAGCGCTAATACACACATCCTAGCATAAGACTTGCAATTTTTCCACCTGAACCCAAACAATCAAGGCACAATTCCAAAGGATTCCAATCTAAAATAAAATGCACACCAACACTCAATGAAATTTAATTGGAGTTTTCCTTTGAATAAAGCCACTCTCAAAAACTTAAATTCTGCTAACAACAATCTTAAAAGCATACTTATTAAAATAAACAAGCAAAAATCTTATGCTAGGACCAGGATGAATTATTATGTATAAGAACTAACTCATTGTCTTAAACAAAAATCTAACAAAAAAATAAAATCTCTAGAGTAAATTTCAGTAGTTTATCCCATTTGTCATCCTCCCTCATAAGCAAAGAACTGCTTTTACTTCTAATCTGAGATTTCTCATTCTCACTAATTGAATCTAAACTATGTGGGAAACCATGCTCCAGGGACAACAATTCTTTAAATTATTTATTAAAAGTATTGAAAGTGACTTCTGTTCTCTCCTGCAGTGTTGATTTCTTGAGAAGTATTGACTACGAAATTGAATTCGCGCACTTCACTACATGCTAACCTATTAGAACATGTTACATAGAAAGGAACCCTGCCAGCCTTGTGTGGAGGTGTATGACAACAGAGAACACCATCCCCTATTTTCTCTGCTGGCACTTCTACTTCACCGAACATGCATGACCATTTACAAACTTCCGCTTCTTGTTGACTCTTTAAGAATTGTCCGAAAATAAAAACCTGTAAAATTGTTATTTGAAATGTGATTAGTAGTTAGCTACTAGTTTGTTAATGCCTACAAATAAACTTGATGTGATCACTTGTATTCAACTTTTTCATTTGAATCATTTTACCATGACCAGTACAATACAATTTTAGACTTCTCTCTCTTTACATGGATACCGTGTTTTCTAAAAAATGTTTTTTATATGTGAATAAGGAAGTAGATAATCAGAATATAGCTAACAGACGAACAAACCAATTTACATGTATTACAACAGTTCGCTTCAGTGAGCATATGATCAAAACTTATAGCAAGCGAAGAATATCAAAATAGAATACCTTAATTTCTGAGTCTTCAAATGTCCAGCTAGGAGAAATATTAATGATGCTGAAAAGCTGATCACAGAAAATAGATGGGTATTGTACATAGCCATCAAAGTGATCTTGGGAGGGAATAATTGTACTGTCGAATCCATTTTCAATTTCAATTGTATCCCAATAAGCATTAGAAGTAGATGGCTTGCTCGGTTCTTCCTGTTCGTTGTTATTATAACTAATCTCGCATGTTGATACTGAATAATCACCATCTTGGAGCCAACCGGATGTGCTTAAGGAATTAAAACCAGATGCCTGTTCATATGGAAAGTTAAGCTTTTAGAAATTAAATGAGTTTGATGGAAAGAATTAAAAAGATAAATCTTAAAGAATTACTCATACATAAAGCAAAAACTTATATGGAACAGACAATAGATCCTGATTTAGAACTGAACAATATCACTATATAACATGAAATAATGCAAACAATGAGTATTACATGCAGATGAAGTATCAATATTACTTGCAGAAATAGTTGTTGCCTAAAGTACTTATACAGTCCAGTATCAGAATGACACAGATTTCTTTGCCGTATAACTAATCCAATACCTGCCAATTTCCTTCATTTTGTATAAGACTTCCATTCTGATGCTGTTTTACTATGCTGCTGCTAAAAGGTTGCCCCATTACCTCATATGGTTGAGAAGTACTATTTATTTCCATGTTATTGGATTGTATCTCAGGAAAAGAAGGCTGAAAAAGCACATCATAACTTGCATCTGTATTGTCCAAGATATGTTGCCATGATGAATAGCCAAGGAGTTTTGACGGTTCACATGCTGATCCAACATTATTAATGAATCTGGCTTCATTAGCTTGACTGAGTGGGATATAATCCACCTGACGAAAGACAAGCAACCTTTCTTGATCATCTATCACAATTCCAATTTTACAATTAGTATGACATGTTAGGTAAGATCTTGCCTGATCGAATATTAAATGACGTTTTAACTTTGCTGCACTACTAGTGCATAATTTCGTTACAGTTTCATCCAATCATGCTTTGCTACGTCACTAAGTTTGGTTCTTACAACAGTCACCTCAAAAGTCACCCTCTTTTAGTGACATGGAAATGCATGATTGGGAGATAGAAGGGAAACCTGTAACCAATTTATTTTACACCGGCAGTACATCAAAATAAAATAGAAGAAATTTACCTTGGAGTGGTAGAGAACAGTTAGAACCAGCAAGTTGAGTTGTAATCTTCTGAGAAACAGGGTATTGCAGCTCAGGAAAAGAGTAGGGATCTGAAATTGCTTGGCTATTGAATGCTATGAACATTACAATGAGTCACAATGTTAAAATAGATACACAGAAAAAAGCAAACGAAGAATAAAAGCATAAAAAGGTTATTCAAAATTTTCTCTATGCGCAAAGTAAAACATTTCAAATCATTAACAGAATGAATAAAGCCCAAGAAAAATATACCTAATTCAGCTTCTTCACATTCTGATGCTTGAGCACCGTTAGTTTGCAAATGAATATGGTAACTATGTGGATGAAGATTAGACGATTGAGAAGTTTCCATCTCTGTATTGGCCATAACTTCGTATGTTTGTTGAGCACAAGGATTAGATTCTTTGTATTCTTTGGAACATATTACATTTGCCTTCTTTCCCTGTTTATTTGGAGCAAAAGATAGAAAAAAAAGCTATGAAGTTTAATTTATACTTTCTTATTTCACATTCGATTGTTACAACAAAAGTATGTCATTGGTTCATTCCTCCTTAAATTATGCTAAGCATGTAAATCTAAGAAATTCTTTTGAGCTTTCGTCAAATAACAATTAGGCAAAAGGAGATTAAAAATAACTCTGATTGTACTATCATGTTACCTCCTCTTCCAGATAATGGACTAGAACAATGTGTGAGAGTTTCCTGTAACAATGTCGAATACAAAGAGTTAAAAACAAATTAAAAATTTCAAGAAGCAACTATAATTGATAAGTTATTCTATTAATCTAGAATATTAAATACTGCATAGAAAATGTTAAAGATGAAAACTTACTTCTCAATCAACCAATAAATTCGTCTACAAAAATTATTATTTTGCACTCCACGAGCATAGTAGCACTGTAATACTTCCACACCTTCATCCTGAAAACATTACACCTCATTCGACGCAAAAGTATATATAAAGTAAAAATAAAAAAGATGCTCCCATTACAGTTTAATTTCCAAAACAGAATTTGTCAATAAAATTAAGTTTGTAACAATACATACCATGAGCTTTCCTTGAGAGTTATTCCATCTTTTGTCTTCCTCCAGTTATGACCATCATTTCTGAAGTGTTTCATCACCTTTCGGTTATATAGGAAAAGTGAACCACCTATTGTCAACCAAAACATGATAAGACATTATGCTCATGAATAAACCATTTTTTGTCCTAATGAATGAAGGAAAATGAAAGTATTTATTCAAAACTAGAATAATCAGAATCTAACATACTTCGAGGCATCCGTGGAGGTTCTGAAGTAATACGATAGTTGTTATAATTACTGAGAATTCGACGGATTTCAGCGTTACGCAACCATCGATACTGTGCTTGTAATACAATTTTCTCAATTTATGCTTCTTCCCATCATAGTATAACAATTAGACATTTAAACAAAAAGGTTTACTACGTGTTAGCAATAAGATAAGATACAAAATAGGGGGGAAAGGACAATGAGACTAAAATTTCAATATTATGGAAAAGTACATAGGTGCTAGGTAGGGGTGGTAACAGGTCAGACCGTTCGACAGGGCCTACGGTCTAGCCTATTTAAAGCTTAGTTCAGTCCAGCTCGTTTAATAAAAAGGTCAGGCTCAAGCTTTTTATAAAGCCTATTTACTTAAATAGGCCAGGCTAAGGCTTACAAAAAAGTCTATTGTCGGGCCGGCCTATTAAGCTTTTTATATATAATATACCTTTCATTATTGATAATGTTCATGCTTTTTTTTATAAACTCAAGCTTTCATATGATTTGGCTATTTAGTAGCAGGTATATTGGTGTGATTAACCCTTCGTAAGTATTTGTTATTTAATATAAGTCATATTTGTGTGCTTTAGGTCTTCATAAGTTTTGTCCTATTTAGTGGTAGTCTTATAGTTGTTGGGCCTTAATGTAAAATAGGCTTTTAAATAGGTTTTCAGTCTTCATCAGACCTTGAAAATAAGCCTATGACGGGTAATAGACCAGACTCAGGCCTATAATTTTTGAAGCACGCCAGACTTAGGCCTTACAAAGCCTGTCCCAGCCTAACCCATTTCCACCCCTAGTGCTAGGTTTTCAATACTAGAATAACATGAGATATATTTTAACTAAATATATGTTTGGTTCAAAAGAGATAAAGTAGGAGAATTTTTTTTTAAGTAAATATATGTTTGGTTCACATGGAGAGGGGAGAGTTTTTAAATGCAATTTACTATTTTATTCCTCTAATCTTACAACAATCTCATGATTCTAAAATTATTTACTTGATAAAAAATTAAACATGAAAATTCAATAGCCAAAAACTCCATAAATAATGACACACAAATTCTAAAATAATTATTACGTATTCATAAATAACAGAGCGCTTACAAAATAGTCTAGTACAATATAAAAATATTAATAAAACAATTTATTGATCTTGATAATCTAACTTTTTTTTTGGAGAGATGATCTTGAAAATCTATCTGACACACTAAATATTTACTAAAATAAATTCTATATAAATATGTAAAAGAATTTATTAATATATGTTTTAATACAGATTACGAAGAAAAACAATAAACACATTATATTAAAACACAAAAAATGGATACTAGTTTAGTAAAACAATATATATTTTTTTTATAAAGAAATATAAAAGAAAGAAGAAAAGAATACGTACAAAGCAAAATGGAAAGAAAAAAAAAATAGCATGTTGGAACATAAAAAGTGCAGGCAAGGAAGCGTAAAACATGATTCATGAACACATAAGTCTTAAATTTCCAATAAGAATAATTATGTTCGGTTATAAGGATTGAACATCAACGATTTTTATGGTGGTCGGTTTGTTGTAGTATATCACACTAAACCACAATCATACATATAAGATATATGAATATGACATGTTCTTCTAAAAAAAATAATACGACATGTTAACGTAACCAAAAAAAAAAAAGATAAGACATAGTATCAAGGTTAAATCGTACCTGCCATAACCGTATGCTCCATTAGGGTTTGGAGAAGAAAAAGCGTTTGAGACTTAAAGGTAACAGTTGGTCTCTTTTTTTAGATATTTTACTTATGACCTAAAGAAATAGTCAGAGTATATAACCATTTTTCAACGGGCTAATCTTATGAATTACCCAACCAATCACGGGCCACTTTCAAATATAACTCGCCTAAAATGCTTAGAATATTGCTCTTTTCATTTTTAAAATTGCTCCCTAACACCCCTAAAATATCAAAATTAGTGTATTAAAATATTAAATAATTTATTTTATATTTTAATTAATTAATTTGAGAAAATCCACAAATTTAGCTATTCTTTCACTTTTATGACCTTAATTAACTATTAAAATATAAGAATTATCAGTAAGTTATAAAATCACTTATCAACAAAATAGTGTAAGGAGTACAAGTTTTAAAAATGAAAAAAATTGAATCTGATGAGAAAAACAAAATCTTATATGTTAAATACCAACATTTCACATAGAATAATGAATAGAAGCTAACATAATATAATTAATAAATTCATCATCTAAAAATGGTTCAAGCATTTGAAAATGCTATAAAAAGATTGATTATAAAGTGATGTAGTGTTTCAATAAAAAAAATAAAATAAAGTGATGTAATCTCATATTTATATGATAAGTGCCAATTTTAAATTCACATGTATATTCATGACACTTATTAACAAACCTTGTTTGGTAGGAAATCTCATGAAACTTCCAAATTCATTAATATTGTAAATATTAGATAGTTAGATTTCAAATATTACCACAATTACTATGACTTGTTTAACTTGTACTTATGTGTTTTAAATATCAAAGGATACTTGAATTGAAAAAGATCAACGATTATGAGTATAAAACAATTTGCTGAGCGAGTTAGGAGCGAACCATTACAAAGAGTTAAGGTGGAACATGGTATGAAGATTCGCTGCGCGAGCTGGGGGCGAATCAAGAATTGGATGTATTCTGCAAAGAGCAATTCCTAAGCGAGCAAATTTCGCTTAGCGAATTTATGGCGATCTAGTGACCTTAGAAATGATCTAGATTACTTCACTCTGAAGAAATATTAATTCACTATGCAAGCCTCCTGCCTCTTTAGTGAATTTTCGCTTTTCTGTCACCTATATAAAATACAACAGAAATTCAAAGTCGCTAAAAACAAAAAGGATGAATATGTGAACAAACTCACAACATCCATGTTAATTCCATAAAACAACAGAGTACGCATGGCTGCAAATGTGACTATATATATATATTAAGTCTCCAGAATACTCATGTCTCTGAATCTTCAACGTTGACGACGCTGAAGTCATTGATTAGATTTGCATTTGCACAAAACTAATTTTTCAACCTGAATCATATAAACACTGCACTAAGACGATAAATAAAAAACACATGGCATAAAGCCGAGAAATCAAAATAAACAAAGTCATGCAAAAGACACAACGAAATAACAAAAACAAACTAAAGAAAATATGTGGAAACTACTAGACAAGAAGAAAACATGCGGTGCCAACTAGGGTTTCTGAAGGAGAGAAGAGAGAGTTGTGACTTTGCAATAATTTTTATTGTTTTAAGTAATTGTACATTATTGTTATATAATATTTCGTTGTATTTTAACCTCTCTGCTGGTCAAAGTTGTTCTTGTTAGTTCCTTTTCAGATTCTCCAAATCAAACATAAACTACGACTGACCTTGGTTATTACAACTTTTATTATTTCCAAGAATGGAGACAAGATCAATGCAGCCCCTCCTTGTCAACAATGTCAATCGATTGTGTTACGTCACAATTATATGTTGCAAACAATGGATTATATGCTTTTCTTTAGTTACGTTACGGACACACGTTTTCATACTTTTGATTTTTTTTTTAGAGGTATACTTTTGAACATTAGAAGCCTTTTAATTGATTTCAATATTAATTATTATATTCTATTAATTGCCAATATTATATATTACAGTGCAGATCGGTTCTTAGAAGGAGCAGTTCATTGGTGCGCGATTGGTAGTACAAGAAGAGTCCGTGGTGATCGTGATTTACAAAGTTGGAGGACAGTATTTTCCAACACAGTTCAACCGAGATGTTGAATGCCGAAGATAAGTTTTTCGTGACAAATATTGCAGGTATATGTCTTTCATATATTGTGGCATAAGCTGAAACTTGGTTTCTTGAGTGGTTGGGAAAATGTAAACCGCCTGTTTTCTACCATTTTGAATCTTGTGCTGAGCTTAATTATGCTGCTCCTTGTTTATCTATGAACAACTAACAATCATGTCGTAACTCATTAGGTTAAGTTGGTTACATGAATTTTAATTGATGCATTAGACTTACCAGTCTGATGACAAGGTGTGAACTTTTTCTTCGATATTAGTTTGCAAGATGCTCAAAAGAGAATAAAGATAAAGATACCACCTCACACTCCATTCATTCATCTCAAGCAGTTCAAATACCTGGAACAGCTTGGCCGCTTCAAGAAGTTCTCTTACCGGGTTGTTTTTCCCTTCGAGTTGAAGTTGAGCAGCACTGCTGAAGACGCAGATATTGAGTATTCTCTATTTGCAGTAGTTGTTCATGTTGGGAGCGGTCCCAACCATGGACATTATGTCAGCCTTGTAGAAAGCCATAACCACCGGTTATTTTTTTATGACGAAAATGTGGAGATGGTCGATGAGTCCGCTGTGCAGACACATTGTATCACCACAGGAATGTTCAACTACCACAGACCATGGGTTCATTTTGTTCTATGAGAGCTTTGGCCCTGGTAACAGCAACTAGATGGAGGTGGTGTACGACTTCTAGGCATTCAATGACTCAAATCATTTGGATGGTGGCAGCACTGTCCTTTTTTTGCTGACAATATGTATTTATGGTTGCAAGTGTTCAACCAGCATCAGAAACACAATGAAATGTATAATGCTCATTACTTTATTTTAGTTTCATAAGAGCTCTAGAGTTATGTTTGAGTTTCAGGATCAACCAACTTGTATTAAGAACAAACTTAGGTCATGTATACACATTAAAATGCTACCAGATTCACCTATTTGGACTAGGTATCATTGCACATTAAGTTTTTTTTTTGAACACATTGCACATTTTTACGTTAATCAATGAGATGTACTGAATAATCTGACAATGGTGCCAATGCTAATATCATTGTAAACCCAACCTCAGTTCCCTCCTGGCAATGAACCATGCAATGAATAATTGGCTTCACAATTTTCTTAAAGCATTATATTCTGGCTTAAGATAAATCTGCATTCGACATGGAGAAGTGTGTATTATTTGGTGTTATATGATTTGAGTTTTTGCATTTTTGTGTCAGGTGTTAGCAAACGACCCTACAATTTCTTTTTAGCTACACAAGTGAACATGATTCAAGATTTTGCTACAAGGATCAAAATAAGACAATCGCCTGATTATGTTACAAATCTAACCCATACTTACAATGAAACAACAAAACTTATTATGGATGGACACTATTTTCTAAGTGGCTGTAGGCATGAAAGTATCTTCGTCCAACAGTGCTTCAAGATCAACGAGGTTATTGAATTGTCTTCTTTCTTCTGCATTGCTGAAATTCTGATCTTGCTTTTCCTGCAAAAGGCATATACAAAAGACCGGCTAAGCTTTGTTGACAATCACAATGACAAATTAAATGATGTTTACTGCTGGCATTTTGAAAGTCCTGATGATTTTGAATTATGGTTCAGCAGATGATTCAGGTGGGAATAATAGAAACCTCTTAAGTTTTGCATTCTTGATGCCAGTATTTCTGATAAACTAGTAAAAATCTCATACAAGATTTTGATTGCACAGTTGTGAAAAAAATGGCTGAACACATATAGTGTGAAATTTGGCAACATATCATTAGAAAAATACTTTTCTTAAACAGATACATACCTGATTTTCTTGTATCTCGGTTACAACATTCAACAGCCTGTGGTATTGGTCTCTTGCATCTGGATATTGAGCCATTGACTTCACTCTAGCAAGGGCTTTCTCCAACCTTTTCTCAGTCTGTTTCCTTCCTTCTTTCAAAAAATCATAGTCATCCTCAGTGGAAGATGATACACCTTGTACCATAGTTCCCTCAGAAATGGCCTCTGATTTGAATCCACGCAAACCACTACCTTTTCGACGCCAACGTAATATAACTTTTTCCACAATCCCAACCGACCAAATTATCTTCCCATAGTTTTTCCTAACCTGGTGACCTCTCACGTGAGCCTATAATAACAAGTTACAGGATTAGAGGAAAGCATGCATTAGCAAACATTAAACACAAACAAAAATAGTAACATCATTTGCACATAATTCATGCAAAGGTTGGAAATATATGTACCTGAATTTTTACAATTCGCTGTCGAATAATCAAAAAATCTTTTCTGCCCTTCCAACTGCGAAACTTGTTCTGAATACGTGTTGCAGCAACATGAACAGGCTCATTGCGTGGTCTAGACTTGCGTGATTTCGCATTCACTGTTATTAGTGAAAGAGCACATTCATCAGATATTCCAAATTTGTCACCATCGTATTCCTTTTGTTGTTTTCTCTGGAATGATTGCACTCTAAAAACTTGATGAATACGAGCAGCAGCTTGAGTTGCATTGCACACTGCAGCCAGTGATTCTTTCATTGAAGGTTCATGTGAGAAGCACTCATTGTTTTGTTCTTGGACTCTTTGTATTGTTCCAACGGTTTCTCTCATGTTTCTTTTCAAATCAAGAGACTTGAGTTGTGAGCTTAAGAAAGATTCTGCAAGATAACCAGCAATTCCTTTGTGTCCATTTGCAGAAGCTAGGTCGGCTGGTGTTCTACCAGAAGGATGTTGTGGGCATGGATCAGTAAGTGCTCCTGGTGCTGCCCCAAGAGATATGAGGGAAGCAACTGTCCTCTCCCTGATAATGAAGGTAAAATGCAATTCCTCAATGAAAATTGAAAAATCACGAGTCTCACGTTGGACTTTTTTCACGGGAAATAGCTCTCGCCTTCCTAGAGGTATGCTTAAATAGCCCACACACACCTTCGATTATTTAAATGAGCGCTCTCACCACCTTTATTTGTTAGTGATGTCGTGTCTTTTAAATACACTGGAGTATATGTATTATTTTAGCATACCTCACGGAAGATGAGTGCAATTTTGCAATTTGCATTGTTTCTAGTATGATTCTTTTTTCCATAACAAAAACGTAGGTACTTCCAACCTTTTCATTCTTCAACCCTATGATGAAATGAAGCATATTGCGCAAAAAAAAAAAAAGTAAGCATTTTAACTTCTGCTAGGCCTGTTTCATGTATTTTATACAGTACTATCACTTGCAAAGATGCAATTCAGATCAGTAGTTCATCCTATTAGTTTCATGTATTGTCAAAGTGTACCACGTTGGAGTAATACGATGAACTATAAATTGAGTTTAGATGAAAAGCATTGAGATGCTGACCTGCCACAAAACGCCGCCCAATGAAGAGCAGTCCATCCATTTACGTCGCGAAAGTTCACGTTCACACCAGCAACAATTGTTGGTTCTAAGGCCCAATCATAGCCAAGAAAAGCTGCAAAATGAAGCACGCCTTGGCCACCTTCATCTAATACATTTGGGCCTTTCCCATCTTCAGTTGTTTTCTGAAGGAGCCATGCATGTAGTTTATCTTTTAGAAGATTTTGAAGCAGTTGATCATGTACAAGTTCTGGAGAAAAATCTTTGTCTAGAGTAAATTTCAGTAGTTCGTCCCATTCATCGTCCTTCATACCAAGCAAAGAACTGATTTTACTTCTCAGTTGAGATTTCTCGTTCACACTAATTGAATCTAAACCCCGAGGGAAGTCATGCTCTTGGGACAACAATTCTCCAAATCGTTTATTAAAAGTATCATAAGTATTGCTGCTTCTGGTCTCACCGGCAGTGTTGACTTCTTGAGTATAATTGACTCGGAAATCGAATTCGCGCACTTCACTACATGCTAACCTATTAGAACATGTTACATAGAAAGGAACCCTTCCAGCCTTGTGTTGAGGTGTATGACAATAGAGAACACCATTCCTGGTTATCTCTGCCGGCACTTCTATCTCGCCGAACATGCATGACCATTTACAATCTTCTGCTTCATGTTGACTCTTTAAGAATCGTCCTGAAATGAGAACCTGTAAAATTGTTATTAGTAGTTAGAAATTAGTATCATTTTACCATCATCAATATAGTGCACTTTTAGACTTTTCTCTCTTTTTCTTCCATGGATACCATGTTTTTTTAATAACTTTTTTTATATGTAAATAAGTAGATAATCAGAATATAGCTAACAGATGAACAAAAACAAAGTAACAGATATTACAACAGTTCAGTGAACATATGGGCCATGAAAATTGAGGCCTAACTCATCCTTACAAAACCAGCTTGTACGGTGAGGAGTGCCTCCTCTTTATAAACTCTTCTCAAGAATCCTATCTATCCGATGTGAGACTAAATCCCCTGAGTGTTGGCCGCTAACAATATGGTCAAAACTGGCAAGTGCAGAATATCAAAATAGGATACCTTAATTTCCGAGTCTTCAAATGCCCAACTTGGGGAATAATCAATGATGCTGAAAAGCTGATCATAGCAAATAGATGGATCCAGTACATAGTTCTCCAAGTGCACCTGGGAAGGAATAGTTGTACTGTCAACACCATTTTCGCTTTCAACTGTCTCCCAATAAGCACTAGAAGGGGAATGCTTGCTTGATTCTTCGACATCGCCTAGTTCTTTACTCATCCATCTGTTGAAACTGTCGAGCTTCTTCAGACCCTCTTCTGCCACAGATACACTTAATAGAGTCTTCTTTGAAGTGAAATGAGTGTCTTCTATTCCAACTAGGCTTTTATCGACCCCTTGATCTGATTTTAACTTGTCTTCTGCTTTTAAAAGTATTTCATGAGGGCTATTTTGCATAAGAATCTTGTGTTGTTGGTGTGTATGAAGAAGGAACTGTTCCAAGGATTGTTGAAAATCAACTTCATTAACTTCCTGCTCATTGTCACTATAACTAACCTCACACAATGAGCCTGAATAGGCACTATCTTTGGGCCATGTGGATGCGCTTAAAGAATTAAAACCAGAGGCCTGCTCACAAGGAAAATTAAGCTTTAACTTTGAGCAGTTAAACGAGTTCGATGGAGAGTTAAAAAGTTACATGTTTAAGAATCACTCATGCATAAAGCAAAACCTCATTCTTTGATTAGTCTTTAAATTTTTGAAGAAACACGAAACAAGTAATTAAGCAGTCAGAAACATACAAGTGTTTACAAATCACAACATCAAACCAACATCACTTTGTAGTGAGTCATTAGTTTATTTTGACTTTTGATATGAAGACAAATACCATGTTGAAGCTTATATAGAACAGACTATATATCCTGATTTAAAACTCAATAATTTTACTATGTAACATGAAATAATGCAACAAATGAAGTATCCATTTTACTTGCAGACATGGTTGTTGCCTAAAGTAGTTAAACAGACCAATATCAGAATGATACATTTCTTTACGATATAAGTATAACTAGTCCCATACCTGCCAATTTCCTTCAGCTTCAGCTTGTATAAAGCTTCTATTCTCATGCTGTTTAGTAATGTTGATGGTTAAATGTTGCCCCATTGTCGCATATCCTTGAGAAGTACTATTTATTCCCATGTTATTGGGTTCTGTTTCAGGAAAAGAAGCCTGAAAAGGCACATTATGACTTCCAGCATTATTTTCTAAGATATCTTGCCTTAATGAAAGGCCGAGAACTTTTGAGAGTTCACATGTCAATCCAACATTGTTAATGTATTTGGTTTCATTAGCTTGACTGAGTGAGATATCATCAACCTGAGGAATGACAGGCAACCTTTCCTGATCATCTATCACAATTTCAATTTCACAATTAGTATGGCATGTATGGTAAGATCTTGCCTAATCAAAAGGCCAACATTTTCGGAATATATAAAATAATGATTTAATTTTGAAGTTGGATGCTCTACTAGCATAGAATTTCACCGCGGTGAAATTCATTATGCTTCATTCAATCATCCATTGCTACGTCACTATGTTTGATTGCCTCAAAAGTCATCCGCTTTTAATGAGACGGCAATACATGATTGATTGGTAGAAGGGAAACATGTATCCAATTTATTTTACGCTGACCGTACATCAAAATAAATGGATGAAAACAATTCAAATTGAAGAAATTTACCTTTGAGAGGTAGAGGACAGTTAGAATAAGGGAGTTGAGCTTTAATATTTTGAACAGCAGGCTGTTGCAGCTCAAGAAAAGAGTAGAAATCCGAATTTGCATGGCTATTGAATGCTACAAACATTACATTGAGTTACAATATTAAAATAGATACAAGAAGGTGAATTGAAGAATAAAAAAATAACAAAGGTTATTCAAAAAGTTCTCTAGGTGCGACAGTAAAACATTTCGAATCGTTAATAGAATAAGGCTATGCTAAAAAGACATACCTGATTCAGTTTCTTCATATTCTGATGCTTGACCACTGTTCATGCTAGACGGTAAAGAAGTCTCTGCCTCTGTGTTGGGCATAACTTTGTATGTTTGTTGATCACAAGGATTAGATTCTTCATTTTCTTTGGCATGTATTAAAGTTGCTTTGGTTCCCTGGAGGAAAAAACTTGATCAGAATACCTATATTACTTTTAAGGACCAGATTTACCAAGCACTGAATATGTATTAGTTTATTGCTCCTTAAATTGTTACTAAGAATGTAAAAATAAGAAATTCTTATTGAGCTTCCATCAAATAACAAGGAAAAAGATGATAAAAACAACTGGATGATTGTATCATTATACCTTCACTTCCCGATAATGGACTAGAACGATGTGTGAGAGTTCCCTGTAACAATGTCGAATACAAAGAGTGAAAAGAGAAGTCCTAGAAAGAAGTATTTCCAGAGATAGGAACCACCAAAAACAAATTAGCAATTTCTTGAAGAAAATAGAATTACATGATGATATGCTTTAAGTAGGTACTAATGAGATAGATCTAGTATTGTTGATCACGTGTGTTGATTTAAAGCATATCATCCTCAAGCAAGAACAAAAGCATCAAAACATGAAGATGAAAAAAAAGTATAAGTTTTCTTCATTTGCTCTGCATGGACAATACCAATATGTGTGAGATGGAGACAAGGCGAGGCAAGGCAGAAACTTTGAAGGAAGGAAGAAGACAAATAGAGTGTTTAGATAAACAACGTAATTAAGCGCTTATTCAGACAAGGTTTTAACATATAGGAGATGTATAAGTTGTTTTTACAATTGAAGAGGAAATGAAGACAAACTTGTTTTACATGAAAAATGATGATAAACTTTGCATAACTATGTCTAACTTAATTTTATCAGAGAACGATTTGACCTTAACAGAATTTTATTAATCACTCGATTCCAACCACTTAGTTATAAACCAAGGAATATAAATTATTTATTCAGTTGTAGAATATTAAATAGAAATGAAGATTTTTTAGTGTGAGATTTGAAAATGGTAAACATGAAAACTTACTCCTCAAGCATCCAATAAGTTCGTCTTTGAAAATTATCATTTTGTTCTCCATGGGCATAGTAGCAGTGCAATACTTCCACACTTCCAGCCTGAAAACAACATACCTTATTCAATACAATGGTTGATACCGTAAAAGAAGAAAATTGATTTTAGTGACAGTAAGTTTAACTTGCAGCATCGTCTTTCTATCTTATCATTTTATTGCCAATTTAGATTGTTAGCTTAGGTTGAATAAATATGTGTACATACCTTAAGTCTCTCATGAGCTTCCCTAACAGTTTTTCCATCTTTTTTCTTCCTCCAGTTATGTCCATCCTTTCTAAAGTATCTCGTCACCTTTCGATCAAATAGGAAAAGTGAACCACCTATCATCAACCAATCAAAAGCATCACAGTTAATAAAACATTCTGCTTGATAAAGAAAAAAAAAACAATTTAGAAATTAGAATCAGAATTAGAATCATACTTGGAGGCATATATGAAGGCTGTGAAGAAATCTGAAAGCTGTTATAGTTAGTGAGAATTTGACAAATTTCAGCTGGACGTAGCCATCGATATTGTGCTTGTAATAAAATTTCTTCAATATCTGTTGTGGCAATCATAGTATAAGAATTAGACATTTAAACATAATAAGATATAACATACAATAAAATTATGTGTGTAGTAGCAGATAAACAGTACTAATAATAATCGGAAAGAAATGGTAAAAAAAAAACAATAGTAAATAGAATGAAGAAAGAAAGGTGACCAAATTGATTAGGGTGAAGATGAGCCATATATGAAAGTGAGAAACTGAAGAAGTGATTGAAAAGGAAAAAGAAAAGAAGAGAAAGAAACAGGTAAGTAGAGAATATATAATAGTATATGAGTATGAGTATGGTGTAATGCAGTGTAAAGAAAGAAAGTTGAAAAATGTTAACGCGGAGAGAGAGTGTTTATGTTACTTAGTGAGAGTGTTCTATGCTATGCTGTGATTTGCTATCATCCATCGAAAAAGATAAAAACTTTTTTGACGCGGGAACTATCTTTTTTGTCAAAGTCAAATCCATACTTTGACTCATTGTTCTTTCCTCGTAGCTTCTCAAATAGTACTAGTACTGTCTTTTAGTTAAGTCATATGTTGCTAGAATATATGATGTCATGTCTTTCATCTTCTTGTTAAATTCTAGTACTAGAAGTATATCGTAATCTTCCAACCGTCCACTCGTAGATTGGGATTATGAAATGGATTTCATTTCATGTATTGCTACTGATTACATAACAGTTTTGCTAAATTTAGGACACAACCATTCAGATCCGAAAATCCAAATTTTAATACAGATTTTGATTTATTTATTTATTTTTAAATAAAAAATACCAAGTTTGAATATATGGAAACAAGTTAGGAGTAACAATTGGGACATATGCACATGAGTTGAAGAATTAAGAAGGTCATGTATTCAACTCCTCCACAAACAGTTGGAGAGTTAAGAAAGTCATCTATTTAACTCTTCCACAAACAAAAATAACAAGGAAAGAAAGTGATGGGACTCACCGATACTTTCTTTCCATTCTTTTTTTTTTTGGTCAGGTAGTCTAGTGGCTAGAATTTACCTTATAAGGTAAATAAGTGGGGTGTCCGGGGTTCGAACCACGGCCCCTGCATATAATAATGCATTGTCCTACCAACTGAGCTATGCTCACGAGACATTTATTGAGAAAAGAAAACATGAAACAAATTTAAGTTAGGCAAATGTATAACTCTAAAATGGATTTGGTGCATAAGAGCACGCAGTCACATAATGAGGACGACGTGAACTCAAAATTGATAGATTTATTTTTTGAATTTTATAATTTAAAATATAAACTTAAATTTGAACTGTCAAATGAAGATTAGGCGGTTCGTGACTTTGTGACTATGAGTTTCTGTTGACCGCAGGTAATCTGGTTTAACTCATTGTGGGATGAGACTATGGGTTTCCGTTGATTGCGGGTAATCTAGTTTAACTCATTGTGGGTTGTTCATCGGTAAAGTTCTCTACATATATTAATATATTAATGGATACTTAACTAAATTCTATCATTGAAAATTATCATTTTTTCCCAACAAAACTGGGGCTTTATCTGGTTTTAGTTTGAATTTGAAGCAATGTTGTTATTATGCTGTCATTTGATAATGTAAAGTATTAAGGTATTATAACGGATAAAATCATCTTGAACCGTATCTTACGCAATTCTTTTGATAATTAGACATTTTTGGGTATAAAGTTCAACTCAGTTGACCCAAAACCGTTATCTGTCAGTGTCTAAGGAGAAAAAAGGGTTTGAGCTTTGAACTTTGGTGCCATTTTTCCACATTTACCGGACAATAAAGTTCTACAAATCAAACCATACAAGATTCATGGAGTTGGACTTCGGATTTTAGTTTGCACGCTTAGAACTGCATCTTAAATCGTGAAAAGAATTACAAATAATATACTTGGTAAAATAATGGTATAATTTTATCTGTGTGTGTTTTTAATCATAATTTAGGTGAAAATGGAAAGAAAAGAAAATCATTGGGGTCAGTCAAAGCCAACCGATGGATTGTAATTTGTAAACTATCATCAGCCAAATATCCAAAGCTACAAACATGAAAAGGAACAAAATTTAACAAAGCTTCAAGATGTCACTGAAGATGTCGTCCAATGATATGGTTAGGTCACTAGTAGTATGCAGGATGTCCAAGGGTTTGATTTCTACTGCTAACAAATTCTCTCTCCTATTATTAATTAACCGCTAATAGTTGTCTATAAAAAGAAAAAAAACTTCAAGATCTTTTCATTGAGCCTCCTATTCATCAAAGCATTGCCAGCAGTAGAATCCAATGAGACCTAAACAGTGTATGTTGTCAAACAGTTGTAAAATGTGTGAGTGACCGGCCACCTCTTAGGTCCATGCTGTGGACACAAGTGGAGAATATTCTCATCTTCAATGGCCAAACTATATCTGTTGTTTCAATTGCTTGTATAATAATCTATCTATGTTGATTCTACTTTGAGAACTATCTTCATGAACTCGTATACAAAGTAACTAATAGCAGCAGATGGTAACACCTGAAAAATAGAAGCGGTTACAATTACAAGCAAACGCTTTTAATGATCAGACAATTATAATTGACGGTGTAATTTTTTTTAACGGTGAATATATAAATTAAACCTTATATGATATGAATTCTAGAAGGATTGCTGCCAGGGCCCCAGTACTTGTCCTATATGGTCTATGATGAAGAAAACTAAGTGTCAAAACTTAGTGAAACAAGAATAGAAAAAATTGTATAAAATCCATCCTATGGACTTTGGGATTCTTTTGGAGCAAATAATCCAAACCACACCTGGTCGACATATAACATAAATTCCTCCCTCCTCTCTTACCTTGCAAGAAAAGGACATCTTTTGATTGCATAGATAGTCAACACTTGGAATTTCATGGGTATTGCTATCCTCCATACACAAGAACACAATTTTACGCTGCTTTTATTTGCATGGATCCCGATTTACCATGGTAAGGGAATCACACATTTGATGAAGTTACATGATATTCACCCTCAGATCAAAATTGTACGATCCATGTTCCAACTTTGATAAATTAGGTCCAAAATACAAAGTTGGGACAGAAATCATCTAATTTGAATGATGGCTCAGGTAGGCGACAATAGGAAAATTTATGAATTTTAATGTACAATTTGCACAGATTAAAGTATATGTTGAAAATAAGAGGTTATACCTGCAATAAGCTGGGAGTTAATCCTGCATAGAGAGCAGGAACGCCTCCTTGCTCAACAATCTTGACACAAGTTGCTATCGCGTTCAATCTTGTTGCCCTAACCTGCAATTGAAGCTGTCTCCTTACAACTTCAAAGGGATATGTAGCAGCTTCAGAACAACAACCAGCAATAGCACCATATAATAAAGTTCTAATGGTACCCAATTCCAGTTGTTCCAAAGCATTCAGCTCTTGACCCTCTTCTTTCATATATCGGAGTCTTTTCATTCCCTCAGGTGAATGCAGATATGCTGACTTCAAAATATCATAAACGCCGTAGTAGACAGCACCTGAAGGTGCCATGCTGATAATGGAGGGTACTAAACCTTTGTAAAGAGAAAAGAAGCCCTCAGTTTTGATCATATGGCGGAAGACACCGATTACACCTCCCAATGCTTCACCGCCAGGTGCTACCATTACTGTCCTGATCTGAAAGAAATTGCTCTTAGAATGCAATGCAGCAACAACTTCAAAATTTGAAACACTAGTATATTTCAGTAGGAAACATAAAACTAACATATCCACTAAATGGTAAACCATTGGTTAAACTAAGGAACACTAAAGGAGTTTTAAATAGGAGGTCAACAATTCAAACCCTGGAAACTAACATAACCACAAAATTATTAACATTTGCATATGAAAAAAGAATAGTTGGTTAAAAGATATAAAGACTAAAGAGTACCCAGTAAACTTATTATATAGTTTTGTGAGATTAGGAAATAAGAAAAGCTGCAAGTAATGATCTTTGGGTTCATCGACCAGAGTTAACATAAAGTACCCAAATTAGAAAAAAAATGGGAGTGAAACTGAAATGTGACACCAACATTTTGAAAATTGAAAGTCATTGGGTAGGACCTATGTGACATTTTCCCAAATCAGTCTACAAACAACACCACAATGCATAAGGCAACCTTGACTCATACCTATCATATCATATCATACTTGTCAAAGCATCACAATCCAAACAACGCTTAAACACATATCAAGAGAAAAAATAATATCAGAGCTAAGAGGATCCTGAGTTTGCACTCACAGTGTCCATGGGCAAGCAGAGCAAGGTTGCCGTAACCCCTGCAGCAGCACCAGCAACAAATCTCTCAAAATTTGTGGATTCTTCATTCCCCGATATTCTGACCAGTTTATTTTTATATGTATCATAGGCATAAAAATTTATAGCCTTAAAGGGTGCCGTCCGAAGAATATTTACAAAATTTCCTTTCCAAAATCCTTTCAAACCTTGAGAAGTTGCAATTGTCTGAATGAGCTCAAAAAGATTCTTCTGTTCACCACGAACTATGTATTCCAGCTTAAGTCTTTCAAGTGGTGCAACAAAAGTCCTGAAAAATCAACATAATTAATACAAATACAATACACCATCACTAGATACTAAACCATGAAATCTTTATCATAATAGTGCATATGAATGGAAAAACATGTTGCATTTCATTTATTTCACGTGACTTCCAATTGAAAAAAAAAATTAAAAAGAAAAAACACGACACTAAAACTGTACATAAAAGCTTCAAACTTCAAGGCGAAAATAAAAACAGCATATATGGCCTAAAAGCAAACTGGCTGAGTATTATAAACAAAGTAATGACTAATCCGGGACATAAATGTTGTGAATCAAAGTAAATGAAAATAATAAGTGTTACCCAACTTTCCTCATCCTCAGTGACCAAATGGTTGGACTCAAATCGTTATATCAGAATCTTAATCCTTCATTTAAGATTAAATCAACTGGGAATCACGTGTATCCAATTTGATCCCTAGTTCAAAAAATGTTGGGTAAAACTTTACTTACATCTCAGTCTCAATTACGAATAATAAGTGTCCCATTCTCCTAAAAAAAATAACTTGTCCCTTTAGTCTATAGTATTGGTCAATGAGTCCTATAAATAAAATGAATGGATGAATGAAGTATGATATTTATATGAGAATCAATGGTGTGAACAAATTGTGGAGTGTTATTATACCTTGAGACCATAGCAGCAAAAGCACCAGACCAGAGGTGTTTGGTAATGTTGACAGCACCCGATCCATGAACCTGAATATTCTCCTGCTCTGAAACTTGATTGGATTTGTATCTATGATCCACATCATCGCTTCTTCCGTTTATAGACAGACTCAAGGATGAGAAAACAACAGCACCAGCACCTTGCACCTTAAGAATCTGAAAACCGACCTTTTTCCAAGAAAAACAAGAAACAGTGGTAGAATTGGATGGGATGCAGGTAATGAAGGAGGCAGGAATAGTGTTGGAATGAAGGAAAAGACCACCTGGGAAGAAGAACAAATCAGAGTTGGGTTGTTGGTTTTGTTTGAACAAGAGGGACATTGTTTTTTGTTTTGTTCTAGTTGGGTTTGGTACGATCTGGTGTTTCAGTTTGTTTTCACACGTACTTGTTATGGTTTGGCTTATTAACAAGAATGAAAAAGATAAATGTTTATTTTATTTAATTGGTGATTCGTTGCTTCCACCGTCGCCTCTTCATTGTGCTGTAAGGTTTGCTGACGGAGCTTCGTTGGTATCGTCCTTCTTCTTTATTTTATGTATTTCATTTAAAACACTACTCACTAATTAATCAAAATTAACATTTCATTTCATTTCATAATAAATAATAATCATCCAATTCTGATGCTGCGTGGGCCCATCCATCTCACATCGCCAAAATACTTTCTCTTTTCTTGTGTTTGTACTTACGGAAATACTACCAAAAGTTCGGTTGATTCCTAAAATGACGAGTAACGAAGACAACACTACAAGACAAATCTTTACATTTCAGTAAAAGTAAAAATAAAATGAAAAGAGTGAGAGCGACATTGAGAAGAAGAGAGATACTAATTTTCCAGGTAAAATATGTGTTTTCATATTTTAGATAAAAAATAAAAAAAAAGTTATTCAATGATTAAGTGACCGACAAAATTTTATTTATTTGTCAAGTCATTTGCCTCATGTTTTGTCCAATTTCTAATTAAATAAGATACAAAAAGAGTTATATATCTAATCTCTTATTTTTCCCTAAAAAAAATCTAATCTCTTATTTATTTTATTTTTGTAAATCAAACACAACACAAGAAGAAAAATTGGTGTTCTCTTGTAGGCCTACAAAGAGCAAAATCTTTGGTTGATTGCTCATCTCTCCTCTAATATGCTTCAAATTTATTTAAAGCATCATGTAAAATCTGCCATAATTTATCTTTCAATATTGTATTTTTTAGATAAAATATACTATCAAAAGATAGATTTCGGCAATATCCTGAGGTTGGATGGGAAATCATCAAATCTTTGTCCATCAACATATAAGTTACGGTGACATTAAGGTGCGCAACTTACTTTTTTTTTAATGCTAGGAATACATTTTTTAATATACATTTTCTTATACAACTATTTGGATTAAGATTCAATGACTTTAGGATGAAAAAGTCACCGTAATTTTAGTGTAATAAAGAAAGATGAGAGAGTGTCATAAAAGAGAGAAATAGACATAAAATCCGTTGACTTTGTCGCCTAAAGTGGCTAAATCTCGTTGCCTATTTTTTTTATTGGTTGAAGTTCATAGGACCTCACTAAATTTATATGGCACCTACATGATTTAGTGAGACCTACATGAATTTTATCCAATAAAAAATAGTGTGTTAAAAAATATGTGTTGTTTTTTTTAGAATGAAAAGTATGTGTTGTTAACACTCCACTAAATATATTTTTTATACTAGTGCACAATTTACTACAAATTAAAGTTTTGATGGAAGGTAGAATGGAAAAAATACTCCCTTTTTTTTTTTTACGATGGGAAAAATACTCCTAACAATCAACTTTGAGGTGTATCATTTGATTGTGATGGCAGTTAATCGTAGCATTATGATCAAAGTGAATTTATAAAAAATAAGGTTGGGATCCCCTTCAATTTTCCAAAGAAATGGACCCGTTGAGAAAAGAAAAAAAAGTCTTGTTAACGAGTGTACCCGTAACATTTTTTAAGGATTTTAAATTAAAAAATTATTTCTTAGTTAAATATTTTAATTTTTGATGCATTTAATACACAAATTTTCATAAAAACTTATTATTTAATATGTTTAAAGAGTGTCTCGTAGATGCTTGTTAGCATTTCAAAGAAGAAAAAAAACACAAATGAGAGTCGACATGGCTTGTGTTTAAAAAGAGTATTGATCCTATCTATTTCTAAGTTCTATTACTAAAGTTTTTTTGGGAATAAATGTATATATTTTGAAAATTTTGACATGTATGTATTATAATGGAATTTTTATACACTCAACTTTAGTAATGGAACCTTATGTTTCTTTGAGAAATGAAGATGGTCCATACCCGTTTAAAAGAAATTTAAAAATTGGATTGCACCAACATCATCTTTCAGTCTATCAGGTATCATAAATAGAATCCTCCATTTCTTCATAAAAATGGAAAGGATTTTAATTCGTAAAATAGGGATGAAATTATCCAAAGAAAAGTGTTGGAATATGGTATTGCGACAATGGTGCAAGACACAAACGGGAAGACAAATAGGTCAATACATCCCAAGAATAATGGTTGTGGTGGTAATGCCGAATCAACTGTTTGTACATTGGCACACAAAATTTAAGTTCTTGACCCCCATAGCCCATAGGCTAGTGGGCAACTTTCCCCACCTCAAAGTAGCTTCGCATACGGAGAAAATTGCTCCCTTCGAAACCAAAATAATGTAGCATAAATGGTAGTTACGCGCCAAGGATAACTTTGGTTTACCAAAAAAAATTGCTCCTTTAATTTTGTAGGTTATGTTTATGTCTTCTCTTGAGGTCTCATCACATAACTCAGGATCTTCTTCTTTCCACCCAAAACAATACAAACTCTAATATGTTTCCCTTCTTGTTGTTTCCACCAACTGTTCTCGTTAAACTAGTTCGATTCCCCAGTACGGCCCGATATTGGTGCAAATGTTTCTTTCACTGATATCTCCATGTTCTAATTATGATTGAGTTGATTTGTGCTCAGTAACTAGATCAATATTTTCCATTTAAAATTTTACCAAGATGATACCAATTTATGCTAGAACTTATTAAAATTAGTAACAATAATTCTTCTAGTACTTACAAAATATAAAAAATGACAGTGATCGGATAAATTTGGAAGGAATGGTTCATTGTATCCCAATAAATTTGGAAGGAAAGTTTAGTTACTTTGTCTACTTAGAATAAATTTGGAAGGAATGGTTCATTGTCAACACCAATTTCGCTTCCAAGTGTATCCCAATAAGCACTTGAAGTGGATTGCTTGCTTGATTCCTCTAAGTCTCCTGGTTCTTTACTCATCCATTGGTTGAAACTGTAAACCTTCTTCAAGCCCTCTTCTGCCATATATACATCTAATAGAGTCTTGTATGAAGTGGAACGAGTACTTCTATTCCATCTAGGTTTATATCAACTTCTAGAACTGATTTTAACTCGTCTTCTGTTCGTAAATGCATTTCATGAGGGTTACTTTGCATAGGAATCATGTCTTGTTGGTGCGGATAAAGAAGGAACTGATCCAAGGATTGTTCAAAATCAACTTCATGTTCATTGTCATCAAAACTAACCTCAAATGGTGAGCGTAAATACGAACTATCTCTGGGCCAACTCGATGCGCCTAAAGAATTAAAATCATAAGCCTGTTCATAGATTAGATCGATTAGGCTTTGAGAAATTAAATGAGATTGATGGAGATAATTATAAGTTTATTCCTTTATTAGTCTTATTTTTAAAAGAAACATGAAACATGTAATTACAAACAAAATTTTCTATCATGTGTAAATTTGCATATATCAAGAAATTTGAAATAGTTTAAAATAATAAATTTGTATTGAAACTTGTACAGTTTTAATATATAACTTTTTAATAAATAATGCTACTTTTAGTTTTTTTAACATGTTCAATATTGAACATGTTAGACAAAACCTTAAGTATTACAAAATTAAACCAACATCACTTTCTCATTCTGGTTAGGTAATGTTATTGCTTGTTTAGGGTTTAGGGTATAGATGTTGCCCCGTTACCTCGTATCCTTGAAAAGTACTATTTTCTCCCATGTCAACGGGTTGTGTTTCTTGAAAAGAAGGATGAAAAGGCACATTATGACTTCCAGCATTATTCTCCAAGATCTCTTGCCATGATGAAAAACCAAGGAGTTGTGAAGGTTCATATGTCAACTCAACATTATTAATGAGAGGCAATCTTTCTTGATAATCTATCACAATGTTAATTTTACAATTAGTATGATATGTAAGATGAGATCTCGCGAGATTAAAAGGCGAACATTTACGTAAAATATATTATAAAATAAAGATTTAACTTTGATGCACTAGTAGCATAGGATTTGGTTACAATATCATTCAATCATGCGTTGCTATGTCACTAAGTTTGATTTTTACGACAATTACCTCAAAAATCACCCTCTTTTAATAACATGGCAATGCATGATTGAGTGATAGAAGAAAAACTTGTAACGGATTTATTTTACACCGGTAGAACATAAAAATAAATTAATGAAAATAATTTAAATTGGAGAAATATACCTTTAAGTTGTAGAGGACAGTTAAAATCAGCGAGTTGAGCTTTAATCTCCTCAACAACTGGGAATTGAAGCTCCCCAAGAAAATAGTGGAAATCGGATTTTATATGGCTATTGAATGCTTTAAACATAATATTAAGAGTTACGATGTTAAAATAGGAACGCGAAAAAGTGAACGAAGAATAAAATCATTGAAAAGGCTATTCAAAAAGTTTCCTGGGCACGAAAGTAAAACATTTTAAATCTTTAATAGAATGAACCTATGCTCAAAAGACATACCTATGGATTCTGATGCTTGAGCATTGTTAGTTTGTGAATTAACATGATAACTACGTTGATGAAGACTAGACGATGAAGAAGTCTCCATCTCTGTGTTGGCCATAACATTGTATGTTTGTTGAACATAAGGATAAGATTCTTCATTTTCTTGGGAACCTATTAAAGTTGCCTTGGTTCCCTGATTATTTGGAGCAAGAGGTAGAAGAAAAAACAATGAATTTAAATATCAGGGAATACAATACTTATGTTTGTTTCCATGTTTTACTTTCTAATTACTTCATAGTAATTTATTGTGACAACATTAGTATATGTCATTAGTTCATTGTTCCATAATTGTACCACGAATGTAAAAATAAGAAATTTATATTGAGTTTTCATCAAATAACAATTAGGTAAAAGGTGATAAGAAAATAATTGTATGATTGTATTATTTTACCTTGTCTTCCAGATAATGGACTAAAACAAAGTGTTTGAGTTCCCTGTAACAATGTCCAATATTAATTATGAAAAGAGAATTTATAGTATGAAGGATTTCCAAAGATAGGAACCAACAAAAATAAATTAGCAATATCTTGAAGTATAGAATCCACAAGCAAAAACAAACACGTAAAAAAATGAAGAAAAAAAGTAAAGGTTTTATTCATTTTCTCTGGATGGACATCACCTAGTCTATGTGATAAAATTAAAGGAGGGAAGAGGACAAAATAGGAGTTCAGATAAACAACTTAATTGCTTATTCCATTGTTCCAAATTCCAATCAATTCAAACCTAATTGAAACTTATTAACCACTTAGTTATAAACTATTTTATAAGCTGTAGAATATTAAATAAAAAGAAAATTATTTTAAGTGTCGAGATTTGAAAATGTTAAGATGAAAACTTACTTCGCAAGCATCCAATAAGTTCGTCTTTTAAAATTGTCATTTTGTTCTCCACAGGCATAGTAGCATTCCAGTTCTTCCACACCTTCAACCTGAAAACATTATACTTCATTCATTGCAATAATAATATATAAAGTTTTTTGATGTTTTTTTATTCTTATTTTTATGAATTGAGTAGTATAAGGATCCTCTCAATATACGTATACGTACCTTGAGTTTCGTGTGAGACTCTTCAACAATCTTTCCATCTTTTCTCTTCCTCCAGTTATGACCATCCTTTCTAAAGTTTCTTGTCACATTCCGATTAAATAGGAAAATCGAACCACCTAATGTCAACCAATACATCATAAGACATTCTGCTCAATGAATACACCTTTTTGCCCTAATGAATGAAGCAAAAGAAAGCTACTTTACAAAAACCAGAACTATCAGAATTAATCACATACTTTGAGGCTTATGTGATGGTTTTGAATCAATCCGAGATCTGTTACAATTAGTGAGAATTTGGACAATTTCAATTGGATGCAACCATCGGTATAGTGCTTGTAGGAAAATTCCGTCGATATCTGTTATATACATTTAAACAAAAACGGTTTAAGATCTAACATACAAACAATTATATTTTTTGGCGGTAGCAGATGAATAGTATACTATTTTTTATGGAAAAATCGTTCTACTACTAATTATAAAGAAATGGGTAAAAAAAATTAATACAAAAATGAAAATAGAAAAGAAGACAAGAAAGTTGACCCGATTGACTAGGGCAGATGTAGTGGTTGTTGTGAGCCATATGAAAGTGAGAAAATACCGGAGTGAATGATGTGGTATAAGGTGAGATGATCACAACACAAGGCAAAGTAAAACTCTTCCATGTTTCAAAATCTAAATTCTAGAAATAAAAAGAAAAGAAGGAGATCTTGTTAGATAGAGATATCAATCAATATAAGAGAAAGATGTTAGGGTTTCTATTTCAACAAAAGAAAAGGTTAGGGTTTCTATAAGATTAATAGCGGTGTTTTAAAACCTAAGTTTTTGATCAAGAAGTTGGGTCATTGATCGGACCGCGTGAGTGTTTAGTTGGTTAGCTGTGATTTAGAATTTTTTTTTTTTGGTGGAAAGAAAAACAATTTGTAATATTTTCACGACAGAGTAAATACTAAATAGTAAATACTCAAAGTGACCCAAAAAAAATACAAAGACATCCTTGGTAATTAAAAAGTACTATCAATTTTGCTTCTTTGTTTTTTTTTTTTTTTTTGA
>Ga0315913_1001007_pt1 | contig 28988 bp, 15 predicted proteins | sample MpolsnodulesMG_FD_207736 | JGI IMG/M metagenome (GOLD analysis project Ga0315913, IMG submission 207736) | Medicago polymorpha root nodule microbial communities from Los Angeles, California, United States - small nodules | ecosystem: Host-associated > Plants > Roots > Nodule | place: USA...
CTATATATATATATATATATATATATATATATATATATATATATATATTGTCTTATATTTTTTATTAATATGATATATTTTTTAATTAATTTTTGAGGAAATCTTATATTAATCTATTATTTGTTGATTAATAATTTTTTAATACTACTTATTAGTTAAATTTCTTCTACTTTTTTTTTACTATTTCATATGTTACAAACATTACCCATGATTTTAATCCCGTAATATTAATTTTTAACATATTATATGTTATATTTTTTATCAAACCTTTCTTTTAAGAATCAAACCTATTATTTTACTCTGCGTTTATAATATTTATAAAAAACTGTATAGTTTATAATTTGGATATCCAAAATAAACAACATCAAATTAGATGGGCCAGATTTTTCTCATTAGTCAACCAAAAGATTTATCCTTAGATCTGATTAGTTTTTTCCTCAAAACCGATCCAAACCTTACCATGAACACGGTTAGATGATGGTGCCTTGGTCCAAGGGAAGGAAGATTGTAGGGCTCAAATAACACTTATGAAATTATGAGTTAAATATGTTTTTGGTCCCTATAAATATGTCAACTTTTTGTTTCCTCTAAAAAATTTCTTCGAATTTTAGTCCTAAGTTTTTCATCTTCACTTTTGGTCCCTCCTTTAAAGTAAACTCCTATGTGGAACTCATATTTTTGAATAAAATTTTGCAGAAAAATTCATAATGTTATAATAATCTCTCACAAAATTAGAATTTTTTAACAAAACATGAATTAAATATGAATTTTTATATTTCTGGTGGTTAAAAAATCATATTTAATTTATGCTTTGTTAAAAAAAATCTAAAAAATAATCTGGGAGAGATTTTTACAATATTCTACACATTTTTGCACAATTTTATTATAAAAAAAATATACAAAAATGAACTTAAAAATAGGGACCAAAAGTAGTGATTGAAAATTTTATAGGGACTAAAAGTTGAAGAATTTTTTTAGAGGGACTAAATCCAAAAGTTTGTGTATTTATAGGGACCAAAAATATATTTAACCCTAAAATAATTTATGTTAACTCTATCTAAAGATAGTAGGAGGACTCAAATATATAACATATGAATCCGATGTATGTCTTTTTATCACCAGACCAAATTCATGAAGTTATAAAAATGCAAATTTAAATCCTTACAAAAATAAATTGAGACATATTAGTTATTTTGTCAAGATTTTTATTTTACATCGTCGGTTTTATATATAGATGTTAACATGCTGTTTAACCACAATAAGGGTGATGTGGAGCTTCACCTGTGTTTTGATTGACCATGTGCATTTAAAACTAAAATGAGAGATATTTAAGTCCATGCAGCAAACCCTCTCAAAAAAAAAAAAAAGTCCATGCAACAAAAATATATATTTTTTTAAATGTCTAAAGCATAAAATTTCACATTCCTTCTCTTTCTTCTTCCTTCATTAAAAAATCAAGATCACAAAATGTATTCTTATTTTGTCTCTAAACATAATGAAGGTCTCTAATTTTTTTTAAATCCCTAAATCATAAAATTTCATCTTCTTGATCATTTTCATTTTTCCCATTCTTTTTTGTCCAATTGAAATATCAAAATCTTATAGTTTTTATGAAAAAAGACAGAAGATAAAGTTTGAATGATTTTCAATGCAAAACAAAAGGTTGCATATAACACATGCAAGAGTTACAGTTAAGGAGTGATTTGTGGTAATACAGTTGTTGCATAAGGTTGAATATTCATTAGTATGACCCTCAAGATAAATTTACAATTTGTACCTTTGATCTTCAATGTAAGATCAATGAATTTTAAGTAGGTTTGGTGAGGATGGTTGCAAGTTGATCTTTTGTTGAGACATGAGATACTTGCAATCGGTTGGCTTGAACTTGGCCATGTTTCAAACGAAATGAAGAACCAGGTTTGCACCAAGATAACCTTCAATGTTGTCAAATAGCACTGGTGTAGGGGATTCTCATGGAAACATGGAGTTCACTTAGAAGGTTGACAATCACTTAAAAGGTTGTTCGCTATAAGTTTATTGTTGGAGCACATGTCCATTTATAACGATAACTTTTATTCAAATAATATTAAATAAATTTATACGCAAATTTGATATTTTTTGGCTAAAATATAATTTTGATCATTTATCTTTTACATAATTCATTTTATCCTTTAACCTTTTTAGCTTAATTGCAATTTTAATTTCTTATTTTTACTCGTTAATGGAATTGATCTCCCTTTTTTAAATCCAATTTTGGTCTCTCATTTAAATTTTTGGATCTAAAAATGATGATGTGACAAATTTTTAGTTGACATATAAAACCATATATTATAAAACCTGTAATTTTCGGCATCAAATTCATCCCACATGGATGTTATATGACAAAAATGAAGACAACAACAAATACAAGAAGGGGAAAGTTGAATTGTGTTGACCGATTTACAATCATTTTGTCAATTTTAGTTCTTTATCAAAGAGTTTATCTTTACTCTAATTTCTAATAACGTTAGTTTGTTAAAATGTTAGTGAAGATAAAACATAAAGCGGACTTCTAATTGAGGCACTAAAGAAGAGAGATAGAGAAATAGACACAAAAATTACCATACTGGTTCACAAAAATTGCTGCTGGATTTTCTTTTTTCTTTTTTTTAAATATGTTATCCAACCTAAAGACCGACTAATTCGAGGGGACCGATCCCACTGTTCACTAGTAGGGGCCCATTTAAATCCGTAGCAAAGCTCAGTATGGACTAACCCACAAAAATGACACTGAGAAGATTCAAACTTGAGACCTTGAGAGGAGCACACTTCAAGGTCATAAGTCTACACCACCAAATCAACTCATGTGGGTTTGTTCAAGTTCTCCCCTTAAAGAGAGGTAGAATTGCGACCGGGAGTTTTCATTGTTTGAAATGGGTTATGATGTTTTGGTCTTTGAATGTGTAATCGTGGATTCAACTTCAAGGTTTGGTCCCATTTATGATATTGTTTTGTGGAGATTGAAGATTTGTTTCAAACCCTAACTTGTATTTCACTTTCCAAATATTTTATTTTTTAACAATTATTTATTGAATAAACCACTGAGTTAGTCTCTGACTTTCAAGTAGATTTTTAAAATTATAACTATTTCAAAAAAATCTTCAGCTCTATTCAACTTGTCATATTTCTATGTGTACTTAATAACTTACTATCATTCAAGTTCATATAATTTAACTATGTACGTATAATCTCAATAACTTATTTGAGAGCGTATTACAAATCTATAAATGGATTTTATGGTATACTCATATTTATTTCTTTTGCACCAATAATGTGTCAAAGTTAAACTCTAACGAGTGTTGATATATTCATGTGTAATTAATGTGTATAGATACCTTCCTAAGTATAGATTCTCATCCAACATCATAGAACCAGCAATGGCCAGAAGAACAAGCATTGAAAGATTAAAAACCGAGCAATATAATGGACCTCTCTTCTCTACACACCATGCAATAGCAACAACCATTATTCCCACAATTCCCTGAACAAACAATAACACCAATGAATAACTAACAAAAAAAAATTATGCTAATTGCAAGTTAAGCAATTAGTAATGCTTAGCATACCGAATAAAATGCAGTTAGTAACCTAGCATTCCAACCTAATCTCCATTGGCTCCGATCCTTCTCAGCACAAAGGGCAAAACCAGTGGATTGAATTGCCCCTATTAAGGACATCAATGATGTACTTGAATAATGTCTTTGGTATTCTTTGCTCATCTTAGCATGCGGCAACAATATCATAGATTAAAATGATAATTTGAGCCACCCTTTTTTTATTTTACTTATAAATTAAAGGTCATTATTGATTGATAATTGAACATAACAGATTGTAAATCATAACTAACATATATCCTTTTGATGATTTTCTCCCCTTGCTTTGTTTCCCAAACTCTTAATACTAGTTTAATGTAATAAAAAAAAATGATATCGCGACGCATGAGGGACTTAGAATTTAAGGAGCTAACCTACCTGAATGAAGAGCCATAATGCATATTGAAGGATCTTCCAAGGCCCAAAAAAATCTTGAACAATTTACTATCAAATTGAACATCTATTGTTCCACTTTTGTCCTTACGCAAGAGGTTATGTGGAAGGCCCAAATGTTTAGTTCAACACCTTTGGAAAATGTTAAGAACATTGTCCCTCCAATTTCTATCTTGATATGCATTTCCAAAATTTTTATGAGCCCTCCAATTCTTACTCTATAACTTTACAACATTGAATACACAAATTAAAAAAAAAAAACTTCTATCTTTATGTGCGTTTCCCAAATTTTTGTGCATGCAAGCGTGCACATTTGCGCGTGTGATTTATAAAAAAAAATATAGAGCAACAAGTTCACATTTTACATAGAGCACCTGAAATCTTAAAGACGGCCATGTCTCATATATATTGACTATTCTTGACCCAAATCGGTACATGGTGGGAATGGCTAAAAGAATGAAAATTGATTTTGCATGGAGGAAATTTAAACAAACAAAAACCATTTGCGGGGATTGAAATAAAACAAACAAAACTAAACACTTTGGTGGAGTCACACATAGCCTAAAGTGTGCAGCTGCACACCTTCAAAATTTGAAAATTGAATCAATAATCCCTATTTATTACTACTTGAACCCCCTGAAAATTTGTCAATGAACCTTGCAACTTCTGAATTTTTCTAATTAACTACACCTTTCTATTACTGATTGTTTAACATGAGACGCTTTATGTTGGTGTCTCTTATCATTCATGTGTATGAATCATTTTCTTTTATTTCTTTTGTCTCTAAATAGACCACCGACTATGAACGTGTGAGACACTCTTATCATACTCTCTAAGTGTATTGAAATTGCAAACACATCCTTAGTATGACTTTTTTTTTGTTGGTAATTTTATAGATTAAATTGAACAATGACAAAACATATTCTAGAATAAAATTGACCATCTAAAATCTAATTCGATAACTATAATAACTAACAAAATAGACAATTATGGATGTATTTAAAATTTTGATGCATTCAGAGATCAATATGATAACGAAATACACATTCAAGATAAAAATTTGAAAGTTCGAAATTCTTAATCCCTTAACCCAAGGTTCTGGCAACGCCACTGACTAAACACATAAGTAAACTGAAGGTGAGAAAAACACAAGAAGGAGAGTTGAATTGTGTTGGCTTTTTCAAACTTTTTCTGAGTATTTCTCAAGTCAGAGTCTGAGTAGAGTTTAGATTCTGAGTGAAGTTCAGAGTCCGAGTGCAGTGGATAAAAACAAACACAAATAGAGAGAAAGAGCAGACACACAAGAGTTTATGCTAGTTCCTCTCAAAAACCGAGAGTAGTAGGGTTGTTCGCGGTTCGGTTTGGATCGGTTTTAAGGTAAAAAATCAACCGATCCAAAATAAAAATCACGTGCAGTTCGGTTTGGATGATTATGTTAAAAAAATCCGAACCGATCCGATCCAAATATATGCGATTTAATTTGGATCGGCTTTTGGATATCCAAAGTGCAACATGTAGTTTTTTTTTATTAATATTAATATTACTCATACACCGTAAAATAATAGGTTTGATACAAAATACCACACATATTTATTAAAAAAGTTAACATTACACAATGAAATAATTGATTATATTTGAAATAGATGAAGAAGTAGTAATATAGATCAAATTAATGTAATATATTAGATTAAATATCAATAAGAAATATACAATACTAATAAAATAATAATTAAGTATAAAAATTTACTTTTGCGGTTCGGTTTGGTTCGATTCGGTTTTGAAAAGGCAATCCGAAATCCGATCCGATCATAGCGGTTTTTCCAAAACAACATCCAAACACATCCAAAAATATTCGGTTTTTGTGGTTTTCGGTTTTTTTGGATCGGTTTGCGGTTTTATTTTGGATCGGTTTGGATTTGAACACCCCTAGAGAGTAGTCTAGTCCCTTTGCACTTTCAAAGGATTTCACTATAATCACTACTAATTACAAATGCTCAAGCATACAGGCAAGACACTTCCAAACACACAAACAATATTCATATAATTTCTTTTTGTTTAAATGCGGTTTTCACCCTCAAATTTTTTAAAAATTAAATTTGACTCTTTCAAATTTTTTAGATTTATATTTTTTATAATAATTTTTTTTAGACGATATGATAAGGCAGCTTAATCATTCGATTTTTTTTAAAAGAATAATAAGGCAGCTTAATCATTAGATTATTGTAATGCTTTTAAAATTAATTTATATATTTTTTTGAAGGAAAATGATAATAATTAGTTTATATATACTATACATATAAGCATGGTTATATAATCTGTGCATAAATTATTAACCTTAATTTATGCCTTCAAATTTTAAAAATAAAATAAAAGACTCAAAAAAAAAATCTATTTAATAATTTTCCCTGGTTTTGTCTTTGGGTTCCACATAAAGTGGTGGCATTCACATAAATTTCATCAGTAAAATAAGTGAGTGTTAGATAGAGTTTCTCAATGTGTCACTATTAAAAAAAGTCATAAAATCTTTTTTTTTTTAATAGCTAAATCAATAAAACTTTAATGAAATTTTAATATTAAAAAAACTGACTGGCTCGTTTTGAATGATTCAATTCCTGTGAGAAGTGATATTAACCACAAGGGAATGATTGGGGGATACATTATGTCCAAGATGCTTTAACAAGCTTGAAATTATAAACCACCCTTTCCGGAATGCAACCATATTGAAAAAGTAGAGTAAATAGGCAATTACTTTCTGAAATTGTAAGTTTCGTCAATTACCCATTTGAAATTAACAAAATTTCAATTACCCTCTAAAATTGCACAACGTTAATCAATTTACCCTCTCCGTCAAATTCTTCTGTTAGTCAACATGACGTTTTGCAAATACCTCCCTAAAATTTTGCACTTACGTGCAAAATGCCCCTGACCTTGAAAATTTATATTTTTTTTCTTCTTCTTATCCTTAAAAGTGACTGCATTATTACTGAATTGTGGAACATATTAGCTAAGTTTGGATCATTTTTAGTTACTTGCTGAGTTATCATTATCCTGCAAATTCAGAAAGAAAGGAAAAAATTACATATAGGAGATGCTTGTAAGTGTTTTTAATTAAGATTAAGAAGGCATCGCCTTTTTTCTATAATACAAATCCTGATGAAACCTTAGTCTAATTTTTTAAATTTTAATACAAGTCTGAGCATGAAACAAAACTAAACTCTTCTATTCTGTACTCAAGCAAAGGAAATCGACCAACTGATTATGCAGCAGATTAAAATCTTGGAGATGACTCAAAGAAACTTGTAAACTAATAAAATCTAAATTAATCTTAATGGAAACAAGAGTGTCTGCATCATGGTTTCAGCACTATGTTGTTGGAATGGTTTAGATAACATGTTAGACTTAATGCATACTACACACTTAAATGAGAAAAAACAAAATAAAGAACTAAGCAGTAATAATTGGTTGTATACCGTCAAAATTTAGCTAATATGCTCCGCAATTTAGTGATAGTGCAGTCACTTTTAAGGATAAAAAAAATATATAAATTTTCAAGTTCAGGGGGCATTTTGCACATAAGTGTAAAACTTCAGGGGGATATTTGCAAAACATCATGTTGACTCAGAAGAATTTGACGGAGGGGGTAAATTGATTAAAGTTGTACAATTTCGAGGTAATTGAAGTTTTGTTAATTTTTATAAGAATGCATAAGACGGTAAGCAGCAAGTAAGGACCTTTCAAAAAAAAGAGCAAGTGGAATAGTGGCAGCTGCCGTGAACATAAGACGGTAAGCATAAGTACTTTCACATTCATTCCATCGTTAATGACAATTTTGTAGAGCACATTCACAGAAGCAAATGAAATTTGCACCATCACCATCATCAGGGCTGACTTCAATCCTTGAACTACTTGCATTATGTCTCTCATTTTCTTTTTTCTTTTAGGTGTTGTTGAAAACTATACTTTTACTGTATCGAAGAAATGAAATATTATAAGTAAAATGATATCAAGTTATGGATCTTTAATTATCACTGATCAGATTTTAATAATTTAATTATTTACTAAACTTTGTTTGTTTCTTTAGTAGAAAGGGGAAAAGTGTGGTTTGGCAACAATATTGGTACCAAGTTTCCATATATCACAACATATGCTTTTAAAGGACGAATTAGACCTATAATTTTAAAACTTAGAGATATGATTTCTCTGCCAAAAAAACTTCTATCTTTATGTGCATTTTCCAAATTTTTGTGCATGCGAGCATGCACATTTGCGTGTGTGAGTTATAAAAATATATAAAGCAACAAGTTCACATTTTACATAGAGCAGCTGAAATCTTAGAGATGACCTTGATGACTTATATATGTTGACTATTCATATGTGAATGGATGCATAAAAGTAAATGTCACTAAAAATAGTACAAAAGTAATTATATTCTTGACCCAAATCAGTACATGATGGGAATGGCTAAAAGAATGAAAATTGATTTTGCATGGAGAAAATTTAAACAAACAAAAAACATTTGCGGGGATTGAAATAAAACAAACAAAACTAAACACCTTGGTGGAGTCACACATAGCCTAAAGTGTGCAGCTGCACACCCTCAAAATTTGAAAATTGAATCAATAATCCCTATTTATTACTACTTGAACCCCTGGAAATTTGTCAATGAACCTTGCAACTTCTGAATTTTTCTAATTAACTACACCTCTCTATTACTAATTGTTTCACATGAGGCGCTTTATGTTGGTGTCGCTTATCATTCCTGTGTATGAATCATTTTCTTTTATTTATTGTTGGATATTTACATATCGTTACACATCATTATTTATTGAACATTTTTCAAACAATTCAAATAAAATTTGTAAAAGTAACTTCCTAGCTTATCGAACCAATGACAAGGGGTGATTTATCACATTTTTTTATTTTTTTTTATTTTATAATTTTACTATATTTAACTTTCTTTTGTCTCCAAATAGACCACCGACTATGAATGTGTGAGACACTCTTATCATACTCTCTAAGTGTATTGAAATTGCAAACACATCGTTAGCACATTTTTTTTTTTTTTTAGTAATTTTACAGATTAAATTGAACAATAACAAAACATATTCTAGGATAAAATTGACTATCTAAAATATAATTGGATGATTAAAATGACAAACAAAATAGACAATTATGGATGTATTTAAAATTTTGATACATTCAAAGATCAATATGACAATATACATTCAAGATAAAAATTTGAAAATTCGAAATTCTGAATCCCTTAACCCAAGGTCTTGGCAACGCCACTGACTCAACACATATGTATGATGGTTAGAAAAACACAAGAAGAAGAGTTGAATTGTATTGGCTCTTTCAAACTTTTTCTAAGTATTTCTCAAGTCTGAGTAGAGTTTAGAGTCTGAGTGCAGTTCAGAGTCTGAGTGCAGCGAATAAAAGCAAACGTAAATAGAGAGAAAGAACAGACACATAAATCCCTTCAACACATAAAATAAACAGGTAAGGGGACAAATGACCTCCTGCCTCATACCTCACTCAAGAATAATATGTCACACTAATTCATTGTTAGCTGTTACTGGATAATTAATTGACTCTACACATTAGAATCTATCTGACCCATCGAGGAGCGAATCCCCTCTTCAACATAACCTCTTTGTGATACACCCAACCAATGCAAGCATAAGCCTTTCTAATATCCAACTTGAGTGCGGCATGTTTACCCTTGTCGCGCTTACTAACCTTCATGTGGTGTACCACTTTAATGACTATCATTGCATTATCTAAGATAAGGTGCCCATGTACAAAGACCGATTGATTATCAAAGATGCACTTGTGGATGAGATATCTGAACCTATTTGGAAGAGCTTTTGCCAATAGTTTGTAAAGAACATTACATAGTGCGACATAACTCAAATTTTATCGTCTTTTGTTCTTGTCCCTTAGAAATCAGAGCAATATTCGTTTAGTTAAGAGACAAGTAAAATTAATTGTGGTTTAGCCATAAACAACACTCCTGAAATATAACAAGACTACACAAATATGTGAAATGTTGATAGAAACCAGGATTGAACCAATCCACCCCAAGTACTTGTTTGGATGCATAGAGAACATTGCATCCTGGTTTCAATCCTAATATTATACGTAAAACATCAACTTGTAGAAAAGCGAAAAATCAAACCCCCTAACAAATTTCTAAGAAGACCACCATAACCAGAATGATTTAGGTTACCAATATAGCTCTCATCCACATTAAGTTTAATCACATTATCCGATGAGTGTTTTCAAGGAACATGTGAGATTTTTGGTTTTAAATTTTTAATAATAAATAAAAAATAATTTGCTAAACATTTTTTTAACAATGTTGAATGAAAAATGATAACTATGCCAACATTTAATGGTCAAAATAATTAATTTGTTAAAAAATAAATTATAATAAAAGATTAACTTTTACAAAATCTTTCTTAAAAAAAAACTTTTTACAAAATCTAACGCAGTGAAAACACGGATCATGATTGCCCACTGTTAAAAATGCAAGCAGTTACACGCTGTTTTGCATCTCAGTCATTAATCACAGATCAACGGTTCAAATCGATGATTTCAAATCAAACCACTTAGACAAGTAACTGTCTGACATAGTTATTGCCTCAAATCCAAATCCGTGAAAGCACATGTACGTATTCAAATACAATCTTATGAATACAACATTGTTAACTCCAAAATTTTGTCATCTATTACGATTCTATCTGATTCAAAAGATTAATATTTGTAGCCTGCCTGCGGTCGAGTTATCCGTTAAGAAAAAAGAAAAAAAGTCAGCGCGTGTAACATGGTAGAAATGTTCGAAAATCGTAAGCCTCTCTTCACTTGACGACAGGAACCCACATAAGATAGAGAGAGAGAAAAAAACCAAACAAAAACAAAACCCTTGTTTCAATTCTTCTTCTCAATTTCTTCACTCTTTCTTCTTCTTCTTCTTCGCGTTTTGTCTCATGATAAAACACGCGAATCTATAAAACGACATCGTAATGGGTCAAAAACCTCATCTTCAGCTCAAGGACCTGGGATCCAAACTCCAAATTATTCCTTCTTCCATAGAAGCTCTAATTCAAATATTGAAGGTTTGCATTTTTTTTCTGATTAATTTTTTTTGAATTTTCGTTGGTTTTTATTTTCTCAATTAGGTTCATAATTATCAATTATGAGCTTTAATTATGCAAAATTTCGAATTTATTTCTTTTGGGGTTAGTTATTCGTTATTGCGTCCGTTATTTTCAGTTTGAAGTTTTTTTTTTTTTTTTTTTTTTTTGGGTTTTAGCTGATTTGTAATTTGGGAAAATTGAATTGAGCTGTAATGTGTAGATTAGTTTCAAATTTTGTGCTAAATAATAGTTTTTTTTAAATTTTTTTTATTTTGCAATTTAGGAGTTAAATTGTCAGATTTACTTTGTTTGATGTGACAATTTGGTTAATTTGTAGCATGTTTGTGGATAATTTTTTGTGTTAAGTTCATTTGTTAATTAATGGTTTTGAAGGTGGTATTATTTAGGGTTTTGGTGCTGTGAAAAGTTGGTATTGTACCTTGTTCTAATTAAGTTCTTAGTAAGCTGTAGTACTCTCTCAGGTATCAATTATAAGCAAAAGTACTTTCACAATTATTAAGGATGGTAGCTAAGTGAATTTACTTTTTTTGATTTTATGTAAAAAAAAGATAATACATCTACCAATCCATCCCTAATTATTACGAGTTCAGATTTGCTCCATTTATCTATCCTCCATTTACCGTTTATTTATGAGAGATAAATACAAGTGGAAGATTAGTGGGATCCACTTATTATAATGACTCCTACTAATCTATCACTCGTGTCTATCTCACATTAAAAGACAGTTAAGCAAATCCAGACTCAATTATTATAGTCATCTACTTACAATATTACTAAGAAATTAATCTAAGGGTGTTTTTGGAAAATGTGTAAAGCTATTGAGTATTTCAAATTTGAATGAGAAATTATGGAGGGAAAGCAAGGAAGTAGAGGTAGAAGTGAAAAGGAAGAAATTAGTTGCTACGAGTCTCAACCAATGTGTCTTATTGTCTAGTTTTTTCAATGAGTAAATGAATCACTTGCTTCAATGAACCCTGGATTTTGTTTAATCACATTACATAGATCTAGTGAAAGTGTGCATGTCTTGATGAATGTACCATTGTCAAATTTGAAATGTAGATGAGATTGAAAGTGGCGTTTTCTAGAGTTGGATTGTGACTTATGAGATACATCGTGAAAGATATATTTTTTTTTTCCAAAAGCAATTGACTTAGAAAGATGTGCACCACACTTTCTGAATGATTGGTCAGCTTACCTGTCGACGCATATATTGTTTTACCTATGAAGCATATTATCCGAGGTCTTAGCACACTATGATACATATTTTGTAATAAACTATGTTTTCATTGGCAAAGGCTTTTATATATCTAGTTCCTTCATATTAATGTTAATTCTTTTGAAAAATAATCGAAGTATCCATTTAAGGAAGTGCATGCCTGAATTGGCTCAGTAAATTTGCCGCAAGCCTGTAACCAGATATGTAGTAACTAGTAATAGGATAGCCTAGTTTCATTGGCCTAAGATCCATGTCATTAAGCAATGAACAGGATTGAGAGAAAATTGAGAAACATATCAGGCCTTCATTTGTAGTTTAGACATTGCTGTTTAAGTTAGTCATTTGGACACACTATCATAATATTGTGACAGTTATTTGCCATGTAGCCACTAGATTTCTCAATTGTGGCTGACCATTCCAATCATTATATAAGTGCTAATTTTGTTGAGCTGCTGTTCATTTTGCTGAAACTTGCTACTCGGGGTTGACAAGAATAGACTTCTCAATAGTACATAGCATTTCTGTGTATTTAGTTTTGTGTGAATATACTATTCTAGCTGTCAAAGCTTGCTGTGAAAGCTCAGTTAGTTAGAGGTGTGCATTGTATTAACACACGCACCTAATAGGCTCAAGCCAAATGAACATGCTAATATGCCATCACCTAAGAAAAAAACACTAACTTTGCACTTCACAATTAAAACCAGTTTATAAGCATCTAATGCTTGAGGCCAGACATGTATATTGGTATCTAATATTAGAAAGTATTTTAGATTTATTTACGTTACCATTGTGCAGTGTAATTTTTTTCATTATACGTGTTTGAGTTAATTTTTGATTGGCAACTGCTAACGTCCCCCGCAACAAAATGTTTCTCGATCTGCAGCAAGCGGCAACATGCCTTACGGACATGGATCAATCACCCTCAGCTTCAGCATTGGAGTCAATGAAGCCCTTTTTGAATGCAATTGTTAAGCCAGAATTGCTGAAGCACCAAGATAGGGATGTAAAACTTCTAGTAGCAACATGTGTTTGTGAGATAACGCGAATAACTGCACCGGAAGCTCCTTACAGTGATGATGTTCTAAAGGTGCCTTCCATTTACCCTAGTTATCTGATTATGTTGATTAGATTTTTTACTTATTTTTGGATGATTAGATTATCTTAGCTTATTTTTTTAACTTAAAATGGTATAATGATAATCCTTTTACTATCAGCCAACCCTAAAGAGAAATTTAGTTGGGAACATTCATCCTAATCTTTGTTCAATCCATTTGCAGGACATCTTTCAGTTGATTGTGAGCACTTTTAGTGGTCTGAGTGATATAAGTAGTCCATCCTTTGGCCAGGAAGTTGCTATGTTGGATACTCTTGCAAAATATAGATCGTGTGTTGTAATGTTGGATCTTGAATGTGATGATCTGGTGAATGAGATATTCAGTACTTTTTTTGCAGTTGTGAGGTTAGTTTATCATGAAATCTTTTGCTTAGTTAATTGTGTGCGTGTGCTCATGTTAAAGAGTTATATTATTCCCTTGTAATATTCTGCTTTCTGCTTCCAAGGTTGCAAATTTAATATTTTGTTGGTGTACTTTGTTCTGGAGTTTGTGTTCCTTTTATTTTAGTTATCTTCAATTAGAAAATAAATTAAAGATAATTAGAATAAAACTATACATAGTTGTATAATTGGAATTGGAATGTGATGTTTTTGGAATGGAGAGGGAAATTCAGTGATTCTGAAACAGTAAAACTATGTTCTCTAGTTTTGTTGCTCCCTGCTCTGCCTATCTTGTCCTTTTGTGTTCTGTTGGCATTAAAAAAAATACACTTGGGATATTGTATGTGTGATGCTTGGCATATTATTGTACCTGAAACCATGCTATGTATAACATAGGTTTTTGTGTACTTAGGTTGAGTGCTTCTTGATTCATTGACTTATTTTGAACATTTTGCTCATTATTTACCAGTTATTTGTATTACCTAATTGAGTTATCAATCAATTGTATCGAGTGATGCTTCGTTATTAGTACTTCTTGAGTGACAAATTTTTTATACTCCTTTTCTTAAATAAAGATCCTTTTTGTATTAATTAGTGGTTCTCTTATATTCTATCTCATGCCCAGAGATGATCATCCAGAAAGTGTCCTATCATCCATGCAAAGTATTATGGCTGTTCTCTTAGAGGAGAGTGAGGATGTTCGTGATGATCTTTTATCTATTCTACTGTCCACATTAGGTCGTGAAAAAAGAGTAAGTATTTTTTCTTATACTTTATCCTATTATTGGGAGATAGCTTATGCTCTTGGAGGACGAATCTCATAGTTTGTGTTATCTCTAATATTATATTAGAAACACAATTTGCTTATATTATTTAATTTCAGGATGTTACAGCAGCTGCAAGGAAGCTTTCCATGAATGTCATACAGCAATGCATAGGCACACTTGAACCTAGCATCAAACAATTTTTTCTATCATTAGTGTCAGGAAAAAGCAAGCCTGTGAACAGTCAACTTCAGAACCATGAAGTATTATATGATATCTGTTGCTGTGCTCCTCAGATCCTATCTGGAATTCTCCCTTATGTCACAGGGGAGCTACAGGTAATTTCTGAAGCATTATTTGTTTCGACTAAATTGACCTTGGTGCTCCGATGAGATGTTTTTGTATGTAAATGTTATGGCATTGCGGAATGCATGTTCTTCAGAATGTATGAACTTCCAACAATATAATCACAAAAGCCACTATGATAGTTTGTCTTTTATCAAATTTTGTTTATGAGTTTAAGCAAAATTGTACTCTTGACTGTAAGTCAAATATGATGCATGGATTCTCATTTGTAATTTGGAAATTTACAGACTGACCAGTTGGAAACCCGTTTGAAAGCAGTGAACTTAGTCGGCGATATAATTGCTCTTCCTGGAATTTCCAGTGCTTTGGCATTTCAGCCAATACTTTCAGAGTTTTTAAAGAGGTTGACTGATACAGATTTTGGAGTTCGCATGTCAGTCCTTGAGCATGTAAAGAGCTCTCTTCTGTCAAATCCTCAGAGACCTGAAGCTCCTCAACTAATCTGTGAGTCAATTAATTATGTCAATCATATTCAGTCCCAGCTTCTTATATTGAATTTATTACTATCTGTATTTGCTAAATTTATTTCTGCCAAACTTTTTAGCTGCCCTTTGTGACGGGCTTCTGGATTCTGATGAAAATTTCCAAAAGCAAGTTGTGGCTGTTATCTGTGATGTGGCATGTCATGCCCTGCATGCAGTTCCTTTTGACGCCGTGAATCTTGTTGCAGAACGGCTTCTTGATAAATCTGTATGTATTCCTCTAATCGACGTTATTCTCTCTTATTTCTGACGATTACGTTTCAATCTCAAATCTCTGTTTTGCTTTACATTTCCAGCAACTTGTTAAAAAGTATACCTTGGAGAGATTGATCGAGGTATATAGAGTTTTTTGCGAGAAAAGCTCCGACAATGTTAACCTCGATGGATATGACTGGATTCCAGGGAAGATCCTTAGATGTTTCCATGACAAAGATTTCAGGTGAAATACTGCTGACTAAACAACTAATCAGAACTTCCTACACTTATATTTAATTAGTTTATTTTCTTAATTTTCATTGGTATATTTTTCTCTTGAATCCCTGCCAATATCTACTGCATAGTCGGAGGTACCAAACCATGAAAAAAAGTTAGGGCTTTGTTTTGTAGTTGACACTCAGCGTAAAACCTTTTAAAATTTACATGATATGATTGGTTTAGACACAAAATGATGTCATTTCCCACAAGCAAGATACTATGATTCAAGTACAATGATAAGTGAGCAAGTGCATTGTAACAAAAAATACACAAGGGTTCCATGTCATTCTAAGGCTGACTTGTTCGTTTCCCTGTGTGATTTGTTTATAGTTTCTTGTTTTCGTTTACTTAGGAATAAAGATGTTCTAAGTTCTGACTATTGACGTTTCTTTTGTTTGCTTCATTCTTCAGATCCGACACAATCGAAGCTGTTCTGTGTGGGTCCTTGTTTCCATCGGAGTTTGCTATGAATGATATGGTTAAACATTGGATTGATATTTTCTCTGGATTAGATAATGTTGAGGTCAAGGCTCTTGAAAAGATACTGGAGCAAAAACAAAGGTGAGCTTGGTTGACTTATGTGATGACTTATATATTTTATGGTGTATCAAGTTTGTGGTTTTTTATGATTCCACTTCGATGGCAGGCTACAAGAGGAGCTGCAGAAGTATCTAGCTCTGAGGCAGAATAGTCAGGTATGTGACCTTGAAAGTTAAAAAGCTGAACTTTCAAAAGAATTTTGATTTGGAGAAGGTATTGATCTCTTTCAAATGCAGGATAAAGAGAATCCTGAGGTTCAAAAGAAGATCATGTTCTGTTTTCGAGTAATGTCCCGTTCATTTGCTGATCCAACGGAGGCAGAGGAGAGTTTCCAGATTCTTGATCAATTAAATGACACTAATATCTGGAAAATTTTGACGAATCTTGTTGATCCCAATACGAGCTTTCATCAAACTCGTGCATACAAGGTAATATATCTGAAACTGATGTATATGTTTTTTGAGATGCTGTTTTGGAATATAATTGTTACGAATTGCATGGGATTGATTATTGAAGTAAAAATATGAGAACTGAATACTTTAATATCCAGTTCCTGGGGGTTATATTACTAAGCTTCAGAATTTGTTACTATAATGTTTATGATTTCTGTGTCTAATGATATCATACTGTTATCTGTAAAAAACTGTTCAAGATTTACAATAAAAGCTAATGAGCGTCATATCCTAAATTAGCTATAATCTATGATAGCGTACAGCTAAGAATTAATCTATATTCTATGCAGTAAATGTAGATTTGATTCTAACAGTCACCCTTACATTTTACGCACATCTCTCTCTGGATCCACTTTCCAGTTACTTGCATGAACTTATTTGATAGGCCTCATGAGATTAATTACGTAGATGTTAACATTCTAATTCTGAACAATTATTTAACCTGTGGAGTCTGTTAGGAGAGTAGTATTTAAACATACAAATGGTACAATCATATTGTGATTTAGACCATCCTATGCTGTTATTTCTTTTCTTCTAAAGAAAGAAAGAAACTGTAATTTACAGTTTGTTATTTACTGATGTTGGTTATTTATTACCTTTTGTTTGCAGGATGATTTAATTAAAATACTTGGTGAGAAACATCAGCTCAATGAATTTCTGAATGTCTTATATGTAAAGTGCTCCTATTTGCTATTCAACAAGGAGCACACAACAGCAATTCTTTCAGAAATCATCAGATATAATTCGGCTGAGAATGATCAGCGTATACAATCTTGCATGAATATATTAGTGGTAAGATCACGTCCTTTTGGGTGTATTGATTTACTGCCGTTGGTTCTTGGACATTTATATTATGCATTCTCTGTCATGATTCTGGAACAATTTCTACTTCTGTTCATTCAGACAGGGCAAGGAAAAGTTCATAAGCGTGTCTATATTTTTGCTTGTACTGATAACGCTGCTGCTGATTAATTGGTTATCTTTGGGCTTGGGTTGAATATCTGTGTAGTACTGATATCACAAACAGTTTCATGAATTATAATTCTTGTATTTTTGCAGTGCCCTTTTCATTTTTTTTCATATACTTTTGTGATTTTGATATGAAACTGGGTATTTTCCGTCATTTTCTTGAGAAATAAAGTTCTCGGAATTATCTTTTCTATCTTCTGGTAAACTCACTTATGATAATGTGCAGATTATTGCTCGTTTCAGTCCACACTTGTTTAGCAGTAGTGAGGAGGACCTGGTTAAGCTACTCAAGGATAGTAATAATGATACAATCAAAGAGGGTATTTTGAATGTTCTAGCAAAGGCTGGTGGTACAATTCGAGAACAACTAGCAGTTACGTCAAGGTACCACTGTCAAACTTGTTAACTCTCAATTTCATTACCTTTTTTTTTAATTTTATTCTTATTATTTCCTTTCGTCATGCAGTTCTGTAGACCTTATGTTAGAACGACTATGTTTAGAAGGCAGTCGGAGACAGGCAAAGTATGCTGTGCATGCTCTAGCTGCAATAACAAAAGATGATGGCCTCAAGTCTCTCTCTGTTCTATACAAGGTTCATATGTTTGTTATATGAATAGGTTCACTGGCCTCCCCTGTGGTTACTGCTAATTACACTTGCACCTTTGTTGTTTTAAAACTCACTCCTACCTCTCTTGCTTTGTTATTGTTATTGGGACTTTACATATGATTGGTGCATATAAGTAGGGGAGGTAGATGTGATTTTCTTAAAAAATATAAGGTTTTAAAGTGTAAGAACAGTGCATAGAACGAGGTAGGTAGGTGTAATTTTCCAAAAAAGGAAGGTGTAATTAGCCTGTATCTCTCTCTTTTTTTTTTGTTACATTAGCCCTTATCTTTAGTGTAATAAGTGTAATTTTCTCTTTATTATAATACTTTGTAATTCTGATTGTTCTTACCTTATATGCAGAGGCTTGTAGATACGCTGGAGGAGAAAACAAATCTGCCCACCGTTTTGCAGTCTTTGGGTTGTATAGCACAGACTGCAATGCCTGTATTTGAAACTAGAGAGAGTGAAATTGAAGAATTTATAATAAACAAGATTCTTAAAAGTGATGGTGTAAGCCTTTATAACTCCTTCGCATGAAGTTCTTTATGGGATAAGTGTCAAAGTAATCAAATCTGTTTAAATTAAATGCTTGTTTTATGTTTCAGAAAGATGATCACACTGGAGCATCGTGGGATGATAAAAGTGATATTTGTGTGTTGAAGGTATAGTCTATTATATTTTTTAAGACACTTTAGATAGTGTTTTTATTGTTATTTGATACAGATAGTAACTTATTGGATAATGTTTGTAAGCTAGCTGTTCTTTGACTGCTTTATTTTATTCTCCCTCTTTGTATCTCTTCTTTTTTTCGCTGCAGATATATGGCATCAAAACCGTAGTGAAAAGCTACTTGCCGGTCAAAGATGCTCTTGTTCGTCCTGGTATTGATGGTCTTCTGGATATCCTACGAAACATGCTTTCATATGGTGAAATATCAAAGGACATAAAGTCAAGGTATAATAGCTTCACAGAGCTATATTTTTTTCAATTCATTTCTCTCTGAAAACTGTCACTCTTTGTTCATATCATTTCAAATTGGTTTTGTGGGTTCAAACACTATGTATTCATTTTTCCGCTCTTGCAGTTCAGTCGATAAGGCCCATCTGAGGCTTGCTTCTGCAAAGGCAGTTCTTCGTTTGGCAAGGCTTTGGGATCATAAAATTCCTGCTGATATTTTTCACTTAACTTTAAGGACATCAGAGGTAGGTTCCTTATTCTCCTTCTATTTACTTTAATCTCTTCTTGAGCATCGATATTTGTTTATCACATTTTTAAGAAGTTTAAGAGATTAAAAATACGGAATACTGTTAATAATTTGGTGATGCACCTGTGGGTTAGAACTTGGATACACACACAGCCTTATTAAAAAAAGGAAAGAAACTAGCGTCAATTAAATCCATGATTTGAGAGATTCCTGGTAGAATAGGGAGTGCAGTTAAATGCATCTAATTCTAGAAATATAATCTGTTACCAACTGATTTTTGACATAACTTGGTTTTTTTATTCTCCTCCTTGGAGTGGTGATGCATTCTCCGCTCCCAGCTTGGGTAAAATATTCTGAAATGCTGGATTACCAACCCTGTTTCACAGCAAGCTTAGCATGTATAGACATCAATGCACTCCGTAGTTTTTCTGGGATAAAGTGTCTGTCTACCTCAGTGTGCTTTGTTCTATCATGTTGTAGTTGTACCAGGTCGTGGACCTTATTGTTCTCACCGTAAATCTCATTGGTCGACGACCCACCTGATCTTCAAATCTCCATGGTTATCTTTAATCAAAGCAGTTCATGCAGACCGTGATGAGCAATGGCTTTAAATTCTGCCTCTACATTAGATTTCCACTATCACATTCTGTTGTTTTACTCCTCTAAGTTGCAAGAGTTCCCTAGAAAAAGTGTAGTACCGAGTGTTTGATTTCCTATCAATTCGTGACCGTGACACAGAATAATCAACGTTGGTGTATGCCTCAAGCACCGCACCTCCATTTCTCTTGAATAAACAAAATTGGTGTATGCCTCAAGTACTACACCTCCATTTCTCTTGAATAAAATGCCTTTTCCTAGCATTTAGGTATTGTAATACTTGGTGTCCTGCTTGCAAGTAAACTTCTTTCGGGTTATACATGAATTGGGTATCCATGCTTAGAGAATGCAATGTCCAATTGTGTGTGGGATAGATAAGTCTTCCCAAGTTCCCATCAGACATTGGTACACTGAACTGTCTCTTGAAGATCTTCCTCAATTTATCTGTCTCAAATCAGATCCATTGGAGTATTTTCTGGTTTGCATGTTATCCTACCTGTTTCTTTGAGGAGATGTATAACATACTGCTGGTTTCTATATTGACTAGTGATATGACCAAAGTAGTCCTTAGAAGGCTCAAGAAATCTTCATCATATGAAACTAGATTTGGGACTGAGTCGGGTTTGGCCTGAATTCTAAGGCTTACTTCTATTGCAAAATAAAAATACCCTTCTAGAATGGGAAAACTCAATCTAAAATAATTATATTTCTACCTTACTAATGCTAAAATCTTAAACTCCTTAGCTAAACAGCTCAAGCTATTTTTCCTTAGTAGCGTCTCTTATCATTACGATATTTTTCCCTTCTCATGGCTTCTAGGCCTATATTTTTTTTAATATCTCCATCTCCATATTTGTGACCTGCTTCCTTTTTTCATTAGACAAAGCCTCAATGATATTGAGAAGTCCCCTAGAATCCCCCATTAAGAAGGTTGGCCCAATAGGGTGTAGTTCAATACTTAGAGATAGAGGGAGACCAAAGAAAAATATAGGCTTAGCCATTATGAGCGGTATAAGTATATGGTCTATCTTTGAACTTGATACATGATAGAGCATTATGACATAATTTGGTCCATTTAGCCGATCCTACCTTGTGGGGAGAGGTTTGGATTTTGTTGTGGTGACGCCTCGGAGGGTGGTAGGAAGACTCTATGCATTGTGAGAATTTCTTAATAGATAAGAAGCTTACGACATGGTATAAAGGGTGATTTGTGCACACTCCCTAGTTCATTTTCTAATGACTAGGAATATTTTGTTCTTCACTATCCATATGAAATTCAGTTTCGTCTTGCAATGGAAAAGGGGTTCAGGCTCAGGGACATCGATCTTCCTCGTAATATCTCATGCGTGGTTTTTCAAGTAGGTCAGAAGTTGTCATAGGCATAGGTTCAGAAGTGGATTTGTATAGACAAATTGAGGGGGAAAAAACATCATCGTCTTCTCTTGTTGAATTTGACTCTTGAAGATAGGGTGGGTGAAGTATAACTCCTCTTCACTGAATGTACTACCCCAGAATACAAAAAAAAAAATCTGGACAGAGGGTGATATCACTTGTCCTTTTTAGGTCAAAGGGCAGCTCACGATGACATATTTAATATGCGTTAAAACGACACATGCGTAATAATCTTAGGAACGATGTTATCTGTGGTGTGTAGATCAGGGTAGAAAGTGGAGAGTATGTCCATTGGATTCTTGTATCCCAAGACTCTATTTGGTAAACGAGCTGTATGTATAGGGTGAAATTGATTTGTCAATGTTTTCATTCCAGTGTATAAGTTACTAATTCTGCTGTCTTATATTTGATCTAATAGATTGGCTTCCCTCAAGCTAAGAAGGTTTTCTTAAGCAAAGTTCATCAATATATAAAAGACCACAATTTGGAAGCCAAGTATTCATGTGCCTTTATATTCAACATATTCGGAACCAACTCTGAGGAGTTTGCGGAGGTAATATTTTGATTGTTTTAATCCTTTTGCATTTGCAAATCTCCTGGTTTTGACATCACTTTTGTGTCATTGTTGATGATTTGTGTTGGTTAATGTAGGATAAGCAGAACTTAACTGATGTTATTCACATGCATCACCAAGAAAGGGCTGGGCAGCTTTCAGGGCAATCAGATGCAAAACCCTTGACCACTTACCCTGAATACATTCTTCCATACCTAGTTCACGCACTTGCTAACCTATCTTGCCCCAATATTGATGAATGCAAGGATGCTGAAGCATACAAAACTATATACAGGTATTATTTGACTCATATAGGAGGACATCTCTTTAAGTGGCAGAAGAGTTTGTATCATTAGATATAATACTTATCTATGATTGTATGCATATGTGAAAGATATATAGTCAGCGATTTGCTGTTTTTTTTTCCTCAAAAAGATTTGACTTTGTGTGACTGACATCCAGTTTATGGAAGCTTATATAGTTTGGAATAAGTAATAACTCAAATATCCAAAATTTATGCAGTAACTAAAGGCCTTTTCTTGGTTTTATCCTGCTCTAATGCAGTGAGGGTCTGTATTCTTAGTTTTTTGTTTGGCTGTAACACCTAGATGCATCTTTCGTAGAAACCTATAGATTTTACTTTTGCTAGTGAGCTTTAAATGACTGATTGGAATGCTCATTCCTTTAAAATTCATATTTTATCCTCCTGAATTTGCAGGCAGTTGCACTTGATACTATCAATGCTAGTGCAACGGGATGAAGATGTCAAGTCGGAAGTAACTGCCGACAAAGAGAAAGAAACTATATCTGCCATTACTTCCATCTTCCAGAGTATTAAACACTCAGAAGACGCGGTTGATGTATCAAAGTCAAAGGTTGGGGATTTTGATTTTTTTTGACAAATAAATTTTTTTGAAGGCAATGAGGGACTGTAATCTTACGTTTGTGATCAATGAATGGCCAGAATTCCCATGCCATATGTGACCTTGGATTAGCAATCACCAAGCGACTACTGCAGAAGGATGTTGATATGCAAGGATTGTCTCATTCAGTTTCTTTACCTCCCATACTATACAAAGCATGTGAGAAGGAAAATGATCTTAAGGTACCCCCTCTTGTCAAATTGCAGTTTCCTTCTGGTATGCTAAATTGTCAAGTGTTCTTCACATGATAGACAAAACACACCATCCAAATAGTTGCTACTTCTTGACGATATTTACTATTAAATGAGGTTGATTTGTTGCATTGCCGTGATTGCATCATATTAAACTACATCAGTATTTAGCCCATTAAGTCATTTTGAACTTCCATGTTTCAAGTTGTAGATTTTGTTGTTTCTTAAATTTTTAATTGATTAAACTCTTCAGTTTTTGTGATGGTAGAGATCTCAGAGACAAACTCTGTATTAAATGGTGAAAGCATTTCCTTGATGTTTGATAGAATGTTATTAGGAGTTTTTCATTTAAGGTTTACAGAACATGGAACTGAGATGGATTTGTAGTCATATTCTTTGACAGATTTTTAGCATTCATAAAATATATGGATTACGTTAAAAAAACGCTTCTTAATGCCGTTTTTTTTTATCTGGCAGGCAAGCGAAGTAAAAGCATGGTTGGCTGATGAAAGTGTCTTGGCTCAGTTTGAATCAGTTGAATTAGAAAGTGTAAGCTTGATGCAAAGGGTAAAAATAAATTTGTAATTTCTGCTGCATCTTTAATCATGAATCATGTGGTAATGTCTCTCCTATATCAGGTTCCATCTCAATCAACTGAGGATCATGCTTTAAAGGACAATGAAAAGGACAGAAATGAAGTTCCCCTTGGAAAAATAGTAAAGAAGATAAGATCTCGGGGAACAAAAGGGAAGAAGGTGAAAAAGAACAAGACCATGACAGTTGAAACAAAAAAAGCTGGAGATGATTTTGATATCTTAAACATGGTCAGAAAAATTAATTTGGATAACTTGGGAATATCTACTAATTTTGAATCTAGTAATGGTCATGAAAGTTCTTTGAGTAAGAAGGAGCAGAAAGACCCCGAGTTTGGAACAATTAAAAAACGAAAATTGGGAGAAGAAACACTTGCTCCAGTGCCTAAACGGAAACGGTCTGCCGTTACCCATGGAAAATCGCGACCAAGTAGTTCTTCAAAAGCTTCTCAAAGAATTTCAGAGGAAGTTCCCTCTGGAGGGAAATTACTGTTAAATGTAGGAATTAGCCCTGATACAGGTAGCAAAAATATGCAGAGAAAATTGGTCAAAGGCAAAGAGCCCTCATCAGAACAAAAAATGAAGGTCTCCGAGAATCATCGTATTGATGAATCTGACAAATCTGAAGACCATGACATAAAGGTGGAGTCTTGCTGTCTAAACTGATTTATTTTAATGTTAGGATGATCTTAATTAAAGTGGACTTAAACAAAACTTGTAGACTTCAGCTTATTTTCTGCATCTGTTGCAGAGTTCTGGTAAATTGAAGACACCTAATAAGACGAAAAGTGAGAATTTCAAAACGTCCGCAGGCTCTAGTAAAAGGCAGAAAAGAAAAAGTATTGGAGGATTAGCTAAGGTAACTCTCCCTTTTGCTTTTGCAGTCAATTTATTTGTGGGTTTCATGTCAGTATCACCTCTATGCAGGCTATAATGTCTGTGTTCTAGCAAATCTCTTGGATAATATTAGTAGTTTGGCTTGATTAATTTCTTTTTTCTTTTTGCAGTGTACGACAAAGGAAGGTGAAAGTGATGCTGAAGATCTGATTGGCTGCAGAGTTAAAGTTTGGTGGCCTTTGGATAAGAAGTAAGTTTTCTTATCATACATAAGTTGTAGAATCAAAACAATGCATGTATTCCACTAAGTTTATAGAAAGGATAAACTATAAAAACCATGTGTTTTTTAGTGAATTCGGAAGCTTTTTGACTGGATTTCCTAAACACAAATTATGTTGCTTGTTTTGACTTCACCTGCTTGTTTTTAGCTGGTAGAATTACTGTGATTTTAACTGCTTGTTTTCCCCTGTGCATTTCTAGTAGCTGGCTTTGACTTCCCGTTTTTTAGTTTACATATCTCTTAAGTTCTTCTTGCTGCATCTGTTCTCATTAACCAGTTTTAATTTCTGACTGGTACTGGCTTAATTATTAGTCACTTTCTAGCCTTATTTAAACCCTAGAGCCAAATTTCTGAAGCCCTCAATTCTATTGTTTTCCTATGATTACTAATTAAAGTTCTCATGTTGGTGTATTGATGTTCTGTAGATTTTATAAAGGAACCGTTCAGTCTTATGATTCTTCAAAGAGGAAGCATGCGGTAAGCTCACTCTCTTGTTCTGAAGTTATTCTGCCATCTAAGTAATAAAATTCTGACACAATTTTACCCTGGCATGTTGTGTCAAAGATATTGTATGATGATGGAGAAGTGGAAAAACTTTGTTTGGAAAAGGAACGTTGGGAGCTCATTGATGGAGGCAACAAATCTAATAAGGTCTGAATCCTGATTTTCGATTAGTCATCTTTCTGCTTTTTCCATTTCCACTAAAGATATCAAATATCATATGAAGTTTGATTCTCTTTTTATATTATAATTTTTCCAGAAGCTAAAGTCCTCAAAAAGCCCATCGTCACATGAAGTGTAAGTATTCCTTCTGCAAATCAGTTTTAGCGTAGTTTTATTTGAATGAATATGTTGCATTGTGCGTATATATATTGCTAATTTTTATATGTTTGTAAAAGTTGAAAGCATGTTCATCTGCCTAAGTTGATTGGACATGATATTTTAACCCATTCTGAGCCGCTTTCTTCCTTTTTTGTGTTGATTTTTTTGTTTGTTTATAGTTCTACTGGGAAGAAACAGAGAAGTTCAGGTGGTTCAACGAGTAAAAAGACAACAAAAATGTTAGTACAAAAGATGAGATTCTTTCGTACATTGGTTTGTTCAATGTTCTATCATTTTAACTTGTATCGTGTCATTTTGTTCTTTTAGAGTTAATGGTAAACCATCTCCTAGCAAGCATGCAAAACGTGGACAAAGAAAAGCATCAAAAACTAATTTCCATGAAGAAGGTGCTAATGAGAGCTCCGACTCTGAGTTACCTAACCCTGAAGAGACCACGATAGCTGAAGCTGAGATCAACTCAGGTAATGTAACTTAAAAATATATCTGAATCTGATGCATGTATCAATTGTCATTTAAACTTCTGATTGATTACATGTGATAATATTGTGAGAAATTTCATATTATTAATTCAGCTCTTTCATTTGTCAACTCATTATAGCCTGGGAAAAGGTGGTGATTTTTCCTTTTTAAATTTCTCTTTTCTATTGTGAAATTAAAAAAAAAAAAATGTACGAGATAAAACTTGAGTACTGGTCAAGTCATCCAATAACAGGTTTAAATCTCAGGGCATAGCTAAGTGTTTGTTTCCATATTATAGGTGTATAGCATATTTACATGTTCTGCCAGCTTTAGTCTTTGCTAATTTGCTCTTGAAACAAATATTATGCCTGGAGTTTTTCCAGTTATAGTTGGTTATAGTGATGTTTTTTGTGGTTCTTGGTTATTATGTAAAACTTCTACTTTCTTAGTCTGTTCTACCTTTTTTCCTCAATTTTGTTTAATTTTCTGTTCTAGACGGTTCTAAAGGGGGACAGGATGAAGGGTCTGATGTTAACATAACAAAAAAGAAGAAACCTAATAGGAAAAGGAAATCAGTTTCACGTGGAAAGAGATCTAAGAAAAAGAAGAGCGTGAGCAATAAGAAAGAACCCAATGAAGAGAAGCAGGAACCAGATGAAGAGAAACCGGATTATCCTGAGACACTTTCTGAAGATAGAGAGGGTTCCCCACAAGGAGCTCAAAATGAAGAAGAAGAAAGTGGTTCAAAAGAAAAAGATGCGGATGAATCAAGAGAAGCTTCAAGAGAAAATGTTAATGAGGAAGAAGAATCAGATCCTGAAGGGAAGCAAAATAAGAGCGATGTGGAAAGTAGTCCTAGCAGAGAAGTGAAAAAATCACTTGATGATCTAACAAGTGCTGAAGATGCCACATTGGCTGAGCTTCCCGAAGATGAGCCGCTGGTAAATAACTCAGCCACTACATAATTACACAACCTATTTTTTGTTTGCTTTTTCTTGCTTGATAAATCAAATTTTATTACATTTTTTAAGCTTATCAGTAACCAATGAGAATGATTGATGCAGATAAAATGGAAACCCCGATCAGGGAAGAAAAGGTCATCGGGGAAAAAACAATGAGCATTTTAGCTGCTGCTGTAACACAAATCTTTGAATTGTAGCCACCGTAGAGTGGTGCTGTGGAAGCATTTAATCTGTATCAGTATAAGTAGAGGTATAATGTAAATGGTGACTACCATTTATTGACACATTAATAGATATGCTATGCATGTCTTGTATTGTAATTTGTAGCCACCCTTGTGTAGATGTAACTTGTAAGTTGTAACCTTCCCACATTTAGGAGGAAAAAATTTGATGGTGCATTAGGGTTTAGGGTTATGTTATGCAAAATGACCTTCCATTAGTAGTGTGTAGGTGATCATAGTTTTAACATATTCATGTAGATGTTGTTCTTCCTTCTATCATAATCAATTGACTTAAGCAACATGTACAGCTATACATGGTCATAAATTGTATTTGTTGTATCTTTTATTTATTGTTCATACTTTGTAGTTTTTGTAACTGTGAAAGATGACTTCACCATCAGCTCCTCCATGTTGTTGTGTTTAAATATGGTTTATAAACATGCCAGTTTTTTATAATGGTGACACCTTTCATACTCGAGTTTTAATACTACTTATTAGTTTTTTTTTTTTTTACTATTTCATACTCCATCCAGAGTGAAATATAAACAAGTAATAGTTGAAAAATCAATGTTTGTGGTTAAAAATTAAGTTTACATACATCAACATTTTAACTAATCCGTTTTGCTTATTTCATTCTGGGGGGCTGTATGTTTCAGACACAATAAATGATTTTCATCTCGTAATATTAATTTTGAAGTTATAATTTGTTATACTTTGCATCAAATCTATCATTTTATCATATTTTTATAATATTAAAACAAAAATTTACAATTAGTAATTTAGATATCCAAAAGCCATAAAAAGAAACAACATTAAATTAAATTGGATTGGTTTGGTTTTCTTAAATAAACCATTTAAAATCAAATCAAATCATGTATAATTATATCTTTGGATAAGATGAATTTTTGTCTCAAAATCAATCAAAACTGCGTAAACACCGATAATTAAAAAACACTATGCACTTGTCACGCACCCAATTCCCTCTACCACTGTGTCAAACTAAAAAATTCTGGTTATTTTTTAATCTCGTGTGATATTCTTGCATCATTGTGCCTTGTTGGTAACTTTTCGCATAATATTGTTGATAATGACAAATATTTGTAGATTAATATATAGCACACATAACGTTCGAAAAAAAAAAAAAAGTTCTAAAAAATCAGTATAGTAGATTGTCAATAAACAATCTTGATGCCATATAGAAACAGCTTTGAAATGTAATTTTAAGACTCCAAAATATTAGTTAAAAGGTACTTCAAAAGATACTTTAGTGTTGCAACGTAATTTGAAATTTACATTTTAAAAGATACCACATTTAGTCCTTCAAAAAAAAAAAGATACCAACATTTGGATTTGTGGATACCTCCTGGACAACATTCAACCTG
>Ga0315913_1001009_pt1 | contig 28953 bp, 5 predicted proteins | sample MpolsnodulesMG_FD_207736 | JGI IMG/M metagenome (GOLD analysis project Ga0315913, IMG submission 207736) | Medicago polymorpha root nodule microbial communities from Los Angeles, California, United States - small nodules | ecosystem: Host-associated > Plants > Roots > Nodule | place: USA...
AGCAACAAATTACTAGGAGGGAGACCAGGATCAAATTTGTTTGAATATTATGATCAGTAGCTTATTATGTTGGTTTTCTAGATTGTATGAATATTATTTAAATATTTATGATTTTTTACGAAAACTATTTATGGATTGTACAAATATTATGATATATTGATTAATTAAGTTGTGTCTTATTAAATTAAACTTTTATTTCTTTTATTTATTTGTGTTGAATTAATTTTATTTCTTTAATTAGAATTAAAAAGTAGAGAGGGATCAACAAAAAAAAAAGGTCCATTACATTACTGGCAGAAGTTTTTGTCAGTAATGCAGAGCTGTCTAAACATTACTGAGGGAATATTCCGTCAGTAATAATGTGACAAATTTGATAAGAACATTACTGAGAGATTATTCTGCCAGTAATTACTGACGGACTTTTCTGCCAGTAATTACTGAGGGAATAATCCCTCAGTAATGCTTTGTCACAATAGCTTCACCATTACTGAGGGAAAATTCTGTCAGTAACATTACTGACGCCAGTATTACTGAGGGATACAAATCTGCTACTAATGTGTGTTACTGAGGGATATTTTACATTATTGAGGGTTTATTTCCCCCAATAAAAACCAAAATTCTTGTAGTGATAGCTATGGTTATATATCTGGCAATGAAGATAGTGATGTGGTATGGAAAGCTCTTTTAAAATATACCTTAGTAGCTTCAATAAATATTTGTGACGAATTTAAAAGCTATCAGAGTGGAATATTCTCAGGACCATGTGGTACCACTACGCATGATGTTGCAATAATTGGTTACGGTGAAGAATCTGGGTTGAAATATTGGCTGATTAAGAATTAGTGGGGTGTAGAATGGGGGGAATCAGGCTTCGCGAGGATAAGTAGTGAAAATAATTGTGGCCTTCTTTCTGATCTTATGTATCCCTATATTGAGGATGAGTAGCGAAAATGATTGTGGAAAAGATATATAGCATTTTTTATACTACTAAATAAACGTTCTAAGCATTTTCCCTCTTTATTGGAAGTTCTTGGAAAAGATATAGCATGAAACTTGTGCATTTTCTTATGTTCTGATGAAAATGTTTGCCAATTTAATATAAAAGTATATTTGCTAAAAACTTGTTTAGGGAATACTATTGTTACTATTAATCTATTGTAGAACCTATAGTATTTTTTTCCATATTGAATAAGTCCTTGCAAAATGTGCACCATAATAATTTTGTCACGGGAAAATGACATAAATCTTGGCTTCAACACCATGATCAATCTTGAGTTCAGGATTAACTATCCCTTCTACAAATCTGACATCGTCCTCGCTTTCCTAACTCTCTGATTTGTCAAGTGAATCGAGAATTGACAAATAGAGAGTATGGTTCCGCTTTCAAGATCACAAATGAGGTTATATATATAAAAGCATTGTTTATGAATTTTTGAACGTAGATATGATTATGAAGGGAGATCACCAGTGAGGTTGAGTTTCTCAAGGAAAAAGGTTTTATGTGCGTGTGAAGGGAGAGCAAATGTTTATATTATTTTTCAAAACTTTTATTGAGGTATAATTAGATTTTGAAGTGTATGCTACTAAGAAAAAGACAAAGGAAGGTACAGGTGACAATGGGGAGGAGCACAAATTAAAAAAAGATTCTTCATTTCGTTCCAAAGCAATTACAAGAAAGAAAAAAATTGATTATTATTAATGTTAAAAGATTTCCTTAATTTTTTTTTATCAAGCAAAAGAAATGAAATTAAACAAACAGGAGCTTCCTGAACCTCATACAAGGAAAACAAGTCAAAAAAAGTGGAAGAGAAAAACCTAGCCTAGCTCTATCCAAAAGAGTCAAATACAAAAGAAATGGTGATGGACACCAAAGAGAGACCAGAGCCTAAAAACAAAGAAATCAAGTCATAGAGAGCTTAGAGAAAGGTAAACCTAGCCAATCCCTTTCAAGGAGAGCAAAAGAAAGGAAGGTGGTGTAGGCCACCACTCCGAAGAATGTGGTGCCAGTCCCATACCATTCTTAGCTAAACCATCCGCAACCATGTTTCCTTCTCTATGGGTGTAAGAACATTTGAACATGATCTGCCCGGCTTACTATACATGCGGTTAAGCCGTCTGTTTGTCATTTTCCAAGGAACTCCTTCCTTCTTGAGACAAGCCTTCATCACTAACTGGGAGTCACTTTCCACCCAAATACCAGTAAGATTTCCTTCAAATTAACTCTCCAAAGTAACACTTAATTATAGAGTGATTTTGAAGTGTATGCTACTAAGAAAAAAATAAAGAAATGTACAAATATTAATGTGTGTAGTTTTTGCCTGCACACAAAATGGGTTGCACTAGAAGGATAAAGACATAGGAAATAGGTGAAAAAATTAACCTAATTTTATTATCAAAATTTTATTAGTTAAAATGATATTAGTGATCTAGGACTCTTAACAAGGTTATACATTATTCAAACAAAAAAAAAAGTCATTGGAACCACACTCAATGACAAAGTAAGGTTACTAATTTAACCAACACTTATCAGCCTCAAATTTACAATATAGACAATATATAGAATTAAGCTAAAGTAACAACTACTAACTCTTTTACTTCTAAGAATCTATTAACAAATTACCTTGAAAAAAGAATCGATTCAAAAGAACATTTGTAAAATGTTGGTGATTTCCAAAATAATGGAATCATGAAGAAATAAAGTTATCAAATTGTCTCATTCACAATTTACTCAAACTATATCCCTAATTCCTTTACTTATTACTTTGTTTTATTAATCTAAGACCACACCTGACAACACTTCCAATTACCTTCTCAGCAACCACCATCTTCTAGCTTCTCAGGAAGGAAAAAGCGCCACTTCTACTCAGGAAGAATTTAAGTTTAAAAACTTTGGGATCGAAAGATTAACAAAGACGTAATTAAAACAGAACTCGTACTTATGTGAAACAAAGGGAAGCACTCTCCAAAGTTGTCTAGTTTTTTTTTTTTTTTTTATAAAAACTTCCAAGAAGATGACACAATTTTCTTTGTTTCATTGATTAAACAGGGAGAGATCACTCTCTTAGAAGCACTAGCAGCCTCCCTCGCATTGCTGTGTAACTTGTGCTCTCCCTTCCCTCTTCACTTCGTGCAGTGGCAGAGCCAGAACCCTGGGTCAGGGGGTGCAGACTTTTAAACTTCGTTAATAATTATTATAATATATAAGTATATTTTTTTGAATAAATAATAATATAATAATAATAATAATAGTAGTAGTAGTAGTATATACAAGAGATACGAAGATATAGTGTAGTAATTTTTTTTCCTTCACCTAGTTTGCAATTTGCTTTAGTATATAGTATAAGTTCAGATGCATGGTGAGCAACTCTTGAAGAAATGGATATGTGGGAAGAAAAAAGAACTTCAAGAGAAAGTTTCCTTCCACGAAAAATAAAAATAAGAAGAAATAATGCAAATCAAATAGACTAGCAATTGATTATGTGTATTGCAGTTAAGATATTATGGTTATTTGTTAGAGGAGGAATGAAATGAAAGTGGTGAAGAGGTGGTTGAAAAAGAAAGTACCGATTCTATCTTTGAAAAAATAAGAGTGGTATGAGATGAAAAAGAAACTGTAAAAATAGTCTCACATCGGAAAAATTGATACAATAGAGAGGAGGAATGACAATATAAAATGAAGCCTATGTTGTAACAACGCTCCAAAGCTAGTGCGCTGGTTTGCAATTGAAGGCACTGGGTCCCATTCCTTCCAAACATTTGAAAAGTGTTTTGAGGATATTTGGCCCTAAGGTGCAGTTGAAAAAAGTCAGGGTGTGCAGGGTGCAAATATATAGGATTACTGGTGTAAATTTTTAGTTCAGGGTGTGCAGGTGCACCCCTAGTTGCACACTGGATCCGCCCCAGACTTCGTGTAAGACAATTATATTTGTTCTGAGTGTGTAAGACTTTGGAGATCGAACAAATTTAAAATAAATTATTATTATAAAGTTAAAATGAATCATTTTGAGAGTAGTAAGTTGATTGTAGTAGACAAAAATCTTCAGGTTATATTATTTGTACTGCTATATTTTACTTGACAAAATCACGCGCACGCACACATATATAACGTTTTAGTGCATAAGTTTACCACAATCTAAAGATAACAGAGTTCCGAAGTTTGTGTCATTTAAATAGAAAGTTTTAGTGCATTATGTGTCAATAATAGTTCACTATAAGTACCTTGACCATTACCTTCACTATAAGTAAAAGAGCACTGCTATATTGCGAAAATTATCTCGTGAATCTCTCACGAATGCATGCACTTGATTACTGCTTTTTTAGACAAAGTAGAACTCTTTACTTACAAACACAAACTTATGATTTATTGTCTTGAAAATAGAATTTACTACCAAGTGCAAAGTATATTCTCGAATAAGAACCACCGCCATCACCAATGTCTCAATGAAAGCTCACTATAAGTACATCAATCATTCCCTTCATTCCGATATGATGACAATTATCCAACGTTTGGCCTTTAATAGAAAGTATGGGAAGGTTATGATGTTGTTAGCTGTAGAAGTACAAGCAGGGGCTATTTCTTGATTTTCTATATTCTATGATCCTTCGTTGAGGTGTTTTACTTTTAGAGACTTTCAATTAGCCCCAACTCTAGAGGAGTATTCATAGATTTTAGGATACTCTTTGAAGAATATCATGCCTTACCCTATAATGGGGAAATATTATTCCCAAGGAGTTGAATAGAAGAGTTGCAAAAGGAAGAGAAAAATCGTAATGGCTACAAAGGATTTCACCAAAAATATTTCGAGGGAAGAATGAAATATTTAGCGGGAATTAACTTCAAATTTGGGTTCAAAATGTAACTGTCGAGTGTAAAGAGAGCAAATAAACCTCAAATTCTAAAAAACAAAATGAAAAAAATATAACATGCAACCAGAATGTTCCAATGCAATTATATTACATGTTTTCTAGCCTAAGGTTCCAATAATGTTGAAAACAATATATATATACACACACACACATATACATATACACACAGACACTAAATTAAAGAAAAGGGTAGAACAAAGAAATAGAATGTCTTGGAAATTTGTACAATCAAATATAACAGGCTTGATTCTATAAGTATTACACACGCGTGCATGCACACGCGCTCGCACGTGCACACAACTATACATATAATCAAGTCAACATATGAATCAAACGAGCCGAACTATATAAAATGTTCAAGTTCAGCTCATTTAGTTAAAGAACTTAAGTTTCAACTCAAGTTCTAGCCGAACTTCGGATTACTAGAGTTCCTTCCTATGAGAATAAGAGGGTTAAGACAAAAAAAAAATGTCTTTATACCCTTCACAATTATATTATTTTTAAAAAATTTAAATCTACACCACAAATTTAGGAAGTAAACAACCAACTACAAATTTTAGTCGTTCTTATTTCCAAACCAATTTTTCTTTCTCTTTTTGAATAATTAAACCAATTTTTCTTAAGCTGTGTAAATATTATAAAATTAATTAAAATCAGCAAATTATATTTAAATTGACATAATATAAATAGAAGATGTGTCATGTTAGTATTTCCCATATACACATAGATTTAGAAGAATTCTTATAAGTTGAAGATGGTATTTAACAATATTGGTAATATAGGAAAAAAATAGACTTCTTTTGAAAATAATTTGATGTTAATTTTTAGGAAATGGATAAAAAAAAAATAAAAAAAAAAAAAAAAGGCAGTGGGAAACATAGGTTGTGGAAACATAGGGTTTGTTGTAGAATATGTTTCTATGCGTGTGAAGGCAAATAGCAAAGGTAAAAAGGAGAAAGAGAGAAAAACTTAGAGGAGAGTGAGGTTGACTTTCTCAAAGGAAAAGGTTTTCTATTAGTTTCATGCATATTATGTTATTTTATTATTTTGAAAATAGTTCGTGGTCATTAATCACATGAAAACGAACATATTTCAGTTTGAAAATAGTTATATAAGTTTTTCCTCAACAAAAAAATACTTATATATGTTTAAAAATAATGAGGAGAAAAAAAGCATAGTAATTATGAGTTTGAAGTTTGTGCTAACTTTTTTTTTTTAACAACAAATATTATTAAGCTCCAACCACACATAAGGAGTGCAAGGTGGGCACAAAGCAAGAACCATACAACAAGAGCAGTACAACAGCAAGGTTAAACAACCAACAAAGGCACCTTTCCACAAACGAACCAGAACACGAGAAAACCGCAAGCGCTGAAAGGAGAAATAACATGATGAAGCTAGACTGAGAATCACGGAAAACAAGCAAATGCACGGCTGAAAGGAGAAATAATACAACATCAAACATTTAAAAATGAGGTGATGAAGCTAGACTACCAAAGCCTTTGAAGAACATCCGAAAAATATTTAAAAATGGCTTGTTCGCCAAAGCTAACATCAAACATTGAAAAAATTACGAAATGTTGTTTGCCGAATGAGGTGTAAAACAGAGGCAATTTAATCATTAAGTTTCAACAAGAGGCATATCTATCAATTATTTTGGTTTGAGGGTCAGAAGAAAAAAATAACTACTTATGTTAATCTTCTAACGGCGCTCCACTTCACCCCCACAAAATTGCGCTCCACTTCACCCCCACAAAATTGCTCCCTTATTCACCACTCTAGAGTGTACGCTTCTATCGACTGAGCAAGAGAAGGGCTGCATATGAGCTATCAAGTCGTGCATTTCTCCTAAAAGTGAGGAGAATGCCCCGGATATCCTCACAAGTTTCGGGTTTACCTGCACTTCAATGGCTACTTCCAATGAATTCCCAAACCCACCAATCACTCAAACCGACTTGATATCTTCAAGTCTCTTCTCCTCCTACTTCCCTTACTCCCTAGACGCCAAGTTGGTCATCCACGACCATATCTTCACCCTCATAAGAGGGTTCCCCTCCCTCGACGCCAACATATTACTTTCCAAAATAATTTGATGTTAGTTTTTAAGAAATAGATAAAGACACGAAGTGGGAAACATAGAAGAGAGGCATGTAAACTCATGTCAGAGAAGAAGAAAAAATACATTCTTGCAAGTTGCAATCAATGTAACAAAAAAGAAATCCTTCGTGTGTTTATTTACTACAATTTCTCTCTATTGCATTATTGTCTGTTAACCATGACCAAAGCACAATTTTCTTTCTTGAATCAAAAAGTGTCAACTTATTCAGAATAATGCAAGGAATTAAAATAACAGTGGCAAATCAAGTGATTGGCCTCAACCACTAAAGGGATTATTAACGAGTTTTCCTTAAGAACGAATCAATTAGATAACTCGAATTCGATTTCATGAGGCAACAACTCTTAACCAAACTTTAGTTAGCTTCCGGGCCTAGTCCAAATAATCATAACCTTATTTCCTTAAATTCAGGTAAGTAACACTAAAAAAATAAAAAATAAAATAATGGCAAAATAGAATTTCTATCTACTTTAACAGGACACTATAAATATTTAGTTATATCATGTTAAATTATACAATTCAAGTCTCTGAGTTATGGCTATACAATTAAATCAATAGATATAGCATTTCATAAATTGTACCATACAAGCTATGCAACTCTCATTTCTAAAGTAGAGAATCCATCATGCCCATGTTTAATAATGGTTCAATGATAATCTATTTCATTCATGCTATATGTGAATTTATGTGTTTATAATTTTATCATGGACCTTTTTATTTATATAAATCTTTGAAGATCTTGATTTTACTCAAATAATATACATAAAAAAGTACATAGAAATGAAAGACAAACCAACAACAAGTTGCATTGTTAATCCATTTTAGATGACAAAATTATAATAATAATTAATGAGTTTTTTCTTTGTACCCTGACTCAGGGTCTTGGATCCGCCACTGGATAAGATTGAGGCACCGTGGAAATATAGTAATTTAACGTAGTGAGATATGAATTATTCAATTCCCTAAAAAAAATATATAAGTTAGTCAATATTACAATTAATATTTTGATGTGCACTCCGTAACAATTGTAGTAGAAAATATCATGAATTAAATGTGTTCACGTGCACCAAATGACATTTTTATCTATATAAATATGCTTCCATGAATCAAACATCTCATAAAATATTGAACATACTACTGCATCAATTCCATTTTGTTCAAAAAATTACACAGCCTTTTATTTCTTTCTTATAGGCATTACACGGCCTTTATGATTTTCTATCAAAATTATTTTCTTCCTCAACATCTTTCCACTTCTATTTTCAAATATTGTATATTTGGTGATTGATTCTTTCAAAAAAAAAAACAATTTGATGAATTGATTGTGTCTTCAACAATTAATGATCTTTGCAGAAAGATAATCTGCAAAAAGATAATATAATTGATGAATTGATTGTGTCTTCAACAATTAATGATCTTTGCAGATTTTCAAAAAAAGATAATATAATGTATTATCTTTTTTTTTACAAAAAGTACTACATTATATTATATTTTCCTGAGTTACTGCATAAATATTATTTTGAGGGGGTCTATGTCTACGGGGGTCTCCTTTAATTTCGTGTACAAAATATTTTTCATTGCTTTGAATTTTTAGATATTCGAAACTGAATTTTTTTAAGGGTGTTTAAACTATTGGAAATTCTAATTACGAAGTACAAATACATGCATTTTCCATTCAAATATTTCACTAGTCTTATTTTAATGAAACATCACTAGATTCTATTGATTGAAATTCTTGGAGTTTATGGAGAACTGATGTATATGTGTATGACATGTTTTAGACTTGTATATGTTTTTCCTTATTGTTTCAGCTTAAGCTTCTAACGGGGAGGTGAAAAAGAGACCTCGAGTTAAGATTATATAGTCTATGTTTTTTTCTTCTTGTAATTAAAGTTTTTTTTTTAAGAAGCCAATATCTTCTTGTAATTAAAGTTGTTCTCATAGAAACACACGACAAGAAAGAAATCATTTCCTACCTTCAAATTTTAAGAGAAACGTAATGGAATGCAATTAACTTCTTTTGGTCTTTCCTCATACAATTTAATAGTGAAATCTATATATAATCACCAATGAAACTAGTTTCTTATCAAAAGAAGTTAACTCAACTTGGTGCTATAAAACTCCCGCTATAGGGAGATCCAAGGACAAGTCAATCCAATTGTATACCTATAGTAATTAAGGTTGTCTACTATAAATCGATATTAGGTTAAACCTTTCCATAGACCTCTCAATAGCAGAGTTTTGTAGCACCAGATTTAAAATATTTCTTGTTTACTAGCTAGTATCAATTGTGATTACGTATAGTTCCACACAAAATTTTTACACGAGGAAGACTTGTATATTTGTATACTTAAGCTGCTATTATTGTTGCTTGATACAAAATGTAATTTGTTTCTTGTACAATCTCAATTTGCATTAGTTTTTTCCCTCATTCTTTATCTTCCACATTTTTTTCTCTATTAATTCTATTGTATGACAAATGATATCATATCAAAGGGGCAAAAAGAGGTGGAGGGCTCTATATGACGAGATATGGGTTGCTGATAAGTCGTAGTTTATGATCTTTTTAGCATTTAAATTCAATAAAATTTAGTTAGTTTTCGTCTTTATTAGAGCTATTTTATTGCAAATACTTTGGTTTTTATTTTCACGACAAGTAACGAAGAAATGAGTGCATTTGGCTGAGGTAGGAGCAGAGAAATTGAAGAAAAGCAAGAAAAATGAATAGCTGGAAAAACACACGGTATGTGTTGTCCTTGGTGCAGTATTTTGATTATAACCTAAGATGTAGATGTCTAAATGGAGTCAAACCAAAGGCAACTGAAAGATAACATTCATATCTACAATTTTCATGCAAACACCTAAGCTCAATTCAGAACACAAATGGTGGAAAATTGCACGGTCCGTGCGTTTTTTCTACACAACCGTACGCTTTGAGCAATGGGAAGTCAGGAAGAAAAGCACGGTCCATGCATTTTGGAGCACGGTCTGTGCGTGCGTGCCTTACTAGGAGCAGTCTCTGCATTTTTATGGTCTGTAAGATGAAAAGTGCTTTGTTGTCAACTGAAGCTATTACAAAAACTCTTTGGTTTTCCTATTTTAAAGCTTGTAAATCCGAGTTGAATGCCTTGTCTTGTGGTTATAGGCTATAAATAGGTTCTCTATCAGACTTATAATCATCTTGGAATGCTTGTAAACTTACTATAGTGAAATCTAAGTTTAACATTTTGTTATAAGTTCTTTTGCTTTGGTTTTTTTGCATTTTTATATTTTTGCTCCTTACGTTTTTGTTCTTTACAATTCCAGTAATTTATATTGAGTCATTTACAATTATGCAATTTACTTATGTATTTTTATTTCAATATTTTGTCTACTGTGATCATGAGTGAGTAGACCTTCTAGTTTTGGTATTGTTGGAATAGTCTAATGATTGAATCCTATTCAAACCAAGTCTAGATATCTATTTTATTTAAATTCTATTTTCTAATGTAATCGTTTTAAACTCACTAACAAGTATTAAATGAAGTGCCGAACGGAGAAGTTTAATAGTTGTTACTTCATCATCTCAAATATCAAACGAAGTACTGAACAGAGAAGTTTGATATTGGAACAAATGAGATTAGACAAGACAACACAAAACTTGATGGGAACACCCCAGATGAATAGTTTTGTGAAGTCTTGAAGCAATAAGATTCGTGTTTAAAGGGTCTCAATAATAACCGACCAGGTTTAGTTGTTATTGAGATACATTTATGGATTTCAAACGAAAACATGAATTACCTAAGAGAATCTTGTTTTTAGAAAAGAAATTAACTCTCTAAGGAGGGATAATCTTTTTACTACTTGATAGAACCGTATACTTGCGGATTCATATCAGTTGCGACGAGATGACCTAGTTTTCAAGGTATGGTGGTAAGATTTCGTTATCTCCCCTAGGTGGTAGTCATCATTGGATTTCTCATAATTGTTTAATCTGGTGTTATGGTGACTCATTGTTGGGATCTAGTGTAGAATATATTTACTGTCAAAAAGAAAAACTTTGTTTATAAGTAGGGAGAAATTTTTTCATCAAAAGTGTAGAATATATATTTCATTTTTTAAAATTGAGTACAATAAAGTTATAAACAATTCCTAAAAAAAAAGTTATAAACAATGTCTACGAAAAATTATATTTGTACAACCATTTTGTTATAAATACCTTTAACTTGATATAAATTTTGAGAGAAATGATATTTGTACAACCATTTTCTGACAACTTTCTCTCTCTCGTACTCACATTATGTTTTAACATTATCTCTCAATTGTTTTGATTTTCGTGTCAATACCTATTTTTCATTGTAAATCTATGGTTATCTTATAAGTTGTCATATGAATGATGGTCAAATTTGTAAGAAGAATGATATGGTCAATCTTTTTAAACCAAATACCTATTGACCGGCTATGTTGGTTTCATATATTGACCACCTCTATTTTGAATTTCATTACATTTTAAAAATATCCTAGTTTCACTTGATGTTCATTCCAACAAACACCTTTACCTCTATTTGTCGCAGATTTAATAGAATCACATATTAATACAGGAACTTAAATTGTTAACAATGGTTATTCCATTCCTAACTTTCGGATTCATAGTGGAGCTACTCAAATTGTTATAAATGGTTATTCCGATCCTAATTTTCGGTTTGATAGTAGTGGAGCTACTCAGCGTGACCGATCGTTGTAAATCTTGTATGTCTAATCTTGATTTATATGTTATTTTTTGTCACAAATATAAAGTGATAACTAATCATATTTCTATGCTAAATCCACATACACTCTGAACAATATTGGTGCCCTCAATAGTGGCGTGGATGTTATTTTTCACATTTTCTTCTTGATAGTCTTTTGAGTTATATTTGTTCTCTTAATTACTATGATATTATTTATATTCTTGCATATGATTGTTGAGCTTTGAAGTGTTGACGTAGTCTCGACAGATATTAGGTATATTTTTTCAGTCAATATGGACTTTGACAGTCATGATTGCGTTACGGATTGCAGTCATTGCGATGTCATAACATTGCTATTAAATATTAGAGAATGCCCTGGCTTAGTGTGAGCGTTCTAGTTATGATTACGTCGTACGTACACTTTTGTTTGTTTTACTTTGTGTAAGTTTCATTATAGGGGTGAGGATCTTATTTTTTAGACTTTCTTCTTCTCAGCGTTCTGAATTGTATTTGTTCTCTTTATTACTAGTATAATATCATTCAAACTTCTGCATATGATTCTTGGATTTCGAAGTGTCAATGTAGTTGGAACTTGGAATTACTTTTGTTTATATTGATGTCTTGACCCATCAATTAGCATTTTATATGAAAAGAAACTTATACTTCTTTTATACTACCACTAATACTTACTAGTGGTTCCTTCAAAAAAAAACTTACAAGTGGCGATGATTATGCAGTGGCTGTCATCGACAGATCCGAAATGGAAGAACATATTCATAAATCTACCGGTCGATGTGTTTGAACGGATTATGAAGCATTTGTCTCTTAACGATTACGTTGGACTGAGAGCAATTTGCCGTTCTTTTAGGAAAACAGTTTCCCATGCCATTGAAAACAAGTGTTGCTGCCATTTACCTGAACTCCCTATTTTGAGTACAAAAAGGGTTAGCACGGTTAAGGGCTGGTTTAGGCGCAATAATAAATCACTATTGAGGAGCACTGATGAATGTCTTGGCTCAGTTGATGGCTGGTTGATGTGAGTGACAATTCTGAAGAAGATATTGCTCAAATTTTCTTTTTGAATCCAGTGACTGATGTTAGAATCATGATACCCTCAAAGTTGTACATGCCTCCCACCTCTTCCATCGTCGATGATAGAAAGTTATTTGTGAGAGAAATGGTGGCCTCTTCGACACCAAATTGTGATGGTTCCGATTGTTATTTAGTCGTTCTTTTGAGTGATTACTGTCACATTGCAATTTACAAACTCTTTGAAAAGTCGTGGACTATTGTTGAGCCAGATAAGGATTCAGGGACTTATTTTATGAATATAGAAATAATTGGTACAAAATTGTACGTAACTGACCCATCCTCCTATATTGGTTTATGATCTTAAAGACTCCACTAATGGACTTCCAAAGGCTGAAGTTCCAAGAAGAGGGCCATCAGGATCGAGTATGTTTCGCTGTTTTCTAGCCAAAGATAAAACATTAAGAGAGTTATACTTCATTCGTATGTTCTATAATGCTGAGGTTGAAAGACGACGTGTTTTCTCTGAACGTTTCATTGTTTCCACAGCATTTGCTAAGCCACCTAAGGTTACAAGCTTTGAAGTGTTCAAACTGGACAGGAACAAAAGTCCTATTGGGTGGCAGAATGTGAAGCTAGAAGATAGAGTAGCTTTTGTTAGTAACTGGAAGTGCATGGTAATGAGAAGAGATGAATTTAGCTATAATAAAGAGCTAATCAGAGGTAATAGCATCTACTTTGCTGTTACTTTTTCTTGTCCAAGAAACAATCCACGAGAAACTTTAGAATTTGGGACGTTTTGTTTGAATGATAGCAGCATCAAATACTTTCCCAATGAGACGATAAAGCATGGTGATGTTCTTTTCCGTTTATGGTTTGTACCAAGTTTATGGTAATTTCAGTGTTTTATGAATGGATTATTAATTATGGTACCACCAAAAATGTAAGAAGAAAAATTGAATTATTACAAGAGCATTGTTTTTCTGATTCTCCCAAGGCACCCAAAATTTCATGTCAAAGTTAATTTCCCTCTTCTTAACAGCTTATTTCCTTCTATAATTTCATAATGTCATTATTTTAGTTTATTTCTCCCTAAATCAAATTTAATTGGTTTAGTGCACTAGTTTAAAAATCTCAAACCGAACTAGTTTTTCAAACTGTTGTATGAAATGGTTTTCGAATTGTTCTGAATTGGTTTTCTGCACCGGTTTATATCACTTCAAAAATGTTTATTTAGTAGAGCATTCAACATATCACTAAAACTTGACAAATTCATATCACAAATCCTGAAATCAAATATTGAGCAATACAAGACCTCAATTTTCACATATTTAGTAAGCTCCCATTGCTTGTTGGTTGTGGTGGTCTTTTAGGTGACTAGAGTGAAAGTTTCTAAGAAATATGGACGGGACAACTTCTTTTTCGGCCAAGTTATGACGTGTTTTTGAAGATTTATCCTTAGGTAAAGCTAGAAGTTATAAACATAATGAGTTATGCTTGAATTCTTCTGTGGTGGTTAATCGTATTTCACGCAACAAAAATGAACTTATTTGTGGCAAGTATTTCATTTTGCATTTTAGAAGAATGCTCGGTGATTTTGTCAAAGTCAAAGTTTAGCATTCTTCTCTAGAAATCAAATTAGTATACAATTCAACTCGCTAACTGAGTTGTGATAATATAAAAACCTTAGTTTTTTATGTCAGTCGCCTAATTCTCTTGTTTTTGAAGAAGATAAATTAGCCCACTCGAAACCTAATTCTCTTGTTCCTTTTTTGCTCGAGAAATTTCCACTCCACATGTTAGTTTGATGTAGTTATCTTTTTTTGGTTACCTTTTATCTCCTTTTCTATTAAATTTTGTAATGTTCTTTTTATATATGTATAATATGGTGAAGTTTAGAATCTGAGTTTATACATGAACTAGACTAATCAAATTATAAACATTAGATCTTAGTATCTGAAGATGATGTAGGCGAAACAGATACATAAATATCACATAATAATTTCCAAGAATAGAAAACTTCGCAAAAGCAAGCATCTGTAAAAGAGAAACTGACAAAAAGAGCACTTCTACTACAAACAACCAAGCATATAGAGTACTTTTAGAAGCACAAGTAAATAAACACTCTCTGGGTTTCCCACCAAGTCATAAACAGAAACAATATGTAAAGGTTTTAATTTTTAAAACAAATATACAAAATACCATTTTTTGGGATACTATATTCACATTTTTAAAGATTGTTTAACTTCCTACCTAGGACCTGTTTTTCTTAGAAAAAATGATAACAAAGAATGAAGTTAGGAGTAATGTTTAGAAAGCTTTCCATCATAAAACAAAATTGACTTATCAGCCCTCTTCAATTATATCAGCAAGCCCTAAAGAGGAGAGAGAATTCTCTCAATTTCTTTTCCTCATGTGTTTAGATCTAAACCACTAAAATTCACTTTTTGCTAACAGACCCTCGTGTCATATGAGAGGATCAATTCCCTGTTGAAGAGAGTATAAATAAGGAACGCTAGGAATTTGGGGTTGTACATCTCTAATCCAGAATATCCACATGAACAACTGTTAAATTGAATATGACTGATATTGTACTAGATAAAGTTCTCACAAATTAGTCACTCAACAAAATCATCACACATAAATTTCATTCTAAAATTGATCACTTATTTTTAATACAAAGAGGACAAGTGTAAATGAAATAATGACTAATACTAGACAGTCAAAATGTTATTATTATCATTAGAAAATCATAACCGATTCCAGACATGTTCCTCCAAGCTCTGCATTCCGACACTGCACTAGTTGCCGGTCCTCGTAACTTTGCAATCCCTCACATGCAAATTGACATTTTATATATTGAAAAATGTTAAAGAAATCGAGTAACTAATTATTCATACAGTAACCAAGGAATTAGAGAAGACCCACATAAATTCGTATTTGAGAAAGAAAGAAAAAAACTCTTGCAAGTTTCAATCAATGTAACAAAAAAAAGAAATCCCTTGTATCATGTGTTCATTTATTATAGTTTCTCTCTATTGCATTATTGTGTGATAACCATGACCAAATAAAAATAAAATTATCTGGAGCCTATTCCCATGGATTCGGGAAAGTTATCAACAAAAAAATAAAGGCTTTAATATGTGTTTCATCCCTGTAATTAACAGTCATTTAAAAATTAGTCTCTGTAATCGTTAATTCTAACAAATTACCCTTGCAAAGTTTAATCATTTAAAATTTCGTCTCTTAACCCATTTAATGACTGCCACGTCACTAATCTAATGAGGTGGCACTGCTAATTGATTCATACGTGCGCAAAATGACCAAAACACCCTTGGTTGTTCCAGTTAAACAGGAAAGGACGAAAATACCCTCCTCTTTCATCTTCTTCCATTAAAGAATTGTGGATCAGTCACCATTGCAACAGCATAAACTACAAGAACAACAACCATAAGTTCATGTCCAAGTTCAACCTACCCAGAAAAACACTCATGTGCATCTCCCTCTCTTATCCAGTCGCTCTGTTCTCGTTAAACAAGGCACCAGTTCAGTTCATGTTCTTCAACCCATCAATCTACCAACATCTGCAGTGTCTCATTCATCTGTTAAATCATCGATTAGAAACAGTTCCATGGTCACTAGAAGAAGCAGGAAAAACAGTTTCAACAAGTGGCCAATCAATCTTCAGCTCAACAATTTTCAGCGATTAGAATTCAAACAAGAACCATCCAAATCTGACGAACTCGCTTCTGCTCCTCCTTCTCCTGTTCGTGCTGAAAACGATGAAAAAGTAGAGATGATTTGTCTGGTATGTCGTGAATTCAACGCTGCTACTCTTACAACAGTAAACGTTTCTGGGTTTCGATTCTTCACGATTTTGTGATGAAATGCGATTCAAATTTGCCTTTGTCTTCTCCAGAACCCTAATCCCCAAATTCGTCTTTCCAATTCAAGAGAAGATGAACACAGGGGTAAAAATGGCCAGGGTCAGGCAGAGTGGAAGGGTGTAGTGGCAGAGATCTGAGCGGGAGGTGAACGAAAAAGTGAGAGGACGAGGGTGAGGCAACGAGTGACTTATACATTATGGATCTGCCATTGTTTTCTAAGCTCAAATTCTGGGTTTGATGATGTTTATGGGTTCGATTCTGAACATGTTATGAAAAGAAATTGGGATTTTATTAACTTCTTTATATTCTGTTTGTAATGGTGGAGGAAAGTTGATTGAGGGAAGTTGTTGTCGGTGGGGGGCGGTGGTGGGATAGAAGAAAGAAGGTAACAGTGGAGGAGCAGTAAAATAGAAAAGGAAAAGAAAATGATAGCAGGGGTATTTTCATCATTTCACACGGTTCTGATAAGATGGGGATATTTTCGTCACTTCAAGACATACTTTGCTTAGTCAACGAGACACGTCAGATGTTTAGTGACGTGGCAATGATTAAATGGGTTTAGGGATCAAATTTTAAATGATTAAACTTTGCAAATGTAATTTTCCAGGACTAACGAATACATGGACCAATTTTTAAATGACCCCTAATTGCAGGGACGAAACACATATTAAAGCCAAAAATAAAAAACATTAGCAAAATAGAATTTCTCTACTTGTCCTCTTAGCTCTACCGACAAAAATATCAAAATTGTTAGGTCAAACGTAGTTTGAATAAAAAAATGAATCTACTTTAACAGGACACTACAAGTATTAATTATATAATATTTCCTCAAAAAAATAATATTTAATTATTACACGTTAGTTTATATCATTTATAAGTCCTAACTCAATCGATAAAAATGTCGAAGTTGTTAGATTGGACCTCGTGATTGGAATTCGAAACCAATATCCTCCAAATGGTTTTCATAATAATATGTTAAGGAGTTGTCACCCCGGCTCAAGAAACTTGGTGTTTATAATGTCATGTTAATATATTTGTCTAGATCAATGATTTATGATGTCCGGGCTAACTATTTCAATATTTAATTATAACTATGGAAAATATATTTAATTGGTCAAGTATAGAAAATAAATGCAATCTTCAATAATTTAATTTGGGATAATAGGGCTTTAACCCCTTGTATTATAGAGCACTTTTGGTTTTGTCCCCTGTAAAAAAAAAAAAAGAATTTGGTCCTTGTAAAATAAAGATTCTTCACATTGACTCGGCAATTTTTTATTATTGGCACTATAATTGTGTAACTAATTTTTTTTATTTTTTAATGCCTCCCATGTGTATAATTAAGCGACACATCATTATTTAATTAAAAACAAAAGAAAAAACATAAAATTTAAAAAAAATCTTTATCATTTATCATTTTGTTTTTCTTTCCATATGTATTAAAAAAATAAATATTTTTATCATTTATGATTTATAACCTTCATCTTCTATTTTGGCTTAAATATTCTTTTGGTCCTTTAAGTCTTTAATTGGTATCGCTTTAATCCCTTAACTAAAAAATAGATTGTTTGAGTACTTTAAGTTGTTTTTTTAGTCTCGTTTTAGTCCCTTCTGTTAGGTTTTCGTTAGGGTTTAAAATAAAAGTTAACTCTTGGACACGTGTCACCTTGTTATTGGCTGTGAGATTTATCTTTTTTTTAAAGTATATATATTTTTTTTTAAAAAAATTCCAAAGCCAATGACAAAGTGACACGTGTACCAGAGTTAACACGTGTCACCTTATCATTGGTTCTGGGAATTTTTTTTTAAAAAAATAAAATATCTATATTAAAAAATATATTTTTTTTGTAAAAAAATTCTCAGAGCCAATGACAAGGTGACACGTGTCCACACTTAACGTTTTTTATTAAACCTAACGGAAACCTAACAGAAAGACCAAAACGAGACTAAAAAAACACTTAAAGTACTCAAACAATTTTTTTTTTAGTTAAAGGACCAAAGCGATACCAATTAAATACTTAAGAGACCAGAATAGCATTTAAAGAAACCCGGAACCTTCGCCATGCATCTCTGTTTCCCATTAATTTCTTCTTTCCATTCTTTGAATGAAACCCTGCATTCTTTGACAAATAATCTTTCTCATGAAGATAAATATATTTTTCTAAATGAATGATTTATTATTTTTCCTTTTATTTTTATTGGGATAAGATTAAGATACCATGGAAATATAGTAATTTAACCTAGGAAGATCTAAACTATTCAATATTACAATTAATATTTTGATATGTACTCCGTGCAAATTATAGTAGAAAATATCATGAATTAAATGTGTTCACATGCACCTGATGACATTTTTACATATATAAATATGATTCTATGAATCAAACATCTCATAAAATATTGAACATACTATGCATCAATTCCATTTTATTCAAAAAAATTACACGGCCTTTTAAAAATACTATATTATGTTTTCCTGAGTTACTGCATGGATATTGGTTTGAGGGGGTCTATGTCTATAGGGGTCTCCTTTAATTTGGTGTACAAAATATTTTTCATTGCTTTGAATTTTTAGATATTCGAAACTGAAATTTTTTAAGGGTGTTTAAACTATTATTACGAAGTACAACTACATCCATTTTCCATTCAAATATCTGACTAGTTTTATTTTAATGAAACATCACTGATTTTATTGATTGAAATTCTTTGGAGTTTATGGAGAACTGATGCATATGTGTATGACTTATTTTAGACTTGTATATGTTTTCCTTTCATGTTTCAGCATAAGCTGCTAACGAGGAGGTGAAAAAGAGACCTCGAATTAAGATTATATAGTCTATTCTTCTTGTAATTAAATTGTTCTCATAGAAACACACGACAGGAAAGAAATCATTTCCTACCTTCAAATTTTAAGAGAAACGTAATGGAATGCAATATACTTCTTTTGGTCCTTCCTCATGCAGTTTAATAGCGAAAACTATATATAATCACCTATGAAACTAGTTTCTTATCAAAAGAAGTTAACGTAACCTGGTGCTATAAAACTCCCGCTATAGCGAGATCCAAAGACAAGTCAATCCAAATGTATACCTATAGTAAGGTTGTCTACTATAAATCGATATTAGGTCAAACTCTTCCATAGACCTCTCAATAGCAGAGTTTTGTAGGACCAGGTTTAAAATATTTCTTGATTACTAGCTGGTATCAATTGTGATTACGTATAGTTCCACGCAAAATTTATTCGAGAGGAAGACTTGTATATAATGTATACTTAAGGTGTTATTATTGTTGCTTGATACAAAATATAATTTGCATCTTCTACAATGTCAATTTGCATAAGTTTTTTTCCTCATTCTTTATCTTCCACATTTTTTTCTCTGTTAATTTTATTGTATGTCTAATGATATCATATCAAAGGGGCAAAAGGAGGTGGAGAGTTCTAAATTGAGAGATTTGGGTTGCGGCGAGATGACCTAGTTTTCAAGGTTTGGTAGTAAGATTTTCTTATCTCCTCTTGGTGGAGTCGTCGTTGAATTTCTTATAATTTTTTAATCTCATGTAAAGGTCTTTCATTGTTAGAATCTAATATAGAATATATTTACCATCAAGAAGAAAAACTTTGTTTATAATTAGGGAGAAATTTTTTCATCAAAAGTATAAAATATAATATATTTCATTTTTTAGTATTGAGTACGATAAAGTTATAAACAATTTCACAAAAAAAGGTTATAAACAATGTCCAACAATTATTTGTTTTTTCTTCTATTTATAAAAATTAAAAATAAATTGGAGTACTGCAGGCTATGGAATATGGATAAGATCATAAGTAACGGCAGCCGCCGGGCATTCAAAAGTATACGGCGCACGCCGCCGCAGCCGTCAAAATTGTGAAAAACCGCAACGGTGATTTTGAGTTTTAACAGTGGGACCCATATACAACACAACTACCACTCCCTCACGTCACGTGGAATATATATTTTTGTATTGTATACACTGTAGTATACTAGTATACATACTGTACTTTATATTTTTGGAATAGTACTATACTGTAGTTTACGACAATTGAAAATGAAAACGACACAACTCATTCTGGCAGGCACCGTCATTGGACCCACCAGACGTGGCATTTCAGAATTTCTATTTTTTTATCAACGTGTATATAGATTAGATTAACATCAAATTTCTAAAACAAACTTGTGCGATGCACGGGTATCGCATGGATTTTGAAGAATATAAATATCATATTGATTATACATTTAATACTATGCTATGAAACGATTGCACAAAGGATAAAAAAATGCAAAATATACATCAATTTAAGTTATTAACTTTGTTTTCTTATCAAATAATATTACCAGTTGTGTTCCTGAATTTCTTCTTTATTAATAATGAAAAGAAATTGCAATCAGAAAAGGAACCGCTAGAGTATTTGTGACTTTAAAAAAATGTTTTAGTATGGTATATCAATTTTGGAAGCAACAATATATCAATCAAAATGGAAGTGGCTTAGTGGTGAAAATTGTAAAGTGTAGTCATATGGTACCTGGTTTGATTCCTTGCAAAACTTTTTTTTTATAAAATTTATTCAAACCCACCAAAAAGGACGGGATTAAGGTTAGGTCAGACTGTCTAACATTTATATATATAAAGATTTTTTTTTGAAAAGATTTTTTTTTTTAAATATATCGTAATATAGTACTTGTGGTATCTTTCAGAAGAAAAAAAACAACAGTACTTGCGTTAGGGTTATGATGATGATAAAATGTTCTCAAATAATTGTATCATATTGTACTATATACAATGGCGGAGCCACTTTTGGGTGAGGGGATGCACATGCATCCCCTATTTTTTTAATTTCTACACAATAATATTATTTGTTTATAGGTTTGTACATCGTTAATTATTATTTTTGCATCTCCTAAGACTTCTCCACACTTTACTTTTTAGGTTTTAAACGCTGATGACATTATTATAGATGACAATCATATCATACCTTATTGCTTTTATAGACTGGCTTTTTTATTTTCATTTAATGTTGGTAATTTGTTGTGTAAGCACTTTTTTTTTATTTAATATAAGTAATTGGTGTTTTATTGTGAAGTTTTTTTTCTTCAACAAAATGTAAAAGAACACAGGACACGTCTTGAACTTATTTGTAATCCTTAATTAATTATAAATATATCATAGAAAATGCTAACAAATGTCCTTATGGTATTGTTTAAGCATCTAAAAGTGGTAATTTTAACGTGGAAAATTCTGTAATTATGACTATTATATGTGTTTGACTTGTATATTTAAGATGAAATTTTTTTATGGGTTCCTTAAACAATGTCTTTAGGGCACTTGTTAACAAGACCCATATATATTAACATTTATAATCTTACTACATTTATATTTAAATATTTAACTTTATTTTGTCTCTAAATAGGCAAACAACTATGTTGGCCTCTAATGTGTGAGATACTCTTATCGTACTCCCTAACTTTATTGAAATTGCAAACACATCATTAATACATCTTTATTTTAGCAATTTTATAGATTAAACTGAACAATGAAAAAACATACTCTACGATAAAATTGAATATCTAAAAAGTTATTCGATAATCAAAACGACTAATAAAAAAGGCATTTATGATCCTTAGAAGAAAAAAAAAAGACATTTATGATTGTATTTGTAATTTCGATACATTTAGAGATTTGAGAGCACACATTCAAGATAAAAATTCGTAAGGTCAAAATTTTGAACCCCCTAACTCAGGGTCTTGGCAACGCCACTGACTACATGTGTTTTGGTCTATAATTGCAAGTAGTTGTTTGTTTCTGTTATAGAATAGTCTTTTTTACAAGAATACATTATCATCTTTTTTTAGTCGGAACTATGTAAAAAAAGTTGGTAAAAAAACTATGTAAATTTTAATAAGTCAAAGAGATGTGTTAATTGATTAAATGCTCAACCAGTTCCAAAAATACATTTTCACCTCTTTTACCATCATTTCTAAGCAAATTTCCTTGTTGTGAAAAAGTTTCTCATTCTTGCCTCCCATATGTTCCACAAACATGCAGTGCAAACCATACCACGCTACGCTTTGAAAAAGTTTTGCCATTGCCAATCAGACCTTCAAATTGCTCTTGATACGGCACACCTTGTTTCGAAAAGTCGTCGAATCCCAAACCATTGACAAATAGCAAACTATACATCTGGAAAAAAACCTTTGATGAGATTGATTTATGCCAATCCTTCAACCATGAGGGGTTAGAGAAGTTTGGAATTGAAGACATAAGATCCCTTGTAAACCTCTTTAATTGGGTATGAATTTGACAGCCTTATCAATCTTACCATATATAAGTTCGTTAAACAAAGATTGTATTGGCGGTGGTAAGTAAGTGAACTACAATAAATATAAAGTGCTACTACCACCATTCTCCCTAGTGGTCTTAAGATCGAGATGCTCACCAGTATTTTTTGATTTTTTGATTTTTTGAGAGGTAGTATTCTTTCTTAATCTTGTACGTGATATATATGAATATGAATTAAAATGTTAGAGGACATTGTTTAGATACTCACCAAGTTTTATTTTAGTACAATCTACGCTTTTTAAAAAAATAAATAAAAGGTTGAAGATATAATTTTTTGACAAAAACAAAAGGTTTTTAAATGATGTGATTTGGACAAACGAGTTGAACCTAAAGAACCAAAATTAGTTGCTCGTGAACTTTAAACGAGCCAAACTTTAGTTAAACAAAAGGTTCGTATCGAATCCAAGTTTTAAGTTGAACAAATTCTTATTAAGTCGAAGTCTAGAGTGTTCGACTCTACTCAATTTCTGCCCTTTTTTTTAATACTCCCCTTACTCAAGAGGACTACACATCACATTTCACCCGATTAATTTTCCTCTCCTCCTCACCCCTCTCCATGAAAATTGTATAAAAATAAATTTTAAGTTTAGGTGTAATACATGATGGAGCTTGAAAAAAGGGAGGAAGTACATTAGAAGAGTATACAAGAGTGATTTTATTATGAACGCATGACCACCACTGGATAACTTTTTATTCTTTCGACTTAATAGTGTAGATCTCACTACATCAATCCCAGGATGCCACATATATTTTCTCCTTGGGTTTGCACCAATTTTGAGGTTAAAAGTCATATGAACTATAAGATAAAAAACTTGTAGTTTGGTTCGCTAGGTTTTTTTTAAAACCAAACCGATATGGTTTGGGTTGGTTTAGCTGGTGTGGTTTTTTGTGAGACAATACAATTTTTTCTTTCCAACATTAAAAACAATTTAAAAGGTAGGATGCACCAACATTACATCAATGTTGCGAGATTTTGGCTTTATGTATTGATTTTAATACAATTTGGGAGAGATTTTGATAGGGAAAGTATAACACCCAAGGTTGACAAGGATGGGGAGCGGTCGCCGGTGCACAAGGCACGACAATGAGCGGCTTCCGACAGCTTCTAGACGAACCGTATCACATCAGGATGAGAGGGATCCCGAGGCCGTGTAGGTATAGGACTGCATGGTTGAAGAAAGGCTTATAAGAACTGTTTGATACTGCTTATATCAACAAGATGCATCTTCTTTCTGGTAGCTCATTCCATAAGAACTTCACAGTTAAGTGTGCTTGACTTGGAGTAGTCTTTGGATTGGATGATATATGTTTAATTAGTGTTTTCATTATGTTATAGTAAGTCAAACACAGTTTTTTTTTGTGATTTTCACTTTGAGTTGGTTTGATTTACAATTTGGGTCTTGTTAACGAATGCTCCCGGGACACTTTTTAAGCATGCTAAATTAGGTAATTATTCTTTTAAAATGTCACAGTTTTCAATTTCCAATGCACTGATTACACAAACTTTTATAAAAAGTTATCATTTAAAGTCATTAACTAATGCTCAAGAGACACTAGTTAAAATTTCCCTCTTTCTGCTGAAGCATGTTCTACAATTCAGGATGTTAGCTTCCTCTTCAAACCACCTTTAGGAAAATTTATCCCTACCAATAAGCTCTTATTAATTAATGTTAACATTTAAGTCTTACATCATTTCAAATAGCAACAAACTTGCCTTTATGATCATAATATTAGATCACCTCTTTTCACCAATGATTAAATTGTTGTCAGCATATTGTAAACATTAGTCACCCCTATCAAGTATATAACCAGCAAACTGCCACAACTCCAACATAATTAAAGCCTCCGCTATAATTACAAAAGGAAAATGTGATAGGGGATCTCCTCACATTAATCCACAACTCTTAAATTTTTTGGCAGGACTACCATTGACCAATATTGAATAGAAGATGTCCTTAAACACTCTTATATATATCTCGTTCTTTTCACGTTAAACCTCATCTTTAACATCACAAAGTCAAGAAAATTTCAATCGACCGAATCATAGGCCTTATCAAAGTGAAACTCTAAACAAAAATACTTCTTTTTTCTTTTTCCTCATGCATCCACGACATAAATTGATTATGGACAAATATGTTTGATTTGCCTCTACGCATATCAGTTTCAACTTCATTTTCTTCAAACATTATTTATCGAATTAGCAAATCACTCATCCTCTTTTTCCGTCAATGCAGGTGAAAAATGATTTGCATTGTACATGCTAGCCATTAAACCCAACATTTACAATAAGCCCGACAATTGTTTCAGCGTCTACATCATGTTCTAAAGTGTTTCCGTGAAAATCGAATCCCGTGTCATATTACATTTTAATTTTTTTTGTGATTCATTTTACATACACATCAAATACTCTATTTCTACGCCAATTAATGAATATGACAACTCATGTGTTTTCATATTTATTAATTAACATGACAACACATCAATAAGTACATGTATAAAATAAATATACACCGACGATGCATACAAATTGAATTTTTTTTAAAAAAAAAAACTGTCATATTTTATTTTGTCTTCATTTTGTATAAAAGTTATAAATATGAATATACTTTATATTTTTTATAAGAATCAGGTGTTTATTCTTTTGACAAATTGAAAGAATCATGTACTAAAATAGACAAATTGTAATCTGACGTAAAAAAAAAATCTAAATTAACTTTTACTTTTCGCAAAAAATAAATAAATAAATTACTATTAGCTAGAGAACGTGACCCAACATGCTAACTAAATATGCGATTCATCTGCATTGTCATTGATCCAACATTAGTATCATTACATCATAGAACTAATCCTTATTTATTCATTTTATTAAGTCCGTAGCAAATTAACCTAATATTTTCCTCTGATTTATTGTATTATGTTAGCAGTAATTTAACCTAACAAATTCCATTTAAAAAAATGCATTCTACCAATTTCATTTCTATCCTATCCTCTTGTCTTCTTTTTTTTGACAATATTTTGTACACTTATGCATTTTTTGATAATATTTTGTACACTTGTTTAATACTAAAGAAATGCATCGCTATCATGTTACTTTTTATTTTTATATAATATTTTGTACACTTCTGCCTTTTTTTCCTTTTTTTCGACAATATTTTGTACACTTATGCCTGATTTTTTTTACAATATTTTGTACACTTATTTAATACTAAAGAAATGCATCGCTATCATGTTGCCTTTTTTTTTTGATAATATCTTGTACACTTATGTTTTTTTTTTCCTTTTTTCTTTACAATATTTTGTACACTTATTTAATACGTTTACAAACAGAATACCCTAATTTCTATGCAAACTCGGCTACCCTAATTTCCATGTAAACTTGGCTATATCCTTATCCTTATCCTTATTTATTAATTTTGTTAGGTCGGCAGCAATTTAACCTAATATTTTCCCGCTCATTTGCTTGTTGTATTAGGTTAGCAGTAATTTAACCTAACAAATTTCACCTAAAAAAATGCATTGCACCAATTTCATTCCTATCCTCTTGCCTTTTTTTTGCTATCCTCTTGCCTTCTTTTTTTTTTGACAATATTTTGTACACAATACTAGAAAAATTCATCGCACTAATTTCATGCCTTTTTTTTTTACAATATTTTGTTTATTTATTAATTTTGTTAGGTCTGCAGCAATCTCTTATTTCTAAATGTTAACCCGTGACGCAATATTAACCCTAGATTTAACACCAACTTTTTTCGCCTGACTTTACTATATTAACCCGAGATTTAATTTATGCAAAATATCATCTCTTATTTCTAAATGATAACCCGTGACGCAATATTAACCCTAGATTTAACCTAATTTTTTCGCCTGACTTTACTATATTAACCCTAGATTTAATTTATGCAAAATGTCAATCCTAATTCTTAACATAATTATGTAGCCTATTTCCCTTCAACCTAAACTAATTATCCTATTTTTATGGAAAACAAAATAAAATCGTTTCCAAACTAATTATCCTATTTTTATGGAAAACAAAATGTATGGAAGCGAATCAACCAAACGTACCTAACAAAATTGAATCGTTTAACCTACTTTTTTGGGAAGGAATATTAAATTAAATTGTTTCATCCTTATCAAAATGTTTCAGGTTATCGACATGTCAATCGTTAGTAAATTGTTTATTTAATTGCTTAAGAACCTTGCAAGTGTTTGCTTTTATCAGATCCTTCTATTTTTTAGATTTAAATTTATGACGTCTTTTCCATGTTCCAAACACTATAATAAGTTCTTGCTATATGAAGTCTATTGTTTAGCAAAGTATGTAGTTTTTTGTGTTTGCCTAAATTTAATAATGATAGCCCTCGGGTCATCCTACTATCAATAATTGACTTAAAAACACATATTTAACACTTTAATGAAACTTCTCTATATCCTAGACTGTCATAAAATTATTATATTTTCCATCGATATAAGAAGAAATATCATCGTTCCCTGTGAATATTAAGCACGTATTTTATTGCATATTGGTACTATTTATATGTCGACAAACATCGGATTTTCTTTTCTTCAATAAACTATGCAATTAAATTTATGTGGTATGTTAAGGTACCATGGTTGATGTCATAGAAATATTTTAATATGGTACGGTACAAACGTTTGTGGCAATTAATATTATGAATTGAATCATACAATTTTTTCCATTCAACTAAACTATTCACATACATATTAGCGCTTTGTATATTCATCGGTATGATCCGTGCGACATCACGGGTCAATGGTCTAGTTTTATTAATTTGCAGCAACTTAACCTAATAATTTCCCTCTAAAATGATTCATTAGGTTAGCAGCAATTTAACCTAACAAATTTCATCTAAAATACAGCGCACCAATTTAACCTAACAAATTCTCTCTAAAATGCAGCAATCCCTAATATTTCTCCTCACTGATGAGCTTTTCATTCTTATCTTGTTGTGTCATCATTTGTATATATCTATTGTATATATTGTTTGTATATGACACTCTAAAAATACAGTCAATTTAATACTTATATATGACACTTTTTAAAAAAAGCCCGTGCATCGCACAAATCGAATTCTAGTTTGTTTATGAAATTTAGATAACTTAGGGAATAAATTTCATAATTAGTTGATGCATATATTTGCATCTGAAATGGCCTAAATTTCATATATAAGTTTACCCCTTTTGAACTCACATCAATATAAAATCGACATGTGACATGTCTAGTTAACATGTCATGTCATAATCTAACTATAAAAGTTCACAAAGGGATTAATTTGAATGATATTGTACAATTTTAGAGATTATTTGTCAATTTGTATAAAGATAGTGACTATTTTTACCGATGGTTATAGTTTTGAGAACCAATTTATCCCCTTTTTTTTAAGGAACCAATTTATCCCCTTATTCTTTAATTAAAAACATATATTTATATCTTAAAAATAAAACCAACAAGTAATTTTTTTTAATCTCTAAAAAATAGTATTTTTTTTTTTAAAAAGAGCATTTAATTCAAAAAAATCGTAATCAAGTGATTATAATTAACAACACTTTGGTAAAAAAAAATCAAGTATAAATTATAACAGTAACAATCCTTAATCAAATTTTACTTATTCGATTGTCTTGAAACCGGAGAGTTAATAAATAAATATTCTAAACAAATGTCATCTTCACCCTGGAGCTAGCATTGGGATCGCGCACACATAAGTCACAGCTAAGATGTTAGTTTAGAGTTAAAGTTTAACATGATTTCAAGATAGAAAATTCAAATTTCCTCATCAGAAATGAATATAATATGGTCATTGGGGTCACATTAATTAATAAAGATGTCTCTTTTTCCTTTTTTTTTTCTAAGTAATAAATCACAAATACTTTTTAACCATAAAAAATAAAAAAAAGTTAAGAAATTGTTTGTTGGTCATCCATTTTTTTATTTTCCTCACAGTTTGATAGGATTAATTTTTAGAGTGAAGTT
>Ga0315913_1001011_pt1 | contig 28950 bp, 15 predicted proteins | sample MpolsnodulesMG_FD_207736 | JGI IMG/M metagenome (GOLD analysis project Ga0315913, IMG submission 207736) | Medicago polymorpha root nodule microbial communities from Los Angeles, California, United States - small nodules | ecosystem: Host-associated > Plants > Roots > Nodule | place: USA...
TTTCTAAACTTACTGTATTTTGAAACTTTTGAAAAAAATTTTAAAAAATCCAAATTAAATTAAAATTTTAAAAACATTCGAAAAAAAATAATATAAGCTAATTTTTTTAATGTTTTGGTAAAAAAATTAATTTTTTTTTCTGAATTTTTTAATCCAAATTTTTTCGTTTTTTTAAAATTTTTTATTTTTTCTTATTTTTAAATTTTTTAAAATTAATTTTCAGGTTTTAATAAATTAAAATTAAAATAATTACACAGTGGCATGCCACGTCAGTGTCCATTACACACGTGTCAGGTTTTAAAAAAAATAAAAATAAAAATAATTACCCAATGGCGTGTCACGTCAGCGTCTGGATGGGGTCAGGGGTGTTTTGTGGAGAATCTTCAAATTACAAGGGTGTTTTGTGGAGAATCTTCATATTATAGGGTTGGAATCTAAACTTTTTTTTTTACAGTGGGTAAACCGGAACTCGCCCAAATTATAGGGGGTAAAGACATATTAACCCTATTTTTTAAAACAAATTTACGCTTGGTGGCAAAATAATTGTTCGCAATCAAACATCTATATGTATTAGTAGACAAATGTATCACCAACTGACTTAAAAACACAGTCCTATAATAATTATAATTACCATCGAAATAAACAAATAAAAGTGAGAGTGGTCTAATCTCTCCTCATTTCTTTGTGATCAAATTTTTAATTTTTGGTTTTGATGATAGAATTCCTTTCAAATTTAAACGGAGGCAGTTTCCGTTATTTGTCTCATTTGTAATGACTATTAACAAGAGTCAAGGTTAGTCTTTGAAAAATGTTGGTGTCTATTTACCGTCTCCTGTTTTTTCACATGGACAATTGCACATCGCAATATCAAGGGTTACTTCAAGGGATGGTTTAAAGATATTGATCAATGATGAAGACGGTCAAGATACTGATGTGACATCAAATGTGGTTTACAAAGAAGTTTTCCGTAATGTGTAGCACTATGTTTTGTAGTATTGTTGTTATTGCATATCAGTACTATTTTTATGTCGACAAACGTTGGATTTTCTTTTCTTCAATAAACTATGCCATTAAATTTATATGTTATGTTACCATACCAGGGTCGATGTCATGGAAATTGTTTAATATGGTACAGTAAAAACGTTTGTGGCAATTTATTTTATGAATTGAATTATACTATTATTTCGATTCAAGTAAAGTATTTACTTTCATATTTGCGCTATATTTGTTTTCCGTAATATGGCAATTAATATTATGAATTGAATATTAAAATTAAGAAATATTTTAATATGGTACAGTACAAACGTTTGTGGCAATTAATATTATAAATTGAATTATACTATTATTTCCATTCAACCAAACTATTTACATACATATTAATTTTTTATTTTTTCATCTATATGACCTGTGCGTTAGCACGGGTCAATGATCTAGTTATGTAAAAAAAAACACCTAGGGCTATTTAGTAATTTTGTGCACTTGAGATAGGGTTTAGTGGTAGCTTAACCTAATAAGCTTTTCAATATAAGAGAATTAAAAAACCTAATTTAAATCAAACTCTTGCAAAAACCTAATTTAAATCAAACTCTTGCGGCCTCTCACCTCTTCAGTCCCACATCTCCCACTTTGATCAGAATGTAACGAGTTGCACCTAATTTGATCGAAGCAGTTCATTTGAGAAGCAAGCTATCTGATTTATTTAGTCGTAAGTTTGGTTAATTTTAATTCTTTCTCAGGCTTTTACAAAAAGATATTCAATACTGTTCACCCCTTCCTCTTTATCACTTAAACCACGATTCTTTTGGGTAGGTATATTGTTCTTTCGTTGTTTATACATTAATAACATTTATTTCTTGAATTATTTGTCAGATTACAATTGATGATTTTTTTCTTTCTATTATTTATGGTTGCAGACGAAGACATTGTAGAGAAGCTGCAAGAAGAAGTGGTATGAAAAAACATGATGACTTTTAGTGTTATCTTTATGTGCTGATGTGTAGTGTTTATTTGTCATTGTTTTACTTTTAGTTCTGTTTTACGTTGCAAAAATTGTTTGATCCTCAAAATTTGTATTGTTCACTATTTATTTATTTTTCTATATTTTTTTTTTTTGCTTTTTTAATGCCTAGACCTGGAAAATATCTGTGAACAATAGCTTAGAATCTAGATTACTTATCCTTTACTTTTCATGTAGCAGTGGATCTGAAGATTTAACTCACCTCTTTTATAACATCTTTACATTCTTGAGCTTTAAATTACTGACAATTAGTAATTTAAAGCTTTACCTGCAATATTAATGCGCAGCTGTTTTGAATTGGAATTTATCTAACTCAAGATTTTGTTTTACTTCACTTAGTCTAGTTAATTTCTGTATAATTTATTCAAATATTTTTACCTTTACCTCTAGACAAAAGTATTTTAGCACACTATTGACATTTGATAAAATACTTAAAATGGATGAAAACTGTATAGATTTTGATTCCAGTTGGATCATATTCTCCTTAAACAGTAATTTGATTAGTTTTCTTCAGCGACTGTTAATTATCCCTTTCAAGCTGGTTTCTGGAATCAAGGGAGCTGTTATCAAAGCTCTCGTTGTTGAACATGTAATTCTGAAATTCAGAAAGAGTTTTGCTTAGGAAGTCTACATCATGAGGTTTGTTGTATTTAGTTTTATCATTTTTTACCATCTGAAGTCAATCTACTTGTTTATTGAGATAGTGATTTTGCCTGTTAGGACTGTTAACCATGTAAAAAGTATGCTACACTGAACCACTACTTCAACCTCAAGAAATACTGAATTTCACGTCAAAATGGTCGATGCTGACAATAACCTCACTGCTGCTTTTAGGAAAGGGACGACACATTCAAACACAAAGGTATATGGAAATTTCCTACTAGAGCTCTTAATGATATTGTAAAAAATTATTCTCATATATTTAAATGTTGTTGTTTGATTTATTGCCTCAAAAGTTTATGGTCTAGAATTATGGAGATGATTAAAAAAGAGACCATGTTCAAGAGCGACTCTTGGAACAAGATTTTGACGTCAATTTGATCTTTCATTCATTTAGAAGATTCCTTAGGCTTTATTTGCGAGTTTGGAGGAGAAGGGAGGGGAAGGCCTGAGAAAATAAAAGAACGAGCAAGTGGAAAAAATAAAGGAAAATGGGAGGGGAGGGATTTGGGGGTTAACTTTTCTTCGTAATACAAATCCCTCCTCATTTAGAGGAATTAAAAAATTGTATTAGAGGAGGATTTTGGGGGGTTTCGGAGGGTTAATATGAATTCTTCAAATTTAATCTATCTTGTTATAATATTTTTAAAATTAAATATATAGTAATTATATGCATTAATTTATCATTCTCTAAAAAACTACTCTTTTAAATTTTTTGAAAGATTTCTCCATTTTTCCTCATATTTTGCACCCCCACAAAGCCTTTCCTTTCCTTCCCCTCCAAACTCCCAAACAAAGCCTTAGCCTTTTTCTTTTAATGGAAGAGAGTTTCAATTTTCAATTTTCCATCTGACGTGATTTCATCCAACACTTTCTTGCAGAATTTGCATCTTCACATGTTGAAAGTGATTTATGTTTCCTTATATTGCTAACTATTAAGATTTGCGGAATTCTTTTCAAAGTTATGCATTCCTTGAGCCCGATACTTTCAAATCCTTCATGAGGATATCTAAAGATTTGTTATGTTTGTTGCTATCTAATGCTTCAATGTATCTTTGTTTTCTTATTTCAAAGTATATTTTGAATGAGTGATTAATGTCTTCAACTTTAATGAATTCGAAGAGACAATTTTCAACCTCATCCCACTTTCCTTTAAGTATCATGTCGTCAAAATGCTTGTAGTTGAAGCACAATCCACTTTCATACTCAAGTGTGTGCTATATTTGCCTTAAACCTTATTGATAAAAAAAACTATCAAACTTGGAACAAATGCTCTTTGTAGAAGTCAAACATCTTGATAACAATACTTTCTCTCTAAGTATTAAAGTATATGCCATAACCAATATCAAAAGTATACTATTTGAAACTCGCTGCATTGTCTAAAATACAATTTTGATAATTGTTGGTAAAATATACATTAGTAGTAGGCAAGTAATTGTTATCAAGACTTCCAACCTCTCCAAAGAGCTTGTGTTCTCAATGTTATAAGGAAGGTTTAAGAGAAGCATCACGCACGCTTGAGCGTGAAAGTATGTTGTACTTCAACTAAAAGGATTTTGACGACGTGATATTTATAGACAAGTGGGATGAGGTTGAAAAGTATCTTTCTGGATTTTCAAAAGTTAAAGACAATGATATAAAATGTATTTTAAAATATGAAAACAAAAATACCTAGAAGCATTAGACAAAACAATCAGTAACCAAAAAAAAAATAAAAAATCGTAGCAAAGCTTTATATATCCTCATCAATATCAGAATGTTTTGGTTCAAGGAAGTATAATTTTATTAATGGATAAATTATATTAATGGACAAATATTTCATCATTTTAAAACATATACTTCTATTTTTATTAATGGATAAGTTATATTATATAAGTTAAACATGCATGTCAACTAAATTAAGGTAAACACTCTGACACCCTTGGTTATGTACCCATCATCCAACCATTCAATATTATATTATATTTTATATTTATTTTGTTATTTAAAAATAAATTCAATTTTTTTAATAAATTTTATGTACGGTCTACCGATACCCAAAGCAATTTCAAGTTATTTAAAAGTTTACTTTAAATTAATTACAAAAAAACTACTACAGTCCCTCTAATCATTGTCACAAGAAAAAAACATCAATATCAATGAACCTATTAATTCAAATATTAGCAAACACTACTCAATTACGCTGGAATAACAATGGATGAATGGGATTACGCTAGCCAGCAACTCATATATGTTCTATTTCTCATAGATTTTAAATTCAAATACTAGCAAACACTACTCTAGTTGGAAATATAGACACATGTACAACAGGTTAAAGCAGTAAAACAGTTGCGGTGCGGCAGGTTTTGTAACGTGAGTAACTAAATTTGGGTGCAAAGTGAAATAGTGAGGGGATTCAAAATGATAAAACTACATGCTTATTGGTTCAAATTTATAAAATCTAGGGGGTGCAGTTGCAACCCCTCAAGTGTATATGGCTCCCCCAGTAGATTGTGGAATCTAATTTGAGAAGATGAATATTATACATATCATGGATCAACTAGATTGTGAACTTGAAAGAGTAATTATTTTTTGCTTATATATGTGACCAGTGGCGGAGCCATGAACACTTGAGGGGTTGCAACTGCAACCCCTGGATTTTATCAATTTGAACCAATAAGCATGTAGTTTTATCATTTTGAATCCCCTCACTATTTCACTTTGCACCCAAATTTAGTCAAACTCGCGTTACAAAACCTGTTGCACCGCAACTGTTTTATTGCTTTAACCTGCTGTACATGTCTATATTTCCAAGTGGAGTAGTGTTTGCTAGTATTTGAATTTAAAATGTATGAGAAATAGAACATATGAGTTGCTGGCTAGCTTAACCCGTGCATCCATTATTATTCCAACGTAAGTTGTAACGCCCTGAATTTTTGATCCAAGACATTACCTCTATTTCTTTCTTTTAGAAAAATAAGACTATAATTTTTTTTTTCAATTATAATTCCTAGCAAAAACTTAGACAAGATATCTTAAAGTAATTTAATTAAAATTCTTAAAACAAACAATCTTTCAAATTATTAAATATTACAGTTCTATCAAAACCCAACTTTGTCGACCGTACCTGCCACACACAAAACAACACGCACATGTCATCTCTTCTTTGTACCTAAAATGTTGGTTGTAAGAGTTAGTCTTCAACACCCGTGAAATAAAATCAATAATAAATTACCACATCAAATAAGAATATACAACCATCATCAAAGAATCATGCTAAAACTTTTATTTTTAGTTTAAAATATTCATTACTCTAAAATAAACTGTAAGAACAAACGCAAGACTCAAGACTCAATATTGATGCAGATGCATGAAATGCAAATAGACCATAATCCGGATATCGCCCCAATTGGCATAATAGTTTTCGTCGTTCCATTTGACATATAATAATAAATCGCCCCATTTGGCACTTGGTAATAATCCCCCATTTGGCACTTAAAATTCCATTGAATCGCCCCATTTGACACTTTAATAAAATAATATAATAATCGCCCTTTTGGCACTTAATATTCAATTGAATCTCCCCATTTGGCACTTAAAAATCCATTGAATCGCCCCATTTGACACTTTAATAAAATAATATAATAACCGCCCTTTTTGGCACTTAATATTCCATTACATCGCCTCATTTGACACTTAAAAAATCCATCAAATGCAATGATATGCACTCTTTCTTTCTTTATTATTTTTTTTTGACACTTAAACTACATAAAATAATAAACTTGCACCCAACCTCTAAATCACATACACCACGGAGAATCATTTTAACTCAACAACATTTTATATTTCATAAATAAGCAATCATCATTATTTACACATTCATCAAATCACATACTTTAACAAAATTGCAAATCACCAATTCTTATAATTATCAACTACAAATTTTTTTTTTAATAAAAACATAATAAATCTTTTCACTCATCCTTCGAATCAAGAAGCATATTAAATTCAACATCAATAACCTATCATTTTCATTTAAATCATGGTCAAGACTAGAGCCCTTACCTTGGTCGCTTTACTTCCTGGCAAAACTATCAATGCACGTACATGGATCTTTTGATACGCTAAGCTCATTCTACATTTTCACTGTTGCAATGCATATACAATTTCCCTCGCTCCCGACAATATTTTCACGATCTGACCGTGGATAATGGAGAACCATGTGCCCTGATTCCAATGAACGTGACAAGGATGTTGCTAGGGTTTATTTGTTATATGTCTTTCTACATAAGGTTTGCAGTCGAGAGAGTGTAAGACATGCTACTAGCGTGGCAAGAGAATTTTAAAGTGATGGAGACTATGTGGTTTCAGAAAAATATCAAGGATATTAACTAAGACCAATAAAGTCATACGGCCATTGCAGAAAAATATCTAAAAGCATAGAGGGAGAGAAGTATAAGTGTTGGGTTGTCATTTCATGAGACAAGAGTCGAATATGATAAGGTCATAAAAACTGTAACATACTAATATACTTGTGTGGCTGAATAATATATGTGAATGGTATTTGAATTCAAGGCCGATGTGGGAAGGGACGTGCAACCAAAGGGGTTAGTTGGGTTAATGGATTTATTCTTAATAGAGATAATTAAAGGTATGGTTGCGTTGGACCAAGCACAAAAGGTTTAATAAAATTGAGAAAATGAAATCAAGATGAGTAATTGGCAAAAGGCTACAACTAAAATGTGGAGAGGAATCATATATGGTTTAATGGGATTAGATGACATTTAATGTAACTGAACTAATGTGAATGAAAATGTGAGAGAAATTCATGGAATTATGATAAGAGCACAATGAAACTTAATGGCCTAAAAATAAGCATGATTATAAGTAGTAGCATCACGTGTTTGGACTAAAGGATTGATTTGCTAAAAATTGACTTGGTCACTCTCCCTTTTTAAAAGTAAGACAATTAATTTCTAAAATTACTTTTAATTAAATGCTTAAAATGACAAATAACAGATCATAGAAAATTATCAAACAATTAATATAAAATAAATCTTTATATAATATATATACAAATATTGGGATTTACATTATTACCCCCTTAAAAATAGTTTCGTCCTCGAAACTAGAAAGTGTAAAAGATTAAGGTAGAGTTCCTTCTCTTACATAAGATCATTGGATACTAGAATCATTTTATCAAAAAGAATGGAAATAAAATATTCTTAAACATAAATATAATAAAATAATTATGAATACATACATAAAATAAATATTTAGGGTCTTACATAAGTGGAGTAGTGTTTGCTAGTATTTGATCTAATAGGTTCATTAATATTGATGTTTTTTTTTACTTGTAACGAGGATTAGAGGGAATATAATATTGTTTATTGTGTATCGGTAGACCGTAAGTAAAATTTAACAAAAATTTGAATTTATTTTTAAATAACAAAATAAATATAAAATATGATATAACATTGAATGGTTGGATGATGGCTACATAACCAACAAAACTCTAGGGTTATCGGAGTATTTAATAATTTATCCATTAATAAAATTAGAAGTATATGTTTTAAAATGATGAAATATTTATTCAACATTCTCATAATATGAAATTACATAGAAGACAATTGTAGAGTATGTACATAATTATTTTAATATATATTATCTTTAGGGTGATAAAGGGTGCTCTTTGAAGAAGGTAAACTAGCCCACTTAAATTGGCTCTTAGGGCTTTAATTAAAGAACTTAAATTGAAATATTAAGTTGGAATGTGGTGAAAAGTGCTCTAATGACACTTTTTAAATGTTTAAAACTTGTAGTTTCCAATGAAAAACCGCTACTTTCAATTTTCTTAACAATTTTTAAAACTTGTTAGCATAATCTTTATTTTTATACATAATAATTATTGATTAAAGTTTAAAAGATTGAACCCCCTAACCTATGGTCCTGGCAAAGCCACTATATGTGACCGGAGGGAGTATGTACTCCTAACCTTGAATCCTACAATGTCCATAGGAAAATCTCCCTTGCAACAATCCAGATGATTTAGGTGAACTTGATAATGTGTTTTTCTGGGTGAACTGCTTGGATTTCCCATTTTTTGTTTATTGTATATTTTTCCTTCTAGATATATACTTATTTATGATCGTTTCTTTATTACTATGGTTATGCGAATTGGATTACTTTGTCTTTGTTCGAACATATGATTTGTACATTTTGAAATATGACTTTTAAAACCAATTCAAGATCCTAGCCAAATATAAATCGTTGTGCTTCAGGATATTTAGATTTCTTAAATATGGGATTGACTTTGGTCTATAATGGTAAGGTTTCTATTGATTTCAGTATTATCCTCCTTGAAGGTGCCAAACTATGGAGCATAAGTGCATATAAAGACATACTTTTTGTTGTACTTTTTGTCTATTCATGTGTGTCACCGTGAAAACTAATATATCCATTTAAGAGGTTGACAATTTCCCAACGAACATGTTTTTTCGTATGCACCAGTTAGAGATCAAAACCACAACTTTCATTGTAGAAGCTTACAATGTGACACATCAAATGAATAGAAAATCAGATTTCTACAAAAACCAAAGGAACATCATCACAAATTTGATACTGTCAATTAATTGATGTTAGTACCTGACTGGTCTTTCATTATGTTCTTTTCAATTGAAATATCATTTTTCTTCCACAAAGCCTCTTAATTATTTTATATATTTTATTTGGTATTTACCAGGTGCCTCGATTAAATTATGGGCCTTGAACAGTAAGCATTGATTGAGTTTGTATGAAATGAACAACCCTTTGAGATTAATAAGTTGAGGTGGGCTTAGAAGACGAGGTACAAACATTTTAGTTTTTCATTTTGATAGTTTCAAGAGTTTGGATGAGATTTTTGAACGGGAGTACCTTTGTATTTTCAACTAAAAAGTCTCACAAAATTCTCTCCATCAAATTTTTATCAGAAAATCTCGTCAATTTTTTCATGCACAAAAGACATTTTACATAGTGAAAGCTTCAAGAAAGACTAGGGTCTGTTCAAGAAACTGCATGTTTTTTTTTTGATGTACTATGAGCAGAGTTTGTTGGAATGCATCAAGTCTGATGTTCTTAATACAACAGGGGCCGAATCGGTTTTAGACAGTGGAACGTGTAACTTTTTATGTGTGCTCGACAGAGGATGTAGCTACAGTAGTCAAACCATGATGCTATTTTGAAGCATTTGGCAGAACTGAAATACCATGATCTGGAACGAAAAGCGCTGGTTTGTTTACGAGATTTGAAGCTTGGTGCAAAGGTGTTGGCAAGAGTGGAAAGTGGCGCATGTTCCTGTAAGCTGAGAAGTTGTACAGAATATTATAGCAAAGCGGATGACAAAACGCCTATTGACTATGTGTACAACCTTGAAGCGAGTTTCGATCATCACATGGGAATTACAGACTTTGGTGACAGTAACAGTTAATGATAGTGTTTAAAGTAAAAATACTTGAACATTTACTATTATGATCATTGGCCTTTGTTTATAGGGCTTTTTTGTTGTAGCTATGTCCTCGGTGGTAACAATTGAAGAGAATGGTTGCATTCCTATTGTTGTAACGTATGAAACAATTGTCCTTTTTCTCTTTAAAACGATGAGAATTATTGGGCAAAAATACTTCTACATGAAATGCTTGCTAGAATTCACAATGCATTCTATTGTATGAGCTTCTACATGTAAAACAAAACACTAAAAAATACTAAATAATACGAACTTCGAACAATAGTTAATTCAATTTGTTAGAATGCACAATTTCATAGATTTTTTCTCTATTAGTTAATTGTTTTTTTCTGTTAGTTTATTGATGTAATAACAATACACTAGTTCAGTGTTTCAATATACTAGCTCTTACAAAACTAAAGACATGGTCCTCTAAAAGCAAAAGCTGAAGACATAATAAACAAATAAATTAAAGTCAGCACCCATTCTCATTTGCAAAATGAAACAACAGATTAGGTCAAATTTGTAGGAAAAATGTCTGGTACAATAACAATTCACACGACTTACTCTTCTACGCTCACTTCATTCAATCGCATATTCAGCGTTAATACCATAACCCACGAATATTCATACCCACAAATTGACAACCTGCCGTTCACCGAAGTTTCTTAGATGCGGACGTTTTCATTGTTTCGGTTTCGTTTTTCTTCTTTTATTCCCTTCTCAGGCAGACTACACTCTCAATCTCGGTTTGTTTCCAGTAATGTTGATGATGCTGATAATGTTGTTGCTTCATTCAATCGCAAGCTCCAGATGAATCCCACCCCATTCATTTTCGAATTCGATATTTGTTCACGTATGTAAACATGAATTACAATAAATGAAATATTCAGTGGAGCTGCCTATGAGGAGCTCCAAGAATACTCTAAAATGACTAATGTGAAATACAATGTGTAGGCTAGAATGAATGGATCGCTTTTGCTTTCTAAGTGCCATCTTTTATAGTCATCACTTCCTTGACCTAATGGGCCTCTCTTTGGATGTCCATGCCCATTAGCAGAATTGGCTACTCCTTCTCGGTGCATCTTATCCGTACATGACACGTGGAGCTGGAGCACGTGCTGCTTACATCACTTATTCGTGCAGGACACGTGACACACCATGAAACACTTCGTATGAGGACCACAACTTTCACTTGGACAGTAACGTGATGAAGAAGTGGAGCTCTTGTTGTTACATATTCTATAGCACATTCCCAATTCTATTTTCGTATGCCCCTTTTAGTTTTTAGATTCACTTATTCTGTAAGCATCTTAGAGCATGATTATCGGTGAGAATTCACCGTGTCTTCACAATTCCATATGCCACTGTGTCAGAGAGGGACTGATATTTGGCATGGTAAAAGAGTGGTTAAACTCAACAAAGTGGTAATGGAGTACTACCCACTTTTAACCGACAGTGCCTTACTTTTGATTATTTTTTCAATTGATAGGTAAAATATAATTTAAAGTATATTGTTATTGTAAGATAAGTGGGACCTATTTTAAAGTTTTAGAGGAGTAGTATGGATATTTAAAAAATGTAGTTGAGTGGTTTAAATAATTGGGAAGTGTGAAGTAATATAATGTATTATGTAGCTACTTGTCAATAGATTCACCAATAGGAAATAGCAAAGATGTAATGTAACACCTAGAAATGTACAGCATGATGAATGGAATGGCAAAAAAAAATTTAAATCTATTTTTTTTTTTAACTTGTACTCTTTATCATGCTATTTGTTCAAAAGAACATTCTCTTTCTTTTTTACTATTTGTGTGAAATTGTTACCTTTTTATATGTTCAATTCAAATGATTGGATTATTTTTTTATTTTAAAAACTGTTAATTCTCAAACGATAGATATATTACCTGATTCAAAAATACTAACCATAGGGATACTTTTCACATGTTTTAATTATTATTACTCGGCTATTTTCTCATTTTTATCATTTTAAATGTTTTGTTTTCATTAACATTTATGTAATGAGGTTGCTGGGAGAGGTCCATTCCACCATTACACACTGTACTAGTTTTTTTTTTTTTTTTTAGATGGATGATAATCCACAACCACCACACTCTATGCATCTAAAGAGACACTACAATGAAGTTAATACTTAGAGAAACGTATGACCTCTTTATTACAACTTTTTTGACAATTTTCTTTCTCATACTCACAATATATTTTTATTCTCTCTCTTCCCTTTTCTCTCTCTATTGTTTTGGACTAATGAAAGAGAAAAAATGAAAGTTGTCATCAAAGTTGTCCCAGATGGATGGTTGTATATATATCACTACTCTAATATTTAAGACATTAAACCCTTTAACCAACTATATTCCATATAGACATTAGTCACAATCAAACCCAATTTGTTCTCTTATTTTTTTTTGTCAGGTAGTTTAATTGCTAGAATTCACCTTATAAGGTAAATAAGTGAAGTGTTTGGGGTTCGAACTATGGTCCCTATATATAATAATGCATTGTTCTACCAACTGAGTTATGCTCACGGGACAATTTGTTGTCTTCTTTAATATTACTATAAGCTCTTCAAAGCAATACAACAAGCTTTTATTTATCCCAACTGTTGGCATAACCCACTTGGGTTGGTCTATTGGTATATAATTACTATTGTTTTTACATTTTATACAAAAGTGATAGAGTTGGTTTATGTTTTCAACATAGTATTTATTGATGATCGAAGAAAAAGATGCAAAATAAATAAGGGTATGTTGGTAAATAAATTAATATAATTGTAAATAACAAAGAGATTTTATAAAAAGGGACAAAAAAATTTCTGAAAAGAATCTTATAACTAGGGACAAGTTTTTATTGAAAACTTTTATATTCAATATTTCGAGAATTGAAGTATCTAAATCCTTAAAAAATGTCATTAAAACATTTGGGTTGATTTGGTAGTATTGAGTTGGGACTTATGAGTGTGCTCTTTCTTGAAGAAAAAAAATACATTACATTAGTGTGTGTAGCAAAAAGTACCATTCTACAATCACTTGTTTCTTTCTTCGAGACCCTGCTTTTTCAGGTTCCAATTTCCATTCTGCATTCCCTCAACCACAACCTGTCGTTCACCGGCGCTCCAATGTCGTTCTTAAGGTTCAGGTTTTTTTCTTCTTCTAATCCCACTTTCCTTTATTATTCTTTATTAAATCATTCACACTCACGTTCACCCTTATGGTTAAGGTCTTGCCACTCTCACTTTAGATCCATACCCAATGATTTTGATGTTGATAATGCTGTGCTCCAAATGCGTCATACTCCATCCATTGTTGAATTCACCAAGATCTTAACTTCCCTTGTTAAGACTAAAAACCACTACCCCACTGTTCTTTCCCTTTCCAGACAGATGGAATCCAAGGAATTAAGCCTGATTTATTTACTTTGAGCATCTTGATTAATTGTTATTGCCACTTAGGTCAAATGACTTTTGCCTTTTCTGTATTCGCCAAGATTCTCAAGATGGGTTATCACCCTAATACCATAACCTTGACTACTCTTCTCAAAGGTTTGTGTTTAAACCATAAGGTGAAGGAAGCTCTACACTTTCACGACCATGTGCATGCTCATGGATTTCAATTGAACCAAGTTACTTATGGGACCTTGATCAATGGGTTGTGTAAAATGGGGGAAACAAGAGCCGCATTACAATTGTTGAGACGAATTGAAGGGAAATTGGTCAAGATCGATGTTGTTATGCACAACACTATCATCGATAGTTTGTGTAAAGATAAACTAGTGACTGATGCCTATGGTTTATATTCAGAAATGATTGTAAAGAGAATTCCTCCCACTGTTGTCACTTTTAATGCTCTGATCTATGGATATTGCATTGTTGGTCAATTGAAAGAAGCATTTGGTTTGTTCTGTGAAATGGTATTGAAAAACATCAACCCAGATGTTTATACTTTTAATATATTGGTTGATGCTCTTTGTAAGGAAGGAAAGATTAAAGAAGCTAAAAATGTGATAGTTGTGATGATGAAAGAAGGCGTTGTACCTACTGTTGTTACATATAATACATTAATGGATGGGTATTGCCTAGTTAATGAAGTCAATAAGGCCAAACAATTGTTAAGCATTATTTCTCGAATGAGAGTGGCTCCTGATGCTCATAGCTATAATATTATTATTAATGGATTCTGTAAGATTAAAATGGTTGATGAAGCCTTAAGTCTCTTTAATGAAATGCGGTTCAAAGGAATTGCTCCTGATAAGGTAACTTATAATTCTCTCATTGATGGTTTGTGCAAAGCAGGGAGAGTCCCCTATGCTTGGGAGCTTGTTGATGAGATGCATAATAATGGTATACCAGCCAACATATTAACTTACAATTCTTTGATAGATGTTTTATGCAAAAACCATCATATTGACAAAGCTATTGCATTAGTTAATAAAATTAAAGACCAGGGCATTCAACCAAGTATGTACACATACAATATACTTATTGATGGACTATGTAAAGGAGGACGACTTAAGAATGCACAAGATGTTTTCCAGGATCTTTTGATTAAGGGTTATAGTGTAAATGCTTGGACGTATAATATTATGATCAATGGACTTTGTAAAGAAGGCCTGTTTGATGAAGCAGAGGTCTTGTTGTCAAAAATGGAGGACAATGGTATCATTCCTGATGCTGTAACGTATGAAACTATCATCCCGGCTCTCTTTCATAAAGATGAGAATGAAAAGGCGGAGAAACTTCTTCGTGAAATGATCATTAGAGGTCTCCTATAATGCAAACACTAGGTAAGATGATCTTTCATTATGTAATTGGTTATTTTGAAAACAACTATGCGACTTCTACGATTTATTTATTTTGTTGACAACTATACAAAATAAGATGGACCACTCAATGTTCTAACTATCACTTTAATTTTAATCAAAAGCCATGAGTTGTTATGTTCATTTCAATATTAGAGTAGTGTCTATGGTTGATTTTTTTTTATTTTTATCTTCATATGGTTATCCATTTTCTTTGCAAGGTACTGTCGATCAACTTCATTTAGTTTTAAGAATATTTTCATTCATTGCTCTTTTTTAGTGAGTCAAGTCACAAACCAACCTGAGAAGGTAGGAGCTTTGAAAGTTGATGTTCTTGTATATGGCGGTGTTTTATATGATATATTGAATGTTTAATTGAAGTAATAAGTTTATACAAGTCTTGTATCTTAGCAAAATTGGTACTTCACCAGTCCTATAATTGTGATTTGCATTACCTTCCATTTGGAGAGGTCCAACTGTGGATCAAATTCTTCAATTACATTTGGTTCCAAGTCAAGGCGTTTTGTTTGTTTGCTCAACTCCAATGACTGTGTCAATATCAATAGTGTGTATAAAATTACTATATATGAATATAACAAGTTTGAATCCATCTTTTGGCTTACAACAGTAAAACACTTTGAATCTATCTTGTACCTTTATGATAGAATCCCTGAATACAAGTTCTTAGCACAAGCTCAAATTTGGATATTGTTTTGAATTTCAACTTTGCTCCTATTTTGGTTTGAGATCTTTATTGCACTAGCACCAAAGTGATCTTTACCTTCCAAATCATACTAAAAACTCAAAATCATTATGAATATCCGTCTCAGGATGGGAATCTAGTTCAGGTCTATTGCATGGTCCTGATATATCATCTTATTACATATTTGTTTGTTCTCAAATGGACTGCTCATTCAAAAAAAATGGACTGCTGCAAGTTCTGTTGTCGGAGTATATTTTAGGCCTTAATCAACATGGATATTAATAAAGCCTAACAAATCGTTTCTGCAACCTAAAAGGAGAGGTGTTGTTTTGTTCACTCTGTATTTTTTTCTCGTTATGTTATTATTAGTGTGGATTTGTTTCAGTCTGTTAATTGTTAGCCTCACCCGTCAATTGCTGAATTTAACATGGTCTGGATTCAACTGTAACTGCTTTGTTGATTTATTGATCTGTTTTTGCGATGTTTGCTTATGGCTGATTTTTGGAGACTTTTTGGTGTTTGCAGATGCACCATTCCCATCGAGGAGCTTCGTCTGTCTTCAACAGCAACACCGTCTCAGTTTGTCGATCAATTCCACTACCTTTACTGTTTCAGATCCGATGGCTCCGAGATGCATTATCCAAAAGCGAGTTGCAATCGCTGTGGTTAGGCCTCACCCACTGTTCATTGATGGAACCACGATGCCCTCTTTATCTCTGGTTGGCAAGTAACCCCGGAATTAGGAGATATAGCCGATCCCGTACATTAAGAATAACAATTAGTAAGAAAATCAAGTATGATGTCGGTGATATGGAGTAAGTCTAGGGTTTTTGGGGAGCTTCATAGAAAATTATTGTGCATTATGGTTAAGACTCATGCACATTGTTGGGTGGAATTGGGTGTGATCATCTGCATAGTTATGCAGTGGTAGTGTCTTGTAGTTGGGTTGGTGTTATTATTGGAGTTCAATTAAATGTTAATTTTGTTTCCATATTCAGGTAGCAATTATTAGTCCAATTTTTGAGTCATTGGAATTAAATCTGTGGCAGTCAAGAAGCACAAAATAGTCTTAATCTTATCCAAGTTCTATATCTTTGTCCTGTTAGTGAAGTTGAGGTCACATATTGTTTATGCCCTATATCTATATGATGGTTAAGCTATACTAATAAACACTTCTCAAGGCATGCATTATGAATTAAATTGTATTTAAATATCTCCATAAGTTGGTGAAAATGCCATTGGAAGCATGAAATACTATATTTTGCCACTTACTGCCACAAACACTTTAGTTAAATATAATCCTTGGATAGTGACCTCAATATTCATCAGTGTCTAATAGTAGGCAAGCCATATGCAAATCTGAAAATGAGAGATATGTTTTTAGTTTCGGGGACTGAATCCTAAGTCTGTGACAAGCAGTTAGTAAAGACTCGAAAAGCATGAAGTACAAAAGTGGTGTGCTTATTACTCACTAGCCTACTACACCAGCAATAAGAAACTTTCCATTAATGGAAATCCACTCAATAATGTGCTGGATTAACCATTCTAAATATCTAAACCCAGTTGTTTTTTTGGCAAACAAAACTATGATCTACTTTTGTCAAGAATACAATACAAATGTACATTCTGCGTGCCTTTACTGATGTTGGGAGTCCTTTCTATTATCATTAATAGCACCTCATTTTCCCATGAATTTCTTTGCCTTATTCTCTGTCCCAATAGAAACATTTCCCATGCTAGATAATTAATTCCTTTGCCATATGGAAACCATTTTCCATTTCCAATTATCAGAATCATTGACCCATCTACACTCTCTCTCTGTCATAGAACACTTTTTCCGTCGCACTCTCTGCCTAGAACCCTCAATACTTCCAAATTCTCTCCTGCACAACAGATTTGAAATTGAAATTGATATTTGGGGTTCAAGTATTTAGGTTGCTCTCTCTTTTTCAAATTCGTTTTTACGGTTCTCTCTCCACCTCAAAACCGCAGTTCTACAAGCTAGAATCATCGATCTGGGTTGTGAGTTTTTTTCTCCCCGATTTGAATTATGTGTGTTGTGGTTATGTGTTAATTGTGTCATTTTTTTATGTTTCTAGCAGTTTTAACATGATTTTTGAAGTGTTAATAAAGGCTCTGTCAAATTCTACATTGTGCCAGATTATACTTTCCATAGGTTTTTATTCACTTATTCCCCTATTTTTTCTGTTCATTTTTAGTTTTGATTCTATTTTGAATAGCAATTGATTTTTCATTCATTAAAAGATGACAAACAATGAAGATCTCACAAGTTGGATCAATTGCACTAGATTTCTGCTCCTTTTTATCAATCCAATAAAGGTTCTATTATAAGGTTCATGTAGTTTTTTTTTTTAATCTACTTAGATTTCTTTTCATTTGCTTGCATTTCTATGATCATTACTTTAGTTGTGTGTGACTTATAGGGTTATTTGGATTATATTATGTTGCTGATATTTGGCAACTTTCTAAAAAGTTTTTATTAAGAATTTGATTTTTCTTTATTGGAGCTTCTCTTATTCTTTTATTGTTTCTTCATTTTTGCTTTTTCTATTAGAGAGGAAGTAGAAAACCAGTAGTATCGTTTTGCTTTATTTCAGGCTTCATAAGTCAATGACCAGTAACATATTTCAGGTTTCCATTCAGCCCCAATTTAAAGATAACCCTGCATTAATGAGTATACCTTAGGTAATATACATGTTTGTGAGACTCACTGTGATTTCAATATGAAATTGATATCGATGAATATTCCTCACTACTTTATGATAGAAATTAACCACATGTTTAGGCTTGACTCTAAAATCAAATATTCAAGGGTGTGATTGTTAATAGTTGTTACATAGTATGCCATTTTTTATGATTGAGAAATATCTGTATTTAATCACTTAATGTATCGTTCTTGAATTGTGGATGAGACTAATAATTTATCTTTTCTAAGTTTTTTGTTCTTTTCATCCTTGAAGTATCATCTCATTGAATGGTACAATATATTTGAAATGGCTTATATTAGTTTTTTGTTCTTTTTCTAACTTATTATATGTTTCAGTACTCTGAACAAATCAGTTCCAAATCACATGAATTTTTTGCATATATTAGGAATGGCTTATTACACTAATTCATCTTGAATATGTAAATTTTTTTAAGTATAATGTCTTGATTTGTAGCTGACAATATTTCAGTTGTTGGTAGTTTCAATACCTCATAATGTTGAAAAAATAATTGGTGGGCTTTTGTTTATTTGTCACCATTTTTGCTTGAAGAGACTCTTAATAATTAAAGAAGATACATTTTATCATATCTGTAGTAGACGAGTTTCAATTTTATGTTGAATTGTTTTGTGAATTTTGAACTATTATTATCAATCAATGACATTGACAATATATGGAATGGCTTAATTGCACTTTTTCCCCTATATTTTGCTAATTGTGCAATTTTGCACCCCCTTCTTTTTTTTTGAGCGATTTTGCAATCTTTTTGCCCCTTTTTTGGTTAGATTGAACTTCTTGTGTTTAATTGCACTTTTGCCCCCTTTCCCCTCTTTTAATGATGATTTTGAACAATACACAATTGGAAAAAGATGAGGTGCAAAATCGCTCAAAAAAAAGAGGGGGTGCAAAATCGCACAATTAGCAAAAGATAGAGGAAAAGTGCAATTAAGCCATATGGAATTTATCTTTTGTCCATTTTGCGCAAATTGGCTTTATGCAGATGTATGAGTTGTTAATTTCTACAGTCTGTCGAATTGATTAGTCAAAGGATTGTTTATGGATTTGTTCACTTGATGGTTCTGATGATGAGAGCATACAATGGTTAATTAAGGATGAGGTCTCTAAGTGTAGCCAAAAGGGAATTAACATAGTCTATCGACCTTGCTTGGTTAGGACTGGATATAAAGCTCGAAATCTGAATTCTGCAATGAGTCATAACTATGCGAAAGATTGGGTTTGTTGCAATATTTTGACGCACACTTTCAACGAAACCCTTATAATCGTTGGTGTTGTTTTTTATTTTTGGGTTTAGACTGGAAAATGCTTACAGGTTGAATTAGAATAGTTTGGAACTATGAGTTTATCATCTAAGGTGTAAACTATAATCTGTTCACTTATTTTAATTTCAAATACTTGCCGATATTTTAATTTTAAATATTGTGCTTACTTGGTTCTCAAGATGATTGATAAGGGTAAACGAAGGTCATTCTTTGAGATCTTATAGCTTAAATCATTGTGTTGGGAAGTTTAACTTACTGCTGAAATGCAGAGATAATTTGCATTCTTATTTAATGTTTGTTACTTGCTTTTCTCAAATTATTGAAACCGTGCTTCTTAGTTAGATTATATAATTATTGGCTCCACGCATAGCATATCAACCCCATCATGTCCTAAATTTCTGGCTTCAAACTTTATTAGAACAATGCCTTGACCTTCTATTGTATGCAAATTTAATCAGATCCTTTGTTTACGCCTGATCCTAATCCTAATTAAATCAAATCCTTTTTTATTACAATAGCTAAAAATAGAAACCAGGAAGGAAGCGCGGAAGATTTGAGATGGAGCTGGCAGCGTGTTCTGAACTAGACAGAGAACGGATTTAAGCAGAGTTGTTGATGAAACTGTCATGCGTGCACTTGCAGACTGATGTAGCAGATGCGTTCTGTTGGAAACAAGAGGCAGGTTTCGGATTCACTGTTAGAGGCTTCTACCTGTTGTGTGCAGCTTGCAGGCATGCGACAATTATGACGATGATTTCATCTCAGCTGTGCAACAAATGTGGAAACTGTTGTGCCATCAAAGATCAGTATGTTTGGAGGGAGATTGCTTCAAGACAGGTTACCAACGAGGGTGGAATTGTGGAGTAGAGGCGTTATTCGCGATGTGCATCAAATATGCTGCGTTTTATGCTTCGACGAAATTGAAACCACAAGCCATTTATTCACAAGTTGCTCAGAGACGAGGATGATTTTGGATTGGACTTACAACAATGAGTATTACAATCAATATAATAGTTTTTTTGTACAAGTTAAAATAAGTTTATGCGGCTTAACTTTTTAAAAGTTTATCTCTTTTTTTTACCACAAAACTATAACACCACATAACTTTTAAGAATGGTGCAGCTGTGTTTATCCAACAACATTTGGTATTTCGTGCAACATTTGATACTATGTTCATTGTTCTTTTGAAAACAATGTCAAAAGAAAATGCTCCAAGCTCAAGTATGATAATGCCACATAATGTCTCAACTTTCAGATCATTTTGCAATATTTTTAAAGTTGTTTACGTAAGTTTTTTTACCATTCAGAAGTTGTTTTAATTTGTATGAAGTTGACATTGAAAAGTTTGTTGATTGCAAGCATTTTGTGTCCCATTTATCACAGTTCTGTTAAGCTGAAAATAATCCTTGATTATTGAAACATTCATTGGGTATTAAGTATTTTCAAATTTACATTATAACTACACCACCAAAACAAAAAACATTACGAAATGATTTTAGCCCACAAGACCCGTGCGATGCACGGGTCTACAATCTAGTATTCTTTAAACATTGCATTGTTTCCCACTTCACAATAATCATCAAAATCTACCTCTTAACATAGTATAATTAAGAATAACATGTTGCATTAATTTTTTCCTCTTATATGCCAAGTTTCCCTCCATCCCTTTATTGATCAAATATATAAGCTTCCAAAGCTAGGGACTTCATGACTCAAGCTTGAGAGACAAAGTGTTCTGCCACAAGACGACGTAAAATCTTGCCAGTGGCTGTCTTGGGTAAAGAATCAGTAATGAAAACCTTTTTGGGAACTTTAAAAGATGTGAGATTCTTCTTGCAATATTTTAGCACCTCTTCAGCATCAATGTTTGATCCTTCTCTTGGAATGATTGCACAATGTATCTGTTCAAAGGTAAAACATATTAACAGCATAATTTTCAAAAAGTTAATATATGTTTGTTATAAGCATACTCTAAATATAATATATACCAAATACATCAGGTATTTAATGAATCTGAAAAGTAGTTTTCTGTTTGTAAATGTGACTGAAGGAAGTATAATAATTATTCGCAAATTTGTGATTCGCAAAAAAGAAAAAAAAATCAACAACATTTTTGAAATCTTTTCATTGCCCTTATTTAGTCAATTTTTCTTTTTGCGGTTAAAACAAAAAGTTTAATTTTGATACAAGTAAAAAGAATATAATTGAAGTCAAACACTTTCAATGATTATAATTGACGATATTAAAAATCATTAACCTGACAATAAATAACAATTAAATTCTAAACTAATTATTAAAATTCGAAAATATTGAATTTTTCAAGTACATTTTCATAATACTGAAAACAATATAGAACATTTTTATTTGTCATTGGATTGAGAATCACTCAAACACATATGGGTTGTGAGTTGATGCTAGGTAACATGTTTTCCTTAATAAGAAAGACATCAAAGAGATTTATAAAATATGATTTCAATAATAACCTAAATGCTTTTGAAGTTATTATCATTAATAAGGATGTAATATTGTCGACCAGAAAAGTTTTCTTGTACGCCACAACTTGTAAATACAAGGCTCATTGCATGTTTGGTGCACTTTCACGACAGTCAAAAATTGATTATAAATTAAAATTAATTTTATCTTTGGAATTGATTATAAATTTGGAGTAAATTTTTTTAGCTTTTACCTTAATTTTATTGTGTTTACTCACTTTCATGTTTTTTTTTTACAAATACTCACTTTATGTTAATACTCACTTTATGTTAACGTATGCAAATATGAATCATTTTATATTAAACTAACTTTTAACTAAAATTAAATGAATCAAAATCATTTTCTTTACTATATAATCAAACGCAAGCAAAGTGTGTATGACATTTGAGTGATGAATGTAAAAAATTCAGTACCACAAGAACCATGAGATCAATTTAGCTTTTAGGTAAATGTAGGGCCTCACTCATGCAGAAAATAATAGTAACATCTGTACTATATGTAATGACTGAAACAAAGTTTGCTCGCGACTATTCTTGTAAATTATGAGTACCTTTGATGTGATATCTATTGGGGACTTGGGACAAAATTTCATGGTGATCAATAATTACAATAAATGAAATGATATCAATCAAACAAAACAAAAAAAAGAAAAACTAGAAATAGTAGGACCAGATTCACTCTAGTCAATTGTTCAAAGTTGGATGGAGATCGAATGGTTCACACTCTAAGTTTAGCTAATAAGAAATTCAAAATCTTCCTTCAAAAAAAAAGAAATTCAAAATCTCAATCATTCATTTTTTATATATAATCATTCATTTTTTATATATAACAATCTGGGATTGTTAACTATTGTAATTTTTATGGCACCAAATCTTATTTATGTTATTAAATGGTAGTAGCATACATTATTTTTTTGACAAATCTTATTAAAAAAAACAATTTTATCACTCTATTAAACCTATTTTCTTTTAAATTATTAAAAAAAAACAAATTTCTATTGGTTAAAATTCGTAAGAACAACAAATTTCTATTAATTAAAATTCAAAATTTTTTTTTTTTAGAAAAATGGGCTAAATTACACTTTTTTTCCCTTAAATTATTTTTAAATTTTCATTTTGGTCCCTTAACTTTTTTACATTTTATTTTGATCCTTTAAATTACAAATGTTAGACACTTTGGTCTCTTATGTTTTTTTTTCTGTTCATTTTAATCTATTAAATTGCAAAGCTTACACACTTTGGTAAATTAAATTACTAACTTTAGACACTTTTATCCTTAAGTTGCAAATGAGACATTTTGGTCATCTTTTCTAGTGTCTAATGTTTGTAATAATGGAGTGTAGTATTTTATGTTTGTAATTGAAGGGAATAAAGTATCAAACTTAAACTACTTAATAGACCAAAGTAAAACAAATAAAAATTTAAAGGACCAAAATAAAACATAAAAATGACTTGGTGGACCAAAAATATATTTTCACCTATAAAAGGTGTTAGAAAATGCATTGGCAACCTTTACTACTAGATAAATAATTGGTGAGACTGTCAAAAAAGTAATAATAATATAACACTTACATTTTAGTGATTATAAGCAAAAATTTACATTTTAAATTCATTAGATTAATAATATATATATAGCCTTTATATCACATACAATATTTTATAAATGAATCTAAAATATTAATTTGTTAGATTTTTCTTTATAACAGTGATTCAATGGTGCATGTGACAACGTCTGTGGTATAGTTGAATTAAATGAAGATGTAAACATGTGAGAATAAACATTAAAATGAGAAAAAGACAAACCTCTTCGCCGTATTTCTGATCTGGCACTCCGAAAGCAACTGCCTGAGCTACGTCTGGATGTGCCAGAAGGACAGCATCCACTTCAATTGGTGATATTTTCTCTCCTGGAAAATTGATAAGACAAAAATTAAAACATCCTCAATTAGAAATTTTCTAGAGTTGAAGAATAAATAAATTGTGAATAAACGAAATAAAATACAGATTTTTTGAAAAAACATTGATTTGTAAGATAAAGTAAATGAAATATGCTGTCTTTTTTTAACTGAAGAAAAAATATATTAAATAAAAATAAAGTGATACAAAGATGAAGACATTAGACTTGGCTTAGGTAAAACATAAACCGAAATAGATAATGATAAATCATATATCAAGTGGACCAATCATAATCTATTCTAAAAAAATGCAGTGCAAAACCAAGCCACAAAGAATGTGAAAAGTAAACATTGCAAATGAATAATTAAGGTTTAAATTTGATAAACAGATCGACGATCAACACGATAACAAAATTCAAGTGACAACAGTTTCCAAAACAACATGCTGTGTGAATGCATGGTAAATCCATAGTACAACAGCTTTGTTTTCACCAGTACAGTATATCATTCAAAGCCCCCTAATAAACATAGCTCACAGTAAGGGTTCAAATTTCGGATTGCCATCCGATAAATTTTCAATCATTAAACTATTTATAAAAAACATAGAACAATTGATTGCTTAGTGGGTTCCTTGTTTAGAACCCCACGTCTTCTCCAACGTGTCTATAAAATCAAAACTTAAAAACATCACTTTCAATCTATTATTCGTGACACATTGGATACACAGTCAGCCCAATTAACGTCGGCACCGTTAATACTTAATAGTCTTCATGACACGTTATTTTAATATTGTAAATTATTTCTTATAACGATTATTTATGTAACATGCTGATATTCCTCAAAAAAAGAAGTAGCATGCAGATATTATTAATTAAGTTATGTGCTATGTACAGTGGCAAAATAAACAATATAAAATAAGAATGAGCACCTACTTTTTTTTTGTTGAAAGAAGTGAGTACCTACTTTTGTTCCTGACAATTTTCCCGCAGCCAATTTAGACTGATGAAAAAATTATATCATATTAATCCTTAGTATGTTTAAATTATAGTTAAATTAGTTTATCTGTTATATCCTCTAAAAAAAATTCGCATTTCTACTGTATTGAGTTAGTGATCAATTTATTATCCTCAATTCAGACGTGGTTCAAATTTCAATTAAAGAAACATCGACCAGAATTCTCCGCAGTTTCATATGAATGATAGAATCTTGCATTTAGTGTAAAAAGTTTAAGAGAAAGATTGGAGGGATATAGTGTTAAGGGTTGTGGAGAGAAAAACAACCCAAAAAATAAATTAAATGTAGCGACTACATGATTTATTAACGTACATGAAAGAAATATATCAATGATCTTTCTACATTATCTTAATTTTTTTTTTCTTTTTAAAATCATGCCAAAACTAAAAATCAATGTTTTCTATTAAAATAAAATATTAAAAGACAATCTATTTTAAAATCAAACATCATTATTTGAAAACCGAAATAAAATAATGTATATAATAAGCCAAAAAACATATAAGTACAATACCTCCTCTGTTGATGAGCTCCTTAATCCGACCCACAAGATGCAAATACCCATCAGAATCAAAGTAACCAATATCACCAGTATGAAACCAACCAAACAAAAATGCTGATTTATTAGCTTCTTCATTGTTCTTATACCCTTTTGTAACATTTTCTCCCTTAATACAAACCTCACCATTAACATCGGCCTCCAAAACCCGGCCCGATTCATCCAAAATAGCCATTTCTTGACCCACAGGTTTTCCGACCGATCCAGCTTTGTGAGGCCCATGTTCTGGCAAAGGATTTGAACACATCAAATGAGTAGCCTCAGTCATGGCATAAGCTTCCAAAACGGGTGCCCCAAATGCTTCCTCCAAACGACCTAGTATCAAATACAATTATTAGTTACTTACTTAGACTAGTTAATTCTTCCCGTGATATCCCATGAATTTTTTTGTTTGGTGAATACAATCCCATAAATTTTAAGTAGTATAAACAACATACATATATATTTTTGTAAATCATAAATGTACATCATAATTTATTCTACATGATTTTTCAAACTTTTAAACATATTGACTATTCTTCTCACATTTGATTTTACATCAAATTCTTGATAATACTCACAGAGAAAACTTTTTCAAATAATGCACTTGCCAAAAAAAAAAATCATTAACAACTCTAAAAGTAAATATACAAACGGGAATAACGGTTTCTTGTGTGATTATTTACCTGTCTATAGGGTTTGCAATGCAATTTGGGAATTTGACAAAAATAAATTGTTTTAACTAAGATGAAATATTTTTTTCTCTATAGTTTAATAAGTGTGGACCTTTTACCATTGAGTAATGATATTCTTACAACAATTTGATAACAACTTTTGTGATAACTTTTTTTAATCTTTTTAAATTGATAAAAAATTATAAAAAGAATAAAAAAATATAACATTATGTGAATATAAAAGAAAACGTTGTCACAAAATGATTGTATAATTTTTTTTTTATTATTCCTTTTTCTTTGTTAAGTAGTATAGTACTGGTATATAGTTGTTATTTTTTATTTTATTGATCAAAACTAGCGAGGGGTTGTGGTAACAAAGTAGCAGCTAGCCATAAGGCGTCCCTATCTATACAAGTCTTACTCATTCATGAAACATCATATTGTCATGATTAATACCAATACCACATTATCAATTTTGCTATTAATACCAAGTCATAAAGGGAAAATAATTGGTTGACACTAAGTTATAGTGATTTGAATGACTTTAGTATATTTCTAACACACAGTTTAACATTTACTTCCTAGCACATTAGTTAAAATTTATGTTAATCAAAAGAATGCATCGAAAAGTTTGTTAATAATTTGGTGATATTCATTTACATTTTAATTAATCAAAATGAATGCATCGAAAAATTTGTATTAAAATATGTGTTAGTAGTTTCATTTTTACTCTATTTTTTTATCAATAACCAATTTTTTTTTCTTGCTTTTACACTGGTTTTCGATCCACTAAAGATGAACGACTAATCCGGCTCATGCGTAGAGGTATACGCACTGATTAAACGTTGTTCTACCTAGTATTCTCTATATACACCTTGGAAGGAGTTCCTTGCCACTGGTGCCCATGCAACTTGGTTTAACCAATTTAAAAACTACAGGATCTTGGTCCAACTATAATGCAGTAGTAATGTAGCAAATATTGACACGAATAAAACTTGAAAGAATAACACCAACCTAGAATAACCGGAGCCAACGAAGCACTACAGCTACGAATGAACCGGAGTTTCGGGTAAACCGGTTCCGGGTTACTTTGATGGCGGTCCAATATAATCTGGTGTATGGTAGGAACCGCTGTGTACCACGTGGCATTATAATGAATCATATCCTTCCAAAACGTCGATGCAGAGAATCTCCCCGCCGCCGGCAACGCCACCGCACCTCCGGCACCGAGTGAACTCAGCAACCCAGCAATCAACCCATGAACATGAAAAAGCGGAAGAACAATCACCGTCGAATCCAACTCACTGAGCCGGTAAACCGATTCAATGTTACGAACCGATGAAACTAAATTGTGTTGACTCAGTGGGACCCCCTTAGGCCGACTCGTGGTTCCTGATGTGTGGAGAAAAAGTGCCACGTCGGATGGTTCGTTGATGAGTTCTGAAACCGAGTTTGCTGACTCGGTTTGATTCAGCGAGATTGAAAGTTTTGTTTCTTCTTCGGTTTTATTGAAGGAAACTGTAGCGAGTGGAATGTTGAGCTTTGAAGCTGCGGTTTGAGCAGGGTTGTTGCCTTCTAATGGTGTTAAGAGAAGCTTTGATTCTGAGTCGGAGAGATAAAACTCGAACTCTTCTGATGTGTATGCTGCGTTTAATGGTGCTGCCGTGGCTCGAACTCGAATCACGGCAAGGAACATGATAACATACTGAAACAACAAAATTCAAAATATATGACTTACAAAAATAACTTATAAGATTAAAGACCAAATTTTTCTGCCTCACAAATTTCTCGCAACCTATGAAGCACATCATATCAGACACAACACGAACACTGATAGGCGGATATGTTTGATTTGTCTTTCAGTCTCCATGGGTATTATATTTAAGAGATTAAATTGGATTACGAGAAATTTATAAATATTAAATTGAGTCATAAAAGCAAAATTAGAAAGAAAAAAAAAATACAAAAATTGAATAAAAATAAGAGAATCTATTAGATTATGAGAACCTCGATGGTGTTGGGGAAGGTGAGAGCGACGACATCGTTGGGTTTGATTCCAGCGGAGATGAGATGATTAGCTGCAGATTCGACTAATTCATGGAGGTGGGAATGGGTGAGGTCGAATTTTCCGGCGACGGAGATGGCACGACGGGAGGGGAATTTTTCAGCGACGGATTGGAGTAATCCGGTGAGGGTGGTAGCGGTTTCCATTGCTGTTTTTGGATGAAGAAGATGATTGTGGTGATGAATATGAACGGAGATGATGAAGGTTAGGGAATAATGGTGTGATATTTATAATGTTTGTTTTACATACAGGAACGTGGTCATGTGGGTGGTGGTGGCTACTGGGGAAAATTGATGGGTTATACGTGGAATCTTCTTTATGCCTAATTCTAATCTATCACACGTCAGATTTATGTGTTATTTTATTGTGTTGCAATACACCGTGGTCAATATTGAATGGATAAACGACATTTTCTTTGATATATGTCGAATGAGAAATGATATTTGTACGCCATCTCGTGATAACTTTTTGGCAACTTTCTCTTTTATATTCATATTATGTTTTTATTCTTTTTTTTTTTTTTTCTCTTTTCATTTCATTGTTTTGATCAATAGAAAGAGAGGAAAAAGAAATTGTCAAGATAATTATTAAAAATGGTTGTTCAAATATCACTAC
>Ga0315913_1001014_pt1 | contig 28922 bp, 14 predicted proteins | sample MpolsnodulesMG_FD_207736 | JGI IMG/M metagenome (GOLD analysis project Ga0315913, IMG submission 207736) | Medicago polymorpha root nodule microbial communities from Los Angeles, California, United States - small nodules | ecosystem: Host-associated > Plants > Roots > Nodule | place: USA...
CACAATTTATTCATCATATTAATGAATTTATCATATTCATAAATTTGTTTATGAACAAGATGAAGATAACTACTTTTAAGATGAAAATAACTGTCTTTTCGATTGAAATCAGCAATGTGTTCAAAGGTAAAAGGGTTAAATAAGTAAATGGTCCCCTTATATATACCGACATTTAATTTTAGTCCCTCTAAAATATTCCTTAGGCTTTTGATCCCTCTAAAAATTTTCATCTATGAAATTAGTCACTGCTCTACATTGAGTATCTAGAGCATGGACTAATTTCTTAGATAAAAAATTTTAGAGTGACCAAAAACCTAAAGAATATTTTAGGGGGACAAAAATCAAATGTTGGTATGTTTAGGGGAACTATTTACTTATTTAACCCTTTTATCTTTGAATACATTGCTTATTTCCCTTTTTCTATAAATACCCAGCCACGATTTCTATACTCATTTCTTAGTGTTACTCTGTCAAAATTTCTCCATAAACTCTCCCAAACACCGAAAATCAAGCCAATCTTCAATCTTTACCGTCAAAAATTCATCTCTTCGCCATAAATCTTCATTCAACTACACATCCACCATTCATCGTCATCAACTTCATTAACCTATAAAGCAACCCTTCATCACAAATTCCATAACATTCCGCCAGACTTTCAATCATCACCAAATCCACTTAAACTCACTCTTTTCACTCAACCACAAACCAGCCAAACGTGCTAGAAGAAGTCGTAGGAACCCAGCTCCATCACCCCCACCATCTCCACCACAAGCCAATTATGACAAATTCCAAACCCCTGAACATTTTGATAGATTTGAGAAGATTAAGGCGTATGCATTTACTGGTGAGTGTTGTTTAGATGTTAAAAATCTCATAAAATACTTAAATTTTGACACTACTCTCCGTCAACTGAATTGGGTGAGGTTCAACAACCTTATCACCAAAGAAAGAAATTGCACCATTGCTCTTGACTTCATATTGAATGCCTATTATTAGAGCCACCACTACATTTCTTTTGTTCGTGGGAAGAAGATCAACTATATTCCACAGGCAATCAATAGGTTGCTTGGTTTGACTCCACCAGGTGAATGTGATGTTCAAAGAAGAAGGGGAAGGTTGGGTCGTCCTATTGATGCATAGTGGCAAGAAATTCTGCAAGAAGTTGGGAGAGAGGGAGCTGACTGCTGAGTATGTAAGATCTCACGTTAACAGAAATCCAACTAGGCTGAATGTGGTTGATCTGACTTAAAACCTCCTAAGGCATATTTGACCGTGACTAAATTTGAATTTGACTGTGGCTAATATACATCGACGCCCCTCTTTTCCATGAAAATGTAAATCGTGGCAACATCAACTTAGCCATGGTTATGAGTACAATTTGCCACGGTTTTGATCGTAAATCGTGGCGTTTTTTTTTTTTGTAGTGCATAGTTAGCATTCATACATGCTAATATTGAGAGTGTCTCTTCTACTTCTGAGTTACATGTCACTAGGTTGAAAATCTTAGTGTGGATTTTAGTTAGGGGTTGAATTATTTTGGGCAGATTAATAGCAGAGAGTATCGAGCATATGGCTGATACAAACGCGATTACATTGGGGCACAATTTGTTGAACCAAAGTGGGTTTTAGAACGTCTCTAAAGTTATGATGATAACAATGTATGAAAGAATAATTGGATACTCTAATGCGTGTTCAAGTGTGCAAGACCAAAAAAATAAATTCTAACTTCAATGTTAAGTTTTGGTTCTGAGATAACTTATGAAGATTTAGAAGATGGTCTGAAAAAAGATCAACAAAAAGTCGAAACTCTGATAAAATATACATCAATAAAGTCAAAACCTTGGATTGGACAGTCTAGTTAAACACCTTTGAAATCGAACCTAGTTATACCTTTATAATGTCTACTGGAATCATTTCATCGCAATGTTGTTAACAGTGAATATGTTTACAAAATTACGACTGCCTAATACTCTAGTTAGTCTTTATTTTTTATTTTTTACCTGTTTAGATACGACATAACTAAATTAAGAATAAAAAGCTTTGCTACATCAATAAATGTAATCTTCTTGTAGTGCTATTGGAACACCAACAATTAGGTGACAACCAAAGCAATTTCAAGGAAACAGAATAGACAAATTGCATTTTCAATTAAGTAGTGAAGATTAAACCGTCCAATCTTATAAAACCACAAGAATTCACATATAAGAATTCTAGTCAAATGTTGATAGTTATAGTGACTGAATACATGTGAACCCTTATTTAACATGCTAGTTATACGCACACAACATAAATTTAAAAATAGAAAAAGGAATCACATGAACAATGAAAAAACCATCATCACACGTCACATTGTATTCAGCCCCCATAGGTTTCTTCAGCATCAGAGAAGTTAAACCAAACCTCTGCTCTTCAAACACTCAACTGCATCCTTGATAATTTGTTCTGCTGGAGTGAACTCTAAACCTAAATCAATCAGCTTCTTTGATGCATTCTTTGCTCTCAACAATCCAGGTTGAGTATCCGTCGGTATCCTATATTAATTAAACGTACAATCCTATTATTTAATTTACTCAATAATATCGGATATAAACCTTAGATTTGGATATTCTACAACCACCGCACAATGCAGTGGGCGTCAGAGGCGTTAGATTCAAATAGAGAAATTTTTCTCATTAAATCTACAGCTCTATAGACCACTGCATTGTGAATAAGTTATAGTTTGGAGTCGTTCTCTACACATAGATCATCTCAAACACATGAATGAATACATTTAAATGTAATTACTATATTTTTTTGGGTGAAAAATATAAATATTATATGTTCAGTCGAAAATATGTAATTGTGTAAATTCAAATAATTTTTAAAGTTGCATATAAATGTAGGAAAATGTACTTGCTCAATTGTTGTAATAAAGTTTGCTCAAAAAAAAAATTGTTGTAATAAAGTGAATTTTGTTCAAAATAAATGTAACTGTTGTGAAATATACTCACTTTGCGACATTATATTCAGGGTATAACTCCGCAACCAAATTCACAAAATCACTATAGTGACGAATAGCTTCCACACACAAATGCCTCCCAGAAGCTTTCTTTTGCTCAAATCCCAAAATATGTGCCAAAGCTATGTCTTTGAAATGAGCCATTCCCATGAAGAAGTCCTCATATGTCTCTTTGTCACCTATAATAAGAAGGTCCAAATACCTCATTCTAGTAGCTTATAAAATTTGTATTTTACACAAAGTCATATTAGAGGTGTAACTATGCTAAGTTTGACGTCCAGTGTCAACGTATCATAATCATATATTAGATCGGCCTAAATGTCAAGCAGTTAAGGCAGGGTTTTAGGCCTCAAAATTTTAAAAAAATTCCTCATGTTTGTGTTCATTAAAATTAAACTCTCTAAACCAAATTTAAACCTTAAACTTGAAAATAATTTGCACAGTTTGTGATTAGTTTACCTTTGAGAACACCAGCAAGTACAGCCATGCTTGAATTAATTCTTGGTGGAATCAAAGGGCCCAATGCTGTACCAGGGTTAATCATCACCACATCAAAACCAGTCTCCTTAGCAAATTCCCAACCAGCTTTTTCTGCTAGTGTCTTTGCAATGGGGTAGTATAACTGGCCCACAACATAATGTAAACCTTATCAATTATTTTGTCATTGGATTGTTAAAATTGATTTTATTTTCTAAAAAATAAATGAAAATATGCTTATATTATATTCCAACGTGTGGTGATGAATTATTAAAAAAAAGTTTCACCTTTCACATCATAAAGGGTACACCGTCAATAAAATTTGGCCATTTATTTTTAAAGGAAATGGATTATCAATTATTGAATAAGACCGTCGAGAAATACTTATTTGGCCACACGATTAAATGTATAGTGTGTAGATACACAAACAATGAGGTATTTGTTCCCATAATGTTAAAAAAATATCTCTTTGTATGTGTGTCTAGACATTATATATGGTCTTGTGACCATAGAAGACTAGCTCAAGACGCTAAGGTATGATTTCTTGTTATTGTTTTTTCATAGTTATCTTTCTTGGGCTCTTGGAACTTATTTGGATCAAGGCAAACCTCATGATTTAAACAATGAGGTCATCACATCGACGGCACCACGACGGAAGTTTAACACACAACCTTGTGAGTGAATCAACTTCTTGCTAATTGAGTCAACTTTCATCAACATCTTTTTTATTTTTAAAAGATTTTGCTACATCTTTATACTTTAATTAATGTTTCACTTTTTTTTTTAGAGAAAGATAATGTCTCACATTTGTAAAGTATCTTTTGTAAGAGTTTGATTTCTCTTATATGGATATAATGAGTTGCAAGACCTTCATTTTAGTAGATAGCAATTCATCTATTATTTGTCATACATAAATTATTATGCACATTATTAGATAATCAATATTTAATATTTTTTAATATTTGTGTAAAATGTCAACTGCCTTTATACATTGTTTAAGCAATTAAAAGAGATGATTTTATTATATAAAAAAATTATGTAATTATTACTTTTCTATGACTTTGGCTTTTACTTTCGAAATAAAAAAAATAATTATTTTAGATTTTGTAAACAATACTTCTATAACACTTATTAACATAATCTAACGCACGTTTATTGATTTGTTAAAATTTTGATGAAACTCACCAAATTTATTGAGACACATATGATTTGATGAAATCTATATAAATTTTAACCAATTATTAAAGATACGTTAAAAATATATGAAACCTATATAAATTTTAATCAATTATTAAAATATGTTAAAGATATGTATTGTTAAAAATATATGTGGTTGAATGCGGAGAGGAGTGTAAAAGTGAGTACATTATTGAGCAACCAGTGTCCCATAATGAATTCATCATCATGCAACACGTAGAGCACATTGGGCAACTAAAGGCTAAAGTCCCTTTCATTCTTTCATTTTTTATTTGTAAATCCAAAATAGAGGACACGTGGTGTATTGATTTAATTATTAAGTTTTTGAAAAGAGAAAAAAAAAGTAAAAAAATACATATTCAAATTTGTCAATAACAATGTACCCAAAAAAAAATTGTCAATAACTTTTTGTTTTTATATTTGCTCAAAGATTCTTCATTGTATCACTCACACAATAGAGGACACGTGTTTTTATTATTCTACAATTCGTACTTTTCATATATCAATTTTCTATTTTAAATTTTATGTTAGTGAAATTAAACTAGAAGCAATTTATTTTAATCTAATGACCAATATTTTCTAGGACACAAACTTAAATGAAAATGAATTAGGCTAGACGCATACACATCAAATTATATATTTTTTACTTAAAAATATATGCTTTGTTTAATTCCTTTATTCTTTTACTTTTATTTATTCATGTATATCCCGATCATTATTGTAAGTAAAAAATAATATTTTAGATTCATTCATTAAATAATGTATGTGGTCTATAATAAAGACCATATACATCATTAATTAAATGAATCTAAAATATTAATTTTTACTTATAATAGTGACTAGAGAGTGTATATTTCAAAAACTTCTATATTTGAGTTTGTGACAAGTAAGAATTGGCCAGATACTTATCTCAAAAGAAATAAATATTTACGATGTAAAAACCACATATATGTTCCGGTACATCACAAAATTCTACGTTGCTTGAGAATTTGAGACCAATAATAACTTATAAACAACATTAGTATTCCTTAATTTGCCGAAACACTTTTTGTAAAGGACAAAATTAGAAAGCTTCTTGAAGATCCAAAAATTACAACATCAGTGCGACTTGGAGAGTGTGAGAAACATTTTTTTTAAATTAGTGCTATAAATTGATCTCTATTCCTCCTGGCCCACTAGGGGTTAATTTTATTTTTTATATCAATAGTGGTAAACTTTAGAGACTAATAAAAAGGGCTTAATCACAGTGATAATGTTAGTCTGATTTTTCATACCCTCGTACTCTTAATGATAATGTTTGATAAGAAAATATTACCGAATATCCTCTGAACACCAAGGTCTAAAATAGTAAGTTTTTATCAAAATTTATGTATTTAATATATTAAAAATTGAAATATTTAACTTTTTTGAAAGTCGCTTCTTAATCAGGAATACTTAAAAAGGACCCTTTTTCATATTACTATGAAAACATCAATTATAACTGAAAGTTAAACTTCCTTCAACAAAAAAAAAACTGAAAGTTAAACTATAAAAAACTCACCTTCTTTTCCTTGCAATACTCAAGGTCCGTCCAACAATCCTCTGCCTTAATCTTATCAGCTGGCCAACTAGGACTCGGTATGATGGCGGAGATCGACGACGTCGCCACCACACGCTCCACTCCTGCTTCCTTTGCCACCTTCAACACATTTACCGTTCCTTGAATTGCCGGTTCCAAAATTTGCTTCTGCATTTATAATAATACAACACCAAAATTAATTAATGTGGACCATATAAAATTGAACCATGCAAATTTCTTAACATTTTAATAAATTGTTTTTGAACCTCGGGGTCTTTGACTTCACCGATGATGTTAGGACATGCAAGGTGTATAACACCGGCGCAACCTTTCACGGCGGCCGCGATAGAGTCACTGTTAAGAAGATCCATTTCAAAAAATTTGAGACGAGTCTTTGCTCCTTCCATTGCTTCCAAATGCTTTGTCTCATTTTCATCCTCTGTAAATTATGTGTCACAACACTCATCATTTATTTCCAATATTAAAATTTAAATGTATGCTTATGTTTTTTACAAGCTGAGTGAAAAATGTTCATCAAACGTACCTTTGTGCATGAGTTGTGTTTGTCAATTTTAATTCTTGTGTTATTTTTATATGTAATGTTTATGCATTTATTATTATGTGAGGGGATGAAAGAAATAAAAGTTTATGCAATATGATTATATAGTGGCTAACCAAGATCTTGGATGGTGGCATGGACGGTGTAGCCGCGTTCGAGGAGGAGGCGAACCACCCATGATCCGATGGCACCGCTGGCTCCGGTCACACAAACTGCCTTTGACATGGCTTATATCTTTGTGAATTCTTTGTTTAGTAATTCAAGATGTGGTGTTGAAGTGTATAGAGATTCCTTGTATATATAGGATTTGGAAAGCATTGTGAAAATGATGCATCTTTGGAAGTTATTCACACGAGAGTTCGGAAATCTATCATTATTTTTAAATGATTATTAGCGATAAATTTTTCATTACCATATAGAGTCGACATTGTATAATCCATAAAACTGACATAATAGGTAATCCTTAATCTCATGTTCGATTTTTCCTGATATTAATTTTAGTAGATTAATTTAGCTTCTTTAAAAATAAAAAATCGTGATGAACTTGTGGAGAGAAATTGAGAGGGTCCCCAAAACAATACAGTGTCATATCATGATATTAGGACTCAGCATGTAGGCAAAGGTCCCTACAATCAATGTCTTTATTGTCCTTTGCCCTGTGATTTTCATGACACGTGTTATCAAATCCTACGATTAGTGGTCAATTGCATCTAGTCGGTCATCCTAAACAGGGTCCACCATAAAGAATCCACTTCCTCAATTATAACATATGTAAAATATCGTCTAATATTTTTAAGGAATTAAATATAAGGTTAAGGTACTCTATTCCCCTAAAAAATTAAGGTACTCTACTGATTAAGGGATTAAATATAGGACAATTCTCATAGTGTTATAACTATAAATCCAATTCATTTCGCAAAAATACCCATTAATCAATATTTTTAACAATAACAGCAATAAATTGATTTTTTTTTCTATTTATACTTTTTTTTATTTGTGAGTATCCTAAACCATTTTAATTTGTGCTTTTGAACACATAGGTATTGCTCTTAAATATAAAAATATAGTTTTAAATAGATTAATCAAGTTGCAAAACATAAAAATGAGGCATCCTAATAAAAGTTGACACTCGCGGCTTCTAACTGAAGTGTCTACTCAATGTAAAATAATATTAAAAAATTACAATAGAGAATAAACATGTTAGAAGACTCGATCAAAACTCAAGAAATGAATAAACACATGCAATTGTCTCGTTAAAAACATTATCATGAAAATCCATTGAATAAAACTTGACAATCATCTTAGAGGACTAGAGCAAAACTCGAGAAATGAATAGGCACAAGCAATTGTCTCGTTAAAAACATTATCAGAACAATCCATTGAATAAAACCTGACGAAGGAAAAAGAAAAAGGAAAGAAAAGAGTGCAGCGCAAGCAAAGCAAAAAAAGCTCAATGGGATCTAAAAGATGAAAATTCACATTTGTTCCTGAAGAAACCTTGCTCTATACAATTAGATAAACTATAAGTAGCATTATCTAGGTAGTCCCGCTAAAGCATTTCCTTCTCTATAGATACAAGAGACTTTAAAATGAAAATTTTAAATTAAATGAAGGCAGTTAGACCATCTTGTTTGAAGCTTCCAAGATACAGTTTTTGGATTAGAAAAAGCTTGATAACGAGATATAATCACATTCTGCCTAAAGGTTAATATAATAAAGAGGGTTAGAGACACCAAGATTTTTATATTTAACAAAATCTTTGATAAAGAAACCTTTAAAATCTCGGGACCGGATTCTCTGCCGTGACTGTATGGTCCACTGAAATCTCAATGCTTGAAAAAATTAAATGCATGAAAATTTAAATGTTGAAATTAGGAGCAACGGGGGCTTAATGGTGTAAATTTTCTCGCTGGAAAAAATGGAGAGAATATCATCGGAGGAAATCCATTCCCCTAAAATCTCTAAATATCACAGCACAAGTGGAGAAACATGTTGGTTTCTATGACGGTAATGTAACGAATCTAGAGGGGGTGAATAGATTCCTTAAAAAAATTACAAGTGGAAACATGTTTTTTTTTTTATAAAAAAAAAAAAGTTTGCAAAATAGTTTGACTATTTGAATTGTGACATAGGTAACAATGAATATTAATTCAAACAATGTACACACTAAAAACCAATATTGAACAAGCAATTCACTATTGATGCAATTGAACACAATCAAATATTATAAACTTAATTACAAAGCCTATCCATTCTCTAATCAAACCTAAACCTTAAACAAAAAGAAATCACTACCAATGAAAATCACAAAGATTTAATCAACAATGAAATCATGAACAAGTTATTTTCCAATTATGACAAGTGTATGAATAACAATTGAAACACAAAATCCTTCAAAGAAAAACAAGCTTTAATGCATTCAATCACTTAACATATATTGTAATTAAACCTATCAAAATTTATCATGAATAAATCTTCTAATGCGAAAATTAAAATATAGGGGAGGAGAATAAACAGAATTTATAGTGGTTCGTCCAATCGTCCTCGCTATGGGGTGCATCCACTCTTCGTAGATAAATCTACCGTCTTCCACAATGATTGAATGTTTACACAATATGCTACATTTTTCTTTTTTGTTAATGTGCCTAAACTTGTGTTTGTAGTCTAGTAAATATGCAAGACTTGCTCGACCTTTAGATTCAAAGAATGATAACAAATATTTTTTTAATAAAAACAACATTTTTTTACAAAATATAAAAGAAACATCTTATTAATATAAAAGCAATACAATGGTGACCCTCAACATGGTTGAGATAGGCGATCATCCAACATCAATTCAATCCTAATTCCTTAATTGAAGTGAATTGAGTGAATTTAATGTGTTAATTCAATTCCTTCCTTATTCTTAATTGAGGCGATTTATGTTAATTCAGTGAATTTCATGTGTTAATTCAATTCCTTCTTTATTCCTAATTGAGGCGTTTGACTTAATTATTAATTTTCTCTCTTAATCACTTAATTACTTCTTAATTCAAGTATCGTAATGTTAATTAAGTGAATCTCGAACTGAATAGTTTCGATGTTAAGTTCATAATTCAAAACTCGATTATCACTTTAATCCTTTTGTGATTCTGCATTTCTTAATTTTCAAGTAGGCGTATGCTAATTTTATTAGTTGATTCAATTAACCTCATTTGATTCACTTTCCTAATAGACGTGATTTATGTTAACTTAATTGAAGTGAGTTAAGTTCTTAATTGAATTGATTTATAGTTAATCCATTTTCTTCACTCACAGTCGCATTTGACTTCATATTAAATTTTCTTTGTCAATCACTTAATTAGTCCTTAATTCAAGTGTTGTCATGTTAATTTCTAGTGAATTTCATGTTATATTTTCTGATAAGGGAAATGCTACCATGTGTCCTTACTAAAGGCACATGTTAAGGTACAAAATATATAAATTATTTGTTAGAAATTATGTTGATTTATTTCGTCAAAAAATGATTTTTTTTCCAATAAATGCATACTTTTGTTATGGTTGAAAAATGTCGTTATAACTTTATATCACATTTATTATGTTTTTTTTCTTCCTCTTCTTTGTGCCACCACATAGACGGATAACGAGATAAAAATTGGATTCCTTCTTGAACGAGATGTATAGATTTATTTTGATAAGTAATGTTATTGTAATATTATCATACAATATTCTAATTGTTTTGTATTATTCCATTGATTCTCTATATTGTTAACAAATGCATCTCACAATGTGTTATCTGTTTGAAATATATAAGTAAATACCAATAATAACAAATAGAATCAAAACCAACAAGTTTTCAATTAGGAATAAATAAGCAAATACACTGTGAAAATTCAAAACACATAATAATAAACACACGGGGGTGGGTGGCGTTGGAAAAGTGAGAGTCAAAAAACAAACATAGAAAACAAAATAAAACATATATTTTAAATTTTAAATTTTAAATTCTACCTATAAAATACATTATTCCCTCCATTTTCTTCATTCGGTCGTTTTCATTCTCTCTAATCTCTATCTTCAATTGCAGAGAAAATGATATAAACAATAAAATATGATTTGAAATTTAGGTAATAAAAAAATGATCGCTAATCCTCATTTCCATCCCTCTGAGTTCAATGGAGATCAAATTTGAGTATGTTTATGATTCGCTTTGATGAGTTTGTTAATTATTCACTGATTCGCTTCGCTTCACTGAGTTTGTTAATTATTCCGTTAAGTTTACTTCTGGCTCATATCAACTTTATTGTTTCATATAAATTCATAATTCATATAAAATTCATTATGTTTGTTAAGGGTTAAATGTTACTCATCCAATGGTTTGGCTCAACCCTCCTGATTGTATTTGAAATTTCATTGCAAGTAACAAAATAGGCTTACCTGAGTTTAGGTTTGTTACTTTTTAAGGAGGTTTTGGTTTTTTGTCCCCCTGCTTTGTTTTTTTGTTTCCTTGTTATTAATATATAGTTTGGTATGCTAGTTCTTCGCTAGCTACCTCTTTCTGCAAAAAAAAACAAAAAAACAGTTTTAATAATTCTCGTGAATTACTAACCCGTCTCATGCATAAAGTGACAACAATTTTTTTTTTAGCAACACACAATATAGTATGTATAAAAATATAAATGACACTAATTTTTTTATAGTAGTATATGTTAATAGTTTGGAGGGTAATAATTTTTTGTATTTATGCGCTTGTAAAATGTCTTTTATGTTATGTATTTGTGCAAAAAAAATTAAATAAATAATAGATTAACACAAATGAGAGATCAAATATAATTTATGTATTTGAGGTTTCTTATCTAATTTTAAAGTAGTCAATAATATAATTTATAATTTACGGTTAAGTAATTTTTTGGTTCTTAAAAATATATCAAATTTTGTTTTCTATCCTCAAGAAAAAAAAGTAGCATGCTTTAGTCCCTAAATTTTTTTTTTCAGCATGAAGTTTTAGTTCATGTTAAATTTAAATTTGTTTATTTATCCTTAGACTTTTAAATTTTTTAAAGAATTTTTACATGCTTGTTTAGAACCTTATACAATATTTTTTTTCCACAAAAACTATAATCTTTTAACATGAAATAAATTAAATATGAACTTTTTAAACTTCCATAATGTTCTAAACATGTTTACAAAAATCACTCAAAAATTTAAAAGTCTAAGAATAATTAAACAAATTTGAATTCATGTTGATATTTTTTATATTGACTAAAACATGTAATTTTTTTTATAAGGACTAAAAACAAAATTTCATATATTTATAGTGACTAAAAACTTGTTTAACCCTATAATTCTTTTGAGCAAATTTAGCCCTATAATTTATCCATTAAAATAAATAAATGTTACAGCATTTTATACCATTATTTATAATAAAATTAAATAAAATCAGTTATGAGATAGACAATAGATACATAATACATAGATATAAGAAGAGTTAAAATTTACAACCAATTTGTATTTCTAACATATATAATATTTATTTTCACAAGACATACATGACTCAAAGAATCATATTTAATACATGAAAAATGAGTGAGATATGTATATTTGCAAGATATATTGGTGGTCTATGCATGTGTTGGCGGTGATTTTTGTGCTTGTAATTCATGACACCAAGAGTCGTATTTAATACATGAATAACGAGAGAGAGATGTGTATTCTTTTCAAGATATACTAATTGAAATGTATGACTTCAATAGTCATGTTTAATTCATAAGAATGAGAAAAATCAGGTTATATATGATTTATCTAATATTCAAAATTGATTTTTAAATTAATTATATTTTCATCTTTTCTTTAAATAATAAAACATGAATTCATTAATGTTTGGTAGATTTTTAAAATGCTTATCTTTGTTGATTGATTCAAGTAAGTTTTTCATCATCTCAGACCAACATTAAACATTGTAATGATTAGCTTTTTAACATGATTTAAGTTGTTTATTTTTTAGGTCATTTGAGATCAACAAAAAGAATAAATTTAGTTGTTGTTCGAGACTAAAACTAGGTCTTTTATAATATTTTATCATTTAAATTTCTTAAAGAGTACGCCACTCCTAACATTTCCTTAATTATAATTTATAAAATACTTTACAATGAGGGGTGATTTAGCGTGAGTTTTAATCTGAAATCACGCCTCCTGATTGCTTTTCTTTCTCTTTTAATTAAATAAGTGATTATCACATATTTTTTGTCTTCGTTCATTTATTTTATTTTGTTTGTTTTGATTTCCCGTCTTTGTGCGGTGTGTTTTTTGATTTTCCGTCTTTGTGCAGTGTGTTTTTATTTTCCGTTTTAATGCAGTGTTTATTTGATTCAGGTTGAAAGATTATCTTTGATCAAATGCAGATTCAATCAACGACTTTGACGTCGTCAACACTGCAGATCTGGAGACATGAGTATTCCAGAGACTTAAATATAGTCATATTTATATGCATATGTACTCTGTCGTTTTATACTATTAACATTGATGTTATGAATTTGTTCGCATATCCATCCTTTTTGTTTTTAGCGATTTTGAATTTATATTGCATTGATGTACTTTATCAATTTAAACGAATGAATTTTTTTTCTTTCAAAAAAATAAAATACTTTGCAAGAAAAGTTGTTAGAATTACACAAATCACATAAAATAATGGATATTTTGGAAAAAAATTTATCCTAAAAAACAAAAGGCAACAAATTATAAAATGACAAAAGGTGAACCACGTGTTGGAAATTGATAAGTGGCACTCACATGAAAAAAGCTTACTACGTCAAAATCACAAAATGGAATCAATAAAAAATAATTGTAACAATCCCTGGAGCTTAGCTCAATTGATAGAGATATTGCATATTATATGCAGAGGTCAGGGTTCGAACCATGGATACTCCATTTCTCAACAATTAAATTGTGTGAGCTCTACCAACTAAACTAAAAAAAAAAAATTGTAACAGTGAAAGAGAGGACGTGAGTGAGTGGCTTGCAAAAGCAAGAAAGCAAAGTACATTTTGGATATTCAACCACGTCGCTTCTGATTGTTTCAACTTTCAATAAGATTATTTTTTAATGGAAAAGTACAAGAAAAAAAATGCAAAAATTTAAATTGAGTGATGCCTGAATCAACTTATTATTGCTCTATCATTATTTAATCTCTTTATCTATTGATAATTTAGTCTGCACTCCTCTTTAGAATAAAATTTTTTTAACCTATAGATTGATCTGATGTTGTAGATTTGAAACATCAAAATATGTTTATCTTAAGGTTTTAAGTTTGAATTCTTTAGATGTTAATAACTCGTGTTGTATCAATTAGTTCATATAAAGTTTTGTTTTGACTTCATTTGGATAATCTGTTAATGAGTGGGGGGATTGACCCCTTCGAGTCTAGGTGCGGTGTTTGTTTCGCTTTGATTGACAGATTAATTTCAATCAATTACAAATTCAATCAAATGACTAGTCTTCAAAATATGACAAGTCTTCAAATTGACCCTATAATATACGCAAAGTCTTAAAAATGAAAATAAATATTCTATCCATGTAATTTGAGATTATTTTTATTTTTGACCTTGAAAATATGAGTTTTCACAATAAATTTGAATTTTCCAACAAAATGAAGGATTAATAATGAATTTTCATTTTCCCATAATTAAGAATTACTTAATGAATTTATAATTAATTCATCCTTCCTTTTAATGGGGAAGGTTTTTACGATGTTTTAACCATGCCTACGAAATTAAGGAATGAAATATAACACGTGAGTATCAGAACAAAATTGCTATTTTGCATGTATTAGTTGAAAAATCAAAATAAATCGAGACGCCTTATGAATGCTATGAAATTTTTCATATCCTTTCTGAGTTTTGATAGATGTCTCTATAAATAATCAACTTAAAATTTGATTTCTAGGTCAAGTTTTCCATTTTTTTAGTTTTTGACGCTTTTAAAAATTCATAATTAATTTGTCCCTTGTCAGAAATTCTAATTTAATATGGAAAACTATATTTTAACGTCCTAAACATGCTCGCATAAAATGATGAAAACATTCAACCTCTAATTCACTTTTCTAAACTTCGTGTATATTACATGGTCAAAAATAAGAAGAATTTCAAATCATAAGGTTAGAAGAAGTGATTTTGTTTTTACAAGGTTATTTTTTAAACTTTGAGTATATTACATGATGAATTTCAACAATTAACCCTAATTTTTATGATGAGATGATATTTTGATGTTTTTAGTAGTTTGTAGTTAGGACAAAAAGTTGTTCCATAATTTGGTGAGGGACAAAATTTTTTGATTTTGTCGAGCTCATAGTACTTACTTGATCCAGGCCTAAGACCAATTTATAAACCAAAAAGAATAAAAAAAATATTGCCCAATCCTTACTTTGTACAAAAAAAAAATTGTGACAACAATGCATGTTGTTTGATATTTGTAAAAAAATTACCCATGAAAGCTTTATATTTATTTTTTTTATAAAGATAAAGATTGAAATCAAGATTAGGATACATTTGTTGTTTTCTATGAATATTTATGTAACTTCATAAAAATACTTTTTTCTATATTCTCATATTTTGTTATATACATACTCTTCAATCCTAATGTCCTCGATCTTTCTTTTCTCTTTTTTTAGGGACTAAAACCGAAAGCATTTCATTAGATAATAAGTCATAGATACATAACGGTCCATCAATAAACAAGTTGAAGCAAGTGTTTAATGGAGCTTCTTGTGCTAACTCATGAGCGATCTTATTTGCTTGCCTTCGGCTAAACTCAACCATAGAATTGTGAAAAGGATGACAAAACAATTGCCTACACTGCTAAATAATGCTTCCAAACTCGGTGTTATTGTTACTGCCACTATTGAAAGCACCGACCACTACTTTGGAGTCAAGTGAAAAATTCATGTCGTCAAAACCCAAATCAATTACCCATTGCAGAGCTTGATAAGGACCTAGTGCTTCACCTATATCCACCGAACATAATTGAAAGAATCATGTTGTTTTTGCAAGAACATAACAACCGTCGGCATCAAGTGTACACATGTCAATACGAACCTTATTTTGATCAGATGAAAAGGAGGCATCAACAATACATTTAAGTCTACATGGAGCGGGTCTCTGCCATCTGATAATGTGCGTACGACTTGGTCTTGGCTGGGAATCCTGTGAAAGCTTCCAATCTTTCTAACATGTTCACAACACACTCAACAACATGGGAAGTTGTTTCATTAACATGTTGCCATAATTTTAAATTTTGGGGATTCCATAAACTCTAAAGGATGGTTGCAAAAAGAGTGCATTGAGACGGTTGGAGCTGTTGCAATATATTAAACACAACCGTTGCCATATCATCGTAATTACTCAAAGTGTGTTCTAGAATAGTCTATAAACTCGCTTCACACCACACCTGAACAACCTAGGCACAAGTAAAAAGCGCATGCATACAACACACTCAGTGGGACATTTGACACCTCTATTTACAACACACTTAGTGGGGTATGTGACTCATCTATTTTGACAAACAAGTGACTCACTTTAATAGAGGAGTCACACGACTCCTCTACTTACAACACACTCAATGGGGCATGTGACTCCTCTACTTACAACACACTTAGTGAGGCATGTGACTTGTCTTTCTTTCTTTTAAGAACTAAACAATGTCTAATTTTATTAGTGGCAAAATTACAAATAAATGAAAAATGTAATTACTTTTATTGAGTACCATTAGACATAAGTTGGTTGAAATCAAATGATATTTTAAAGTTATGTGACGAAAATGATTTTGTCGATCGGAGGTTGGGTGACTCAATTGATTTTAGTTAAAGGTTAAGGAGTTTAAGGTTTTGAGTTCAAACTCAGACGAGAGATAAAAATATTAATCTAACAATTAATTATTAACTTTGATCATTTAAAAAATGAAAATTATGTGTATACGCCCAAAATCCATTAGACACCATGAGAGTGACATAGATAGAGAAAATGGGTGATAGATGTGATAAGAAAAGTGATGCTATAGGAATAGAGAAATAAAGAGAAAATGAGATGTTAAATCAGTGTTTGAGAATTCTGAATGTTCAAACATAAAAGTTGATTAAAAATATGATAAACAAAGACAAAAAAAAATATTGGGCTGATTTTTTTTATCCATAGACGGAGCGACAAATTAGGACACCTAAAAATTCAAACATACAAAGGAGAGAACTCATATTCGAACCCAGGAAAGAACGAAAAATGTCCAACCTAACATTGTCGATTGAGTTAGGCCTTCCAAATTCTATTTTAATTAAGGTTGAACTGAAGTAACTAGCAATGTGTTTTATGCAATAACAAATCTGCTTACATAGTACTACATAAATTCAATCTTTAATTGAAATAATCTCTACCTAAACTTTGCGTATCTCTTGACTAAATTTTAAATTAATTAAAATAAATCAGTGTATTAAGAAGAGAAAAAAGTAATTTATTCTAATTAGAGCAACATAAGTGAAATAAAAAAGTTTAAATTTTCATTGAAGATTAATTAGTTGTCAAATTTATGTCCAAAAAGTCTCTCTCTTAAGAGGCTCATAATCTTGGAATACATTGGAAGATGAGGAAGAAGAAGAAGGAAAGTTAATATACTGTGGAAGAACACCATAGCAATTACTATTTTCAGATAGTAGCATCAATTTGTCATCTTGATCAACATGTGTTGGTAATGAGTTGGTAACTGTAGTAGAGTCTTGTTGCATCTGGATGCAAAGAATCTCTGATTGAGCCATTGCAAGTTGCATTTGCAATTGTGAAACTTGACTTTGAAGGTATGATATGGCTCCAACACATCCATAAACAGGATCCCTCACTCTTGCATTTGCTTCAAAAACTAAACTGTTCACTGCTTCTGCTCTTTGATGGAATGGAAGCTCCTGCAAATAAAACATACCAATATTGAGTCATGTTTATTACACAACCAAGTACAATAAAGAGATAAAAAATAAATAAAAAAGGCAGTCTAGTGCACTAAAACTCTTGCTTACGCAGGGTATGGGAAGGGGTCCCACCATTTTTGTGTATTGTTGGCAACCTTACCTTGTTTTTTACACAAGATGATGTTTTCAGGACTTAAACCCGTAGCCTTTTAGTCACATGACAACAACTTTACAATTGCGTCAAGGCTCCTCCTCAAATACAATAAAAAGATACTAGTAATTAAAATATTTATATTGTAAATATAAATATTTGAGCAGTCACAATCCTTTACTTAATGTAGACTCAAATTTAGCACATGGCCAAGAGTTTTTATGCTTGAAACTTGGAACAATGTGTAGGGTTTTAAATAAAGGTATATGATTAGGATTTGGACTCCAACATCAGTATTTTGAATGACTCCAACATCATTCTCCTTGATTAAGATTTGTGACACTTTTGTTATCACTGATGTGTTTTAAAACATTGAATGTATGTACCTCATACAAACTTTGCTACCATGTCATGTTGTGACTAAATTAAATTAATTATTCCAAAACACTATAAGTTCTTAGGTAGAAATATACATGAATGATTTTATTGCTTACATAACTTGTATAATATTATAACATATATAACATTTTCAAACATGCATATATATTATAGTATATGTAAGAAATTAACCCTTACAAAAATTCAATGGACAAAAAGAAAATAAGGATGATGATGAAGTATAGAGATGAGACCTGCAGCATTTTGCTGATATTGCTAGCACCAAAGACCTTATGAACAATTGCAAACTTTCGTGGGTCATCAGAAGGAAAGTAAGGAGCAAAGATACATTCCTGTGTGCAACGTCTTCTCAACAATTTGCAAGAAGCACAAGGTGAGGAACCTGATCCCATTTGATGAAAGATATTAAGATTAATTTTCTGAAACCTAAGAAAACGAAAATGAAGCAGAAACTATGTTGTTGTTATTATTGTTAAGGAGAATGAACCTAAGATCTGTATTTATAATATGGCTAGTAAGATTTCAACTTGCTTGCCTAATGTAAAATATTATTATAAGCTAGATGCACATGTCCTTCTTGTAAAGTATGAGTTGATAATAATATATTATTATTACGTTGATGTATTAAGAAGAAATTAGTTAGAAACCGCTTCTAGTATTTTTCAATAGAGATCATATATAAAAATATATAATATATACATTTCACATGTTAATGTAATCAAGTGACCGAAGTCATTTTGGAAAATTTCAAGTTTAAGTTTTGATAGAAATTATATTTTAATTAGTTTTATTTAACTTTAGACCGAACTTCGAAATATCAAACTATGATATATTCTTTTGAAAACGAAAGGTTTGAATAATGGAAATGCTAATAAGTGCACTTAAGACATTGTTTAAACATCCAAATGTAATAATTTTTACATTGAAAATTATGTAGTTATTGTATTTTTAAGATAATATTATTTTAGAGTCTTGCTAACCAGTGTCTTCAGGGTAATGGCTAAGTAAGCTATAAATAAAAATTTTGTCTTGAAAATATAAGTTTTGACTTTTGATTAAGTAATAATTACACCATTTTTTATAAAAAAAAATAAAAATTATTTGTTCTGGTTGTTTAACTAATTCCTGTTTAACATTTTTTTTTTAAGGTTCCTTAAAAAATATGCCCCTAGGCACTTTGCAAAACCCTAAAATAAAAACTTAAATTTGAGGAGAAGGTTATTTGAGATATTAACATAATATTGAGGGAGCAATATAAAGTCAAACAGTGAAGAGAAATTACATGTGAAGTGATGAAAATACAATGGTTTTAGTTGGATGATTAATTATTTCATAAACTAGTATTTTGGCGGTGGTCAAACACAGCGTAGGAGCGTGATGGGTTGGCAATTCACGCAGTTGTGTAGATTTTACGTACACATTGACTCTTCAATTTTAATAATATACACATAAATATATTATTTATATACTTGTGTAATACACAATGTGTGCATCTAATTTGAAGTTTCACACTCAAATTGCAAGTTCTAATACAGCTGTTAGCATTGGATACATATTATATAAAAAGTTCAATATAGTTAGCTTCCTTTTGTTTAAGTTAGTTGGAATCATTTTGTCAAAAAAAGAGAAGTAAATTGGAATCCTAACATGGACCGAGACCCCCTAGAGATAAGGGTTTGGACCAACGTGAATGTTTGTAGGTTATGGCTTTCACATCGAACCACCTCTCTCTTTTTAATGCGTAAATTATTTATTCAAATATGAGAAATAGCAAGCCACAACACAAAACCAAAACCAATGCTAGGTGGGATATCATTAAATTCATGCTGATGCATTGTTCATCGATACGTACATAAATATTTCAATAATGTCAACATTTGAAGGCTAACTATGTTTCAATAAGCGGCACCTGCATTTTTAATTTAAAGAATGTTATTTAAACAATCATTTGGTTGACAACTTATGTGACAATCATAATTTAACTTAAACGGCATGACAATCCACTCATTGATTTCAAGTACTCCTGGACACCTTGAAAGTTGGCTTAGGGTTAGGGTGCCTTTTTCAGCTACAAATATTTGGTTATAGCATGAGTATCTCTAAGTGTGAAAATTGCATGGCTAGCTGCAACTGAAGATTGTAGTTGATGCACACTCTAACCCAACCCTTCTTCTTGATTACAAGTAATATATGTTGGATAACCATTTAATGTATCCAGTCGTTCGGATAAAATATGTTCTTAAGAGTCTTTCCAGTACTTCAGCTTTGATCTTAGGCATCAACTAAAGATTAACTCCCTTGGATTAGCCGTGATAAAATCACTAAGCTGAAAATTTAAAAAGAATAAAAGGTACATGTTGTTTAGGATTCGACTGAATTGTGAAACCCTTTTTAGTTGCAATCGGATGTATTTGCACTTGCCTAACCTTCAGTCGGTTGAGTGAAGGTCTTTAACCCTAAATCTTTCCTTTGTTGATTTTGGCTAGAAGTTACTTATATTTAGGTGTCAACACACTCTCATCCTTTTTCATGTTAAAATTAAAACATATGCTACATTGGAAGCCCCTAATATGAACCTCAATTTTAAAGGACCATTGGTGGACCTCAATATGTTACTTGATATTGTCGGTCACAATTGTAAAAATAACCTTGTGGGACCAGCTCTTTACTCTTCTCTTTGTTTTTGTCCTGGAACTCTCTTTAAACACTTCTATTCAAACCTTTTAGCAACTGCATATCCTAGACAGAAACAAATCTGAACAATTTAAAACCTCTAGACAGCAAATCAATCAACTAATTTCTCTTAATTTTTATTTTCACCAAACAAATAAGATATTGAGGTCCACCAATGGTCCTTTAAAATTGAGGTTCATATTAGGGGTTTCCTGCTACATTTCCTTGAGAAGTAAATGTATAAAGTAAATTATACTCTCATCTTCTAATATATACTTGAATTATGTTCTCGACGGACAAATGACCCATGTTCGACACTTATGACGCTTAAATTCACCTTTAGAAGTTCCCAAAATTTGTAACGCTTCCGACCATCAATACCCTCTAACGTTTGACGGTTCAAAATTCCGTTGTCCGCAATAATCCTTCAACGTCTATCTCAATAGCTACACCACTAGTTGTATAAAAAGATCCTTAGACCAACATTTAAGGTACATAAATTCTATCCGTAAAATCCATAACTCGCATCTCAACAAAGGCCATTATTCCTACCACTCCATGTCAAATTACATTATGCTCTTTTAAGCATTCAATATATAGTACACTTTAACTCACTTAACATAAATAAATATTTTAACGATAGAAATTAATTTTGCGTAAAAAATTGATAGAAACTAATTTTAAGCCACCATTATTATTAAATCCTTTAGCTAATTTATGTACTTTAGGGTGGCAAGAGACCGGACAAAAATTAAAATTCTTCCCCCTCACTAAATCACTTTTGTGATAATTTTTTAAACAACTTTTTTCTATATTATTTTAAAACAAAAACAATATTGAGAGGAAAAAAGAAGTAAGAACATGTTGTGACTATAAGAGAGTTGTTTCAACATGATTATACAAGTATTATTTCTCTTGTCTAAAAGACCAAAACAACCTTTTATCTACCAAATATCGTACAAGATAAAAATTTGTTTAATACTTCAAAATTTTGTCATATGTTATCCTTTTTTGTGTTGTTTTATCCGGTACTTATCTTTTATCTTTTATCATATCACTCTTAGTATGTAAGGATAGAGGGTTGATTAATTTACTTATTTTGCAAGTATCACAGTTGTTATTACAAAGCAGTGAGACTATTAATTAATTGCATCGATCCGACATTAGGCTAAGCACTATGGATTTTCAAAAAGAACACCAATTTCCAGAGAGATTGAATTCAAAATTGCATGTACCTAGCTGTGAAACCCTATGACCTATCCCTTCTCTTTGCATTAAATGCTCCACATGATTCCTATAGTTTAATTTAGTCTTCTGTTCCGAGGAGGAAGCTTATTTTCCTCTATTGAATTAATTAATCGAAAATGAATATTAATAAAACATGCATATGACTATGGCTTATATCCCAAGTCTATGTTTTCCTATTGTCAACACACACATAAACCATGTTTTCATCTTCCATGGATCGATGATTCCTGTTTTATATGATGAGAGATTAATAGGCGTGGGGCCAATTGAATTTCTAATTTCTGGTTCACTCCTTCACTTGCTAGTCGATGCTACTTTTCAAATTTCATGTCTCAAACAACTAATATCTATTCTTGAACTATATTTAATCGCTTTAGTAATTCATTACTTTGTTCGAGATTTTGACCTTCTACTTTATTTTTTTTTAAGTAAATCATCAATTTGATCCCTAGCTTTATAAGTGATTCTTAAACTAGTTCATGACTCCATTAATATTTCAAAATAATCTATGTCTTTGTCAAAAATTTCTCAATTGAGCACAAAGACAGAGACTATTTTGAAATATTAATAGAGTTCAGGACTAATTTAAAATATTAATAGTCTAGTTGAAAAACTTTTGACAATATTTTAAAATAATCTCTGTCTTTGTCAAAAGTTTTTCAATTAGACCCACGTTTCTATGTTTTTTTACATGACGAGGGACTTAATTGATTTTTTTACAAAGATAGAGACTATTTTGAAATGTTAATAGAGTTCAGGACTAATTTGATAAACACTTACAAAGACATGAACTAATTTGATGATTTACTAGTTTTTTTTAAGTAACTTCTTTTAAGGATTTTGTCAAATATTTTACTGGCTAGAAATTCTCTTTTTTAAGGAGAATAAATGGGGTGTTTGGAGTTCGAACTCCGACACCTGCATATTGTCAAGTAGTTTAGTGTTTAGAAATTCTCTTTTTCAAAAAGAATAAATAGAGTGTCCAAAGCTCAATCCCTACGTATATATTATACAATGTCCCTGCTACTAAGTTAAGGTCTCGGCAACTTATGTTATTTTATGGTTTTGATTCTTTCTTATCATCGTATTATTTTATGGTTTTGTTCGGATTACATTTATCATGACTGTGTACTTCATTGCTAATGATACGATGGATCTTATGCCTTAATTAAGATTGGACTTATCATAACTCAATTTCTTATGACTGTGTAAAAACAAATAGAAACAAATAAGTAACTACATTTGTTATGACTGTCAATGGATCTTATGACTGTGTAACAACAAATTGGCAAGGAAAGGTTGGACTTATCATAACTCAATTTCTTCATCTTAACAAATAGAAATTTTGCATTACAAATGACAATTTTTAAAGTAAAAAGAGAATTTTCAATAGTAGTAGAATACACTACTTTTCAACACAAAATTTCTCTATTTATTTTCTTAACCCTAACAACACTTTTAACATTTTTTTTAATAGTAGGGTTCGTAAATTTGGGTTACCAAGGAATAGTGAAAAAACAAACATCTCTCAGTGAGGAAGATTCGAGTAATGCATTAATTGCTCCGGACTCCATAGAGAAAAACATGCCAAGCATTCAGAACAATTAATGCATGGCCAGTCCCATGCATCGATGATGAGGAAGATTCGATTTTTGAGATTAGTGTGGTCTTCTAAATCTAGAGTGGCAGTGAACATGGGTGGGTCTCTTAACTGTTCGAGACTCAACTATCATCACCAATATCACTTGCACTCAAGTGAATTAGGCTCTTGTTTTGGACGGTCTGATGTTTGATGCGGTCAATAAGACTTCATACATCACTTGTTCGATAAACGGAATAAATTAGATTTTTGTTTATGCTAATGATAAGAGGATGTACATTTAAAGCGGTACTTGTTAACATGACTCATACTTTTTTTAATAAGAATATTTCTACAGTAGAACTTGAGATCAAATAGTAAAAACACATTATTGCTTAATGCAACACTTATAACACTTGTGTATCATAAAACTAATATGTTGCCTATCAATCATTTTCTCCAAATACTTCCTCCGGTCCTATATATAAGAAAATATTCGTTTTTTAGATACATTTAATAATTAATGTATCTAGTCTTCATTGTAAACGAGATACATTAATTATTTAATGTACCTAAAAAAAAAAATCTTTTCTTATATATAGGACCAGAGGAAGTAATATACATACAATTAATTATTGTGTGGGATTATTATATGTAGATACAAGCAAATGATACCTGATTCAAAAAATGAATTATTAATTATTTTTTAAACTAACCCAACAAACTATCTATTTTTTATGGTCATTTTTTTGAGTTTGTCTAACATGTACAATATTGCATGTGTTAAAGTAACTAAAAATGAAAACTTTTTATTAAAAAACAATAATTATATATTAAAAGATACATATTTAATATTAAATGCACAAGTTACAACATAACACAAAGGCCGGCCCAATGTTGGGCTATGTGTGGCTAAAGCACACATCCATTCCCCAAAGTTTAAAAAAATAAAATAAAACACAACTATATCAAAACACTTCTCTCTCGCACGAAACAAATAAGTGAAACACATTTGTTATGATTAATAAGCTTTTGAAATTGTCTTTGCTTTGCTCTTGCGGGTAGAAACTGCAAGTGTTGAACGTGTTTTTTCAGCTACGAAAGTTTTGAAGAGTCAACTATGTAACAAAATGAATGATCAGTGGCTAAATAACCGTCTTGTAACTTATATAGAAAGTTCTTTTAACAATTAACAATGATATTATTTTAGTTCATTTTCAACAAATAGATAGGAGACCATTTTCGTTGTAATTGTATTGCATCAAACAATGTTATTTAATATTTTTAATATAATTTGCATTTTTGTTTCTTTGAAATTTTAACCACACATATACCGAATGTCTAGATTAGCCCATAAATGTAAACTTTCTTTTTTAAACTTCTTAATATGTGCATATCTGCACATGATAAAAAAAATTTTCAAAAGGCATTAGAGAATAGATAGTTTAGATTGATCGGTTGTTATATAAGTTCAATTCACATTTTTTTTACCAAAAATCAATTCATTTGTTAGATTTTGGTTAGATTTATAAATAATTAAACTTATTTGTTAATATTTAGCCAAATACCTAGTGCATTCAATTTTTTATTTGTTTTTAAGTACCGCGATCCTTTTAGTTAGATGTTTATAATAAATTAGTTTTTTTCTTTTAAACAAACTAAATTAGTTTCTTAAGCTTTTTTTTTTTTTTTGTTACCAATTAATCTTTAAGTTCTTTTTTGTTACAAATTGGTCCTTTAAGTTATATATTATTTACACCGTCACCCATTTTTTCAGCTAACTTTGTTAAAAGTGTTTATGGACCATTTAATATTGAGATGGTAGGTCCAAAAGTGCTTATGACATAAAACATAATTACTTATGCACATTTTCTTCTTTTTGTTTTTGAATTCAAGTGTAATTTTACAAATAAATATTTCATCAACAATATTATAAATCAAGTTTTCTAAAAAAAAAATTATAAATCAAGTAATCAATCCATTTTGTCTCAAATCAAGATTAACTATAACCTCTCTAGTTTTGAAGGCGGTGAACGTGAAGATACCAACTTAACATTAACACTATGTTTGGCAAAGAGAAGAAATTAAGAAGAGAGAAAGAGGTGAGAGAGAGAGAGAGAGAATGAGGAGAGAAATATGTAAGAAATAGAGTAGATTTGAGAGGTTGTTTGGTATAAAAGAAAGATGAGAGGGAAGTGTAAACCTCCTCTCTCTCTTGTTTGGTTGAGTGGAAAGTGAGAAGAGAGAAATGACAATATTTTTAGACATTGACAAAATTAGCCTTGTTATAATGAAACAATTTAATCCTCTAAAAAACCTATAATACCGAAACTTGAATTGCCACAAAATACTACAAAAGCTCATTATTTTAATTTTGGGTGAGATCATATTAGTGCTCTTGATAAAAAAATTTAAACAATCAAAATTTATTGATTATTTTTTAATAACCAAAACTTGTTTATCATTGTATCTTGTACAATAAGTACACAAACACAATAAAATGTGAATTAAAACATGCACAACTGATGCTAGAAAACCATTTTATATGAGGTACCAAAATGAATAAATCGAGTATTGCAGTGAACTTCCAAAATTCAAGCAATCTTCTCTTGAATAAGGAATGGACATTGATGAAGCAAACATCATATATAACAGGGAACAAAAGAAACTTATTTCCTTGGTGAGCCATATTCTTGAATTGTCTTTCTTTAGTTTGGATTCAAATGTATTTTTTTGGTTGATCAATTTTGCTCCTAACATCACAACAAATCACCCTAGAGTATATTTTTCTGATTTGGATACATTTGGTGATAATATATTTCACATTTAACGATGAAAATAACTAGTATTTTCTAGTTTGTAAAGCTCAATGTGAATTGTGCATTACTCAGATACACATCTTAAGACTTGATATTACATTAAGAAAAAGGCTTAATAACAGATTAATGAATCAATTGATACAGCTTTTTTTTATATAACTCAGCATGATTGCTTATACACCCCTCAGTCATATATATAGTTTAATAATGCCTAAGCTGGATACTGTTAAGTGATCGTACCGATGAGACTAAACCACCTATTAACATGGAGCAATATGGACGAGTCCACGTAGTTTTCACAAGCCAAGCAAAAGTCAGTTGTCAGAATCCGGATATCGTATGAAATTAATAATCAATCAACAGAGTACAAGTAAAGATGAATTACAAACCTTGGAGGCTGAAATCTGCACTATTGGCTTCAACTGATCGCAAAAAAAGAAGAAAGAAAATGTTAGTCTTGATAAAAGAAACTCAGATTTGCAACTTCTGTCCACAAAAGTTAATATCACATCAACCCTTACCCAAAAGATGCTGATACAGGGCCGGCCCAACACATTATGAGGTCTTACACGAATTTAAATATGTGGCCTTTTTATCACAAAAGAAGTGGTCTAAGGCAATTGTCTTGGTGACCTTACCCTCGGGCTGGTCATGTGTTAATATGTAGTTAGAAGGAGCAGGATCATTACCTTCTGATTATTCCAACTCTTACCTTCTAAACCAACCCATCCACTTTATAACCCCACAAAATCAGCTTTATAAATATTATATGGTGTAAAGTGCAATCAACTTGTTCTTTCAACGGTGAAAAGTGAAAACACCAAATACAGATCAAGGTTTATCACTCAAATGAAAAGACAGGCTGAAATTTGAAATTTCACATGATCAAACAATGAAATAGATCACCAAAAAGATTCAGTCAGATATTGATTTGACCTCAAATTTGGATGCCGCGGTTGCAATTTACCATTGACCTGCAGAAGGCTTTGCCTTTCATATAACTTTCGCATATTCTGTCTCTTGATTCCATTTCTGAAGGAAGTGCTTGCTAGACATCGTTTTTGTGAAGGTAAGTCCAACTTTTGCTGCTCGCTTGTTTTCCTTCCTAGGTACACTGTTGCTTGCACTTGAACTGATATATCGAAACATCATTTGTAGTAAAGCAGTAAACATTTACAATGCACAAATTCAATTCTTGAAAGAACGTGAAAATCAACCATAAAGGTAAAATATAAATGTCCATAAAATTAGCCCTTTAGGAGGAAAATATGACAATTATTACAATATGTCCCCATAGTACCCAACCAAGGAAGTTTAATACTCATATAGCATGGCCTTTCAGAATTTTGGCACCATGTTGAAACCTATTAAGTGCCGACACAAACACAGACACATGACACCGCACTAACACGTTGACAACAATAGTAATTTGGAAAAATAGAATAATTCAATGTAACAACATGTGTCAGTGTTGTATTGTGTTGGTGTCTGACACTAAAATGAGTCAGTGATAATAGGTTGCAACAAATATCTTTATATCAAATCATGAATTAAAAACTGTTCTCCTCAAATTTTGAAAAGCATACTCTAAAAATGATTTGCATGTACAATAAACATAACAAAAACAGCATTTGAATGTTAAATGCAAACAAATGAAGATATACCAGAACGTGAAGTAATTGATGTCAGTGCAAAGTTCCTGAGCCTAGTAATCTCGTTGATAGCATTAGCCTTCAAATTATCAGGAATCGCGTCTCTTCCAAGCTTTTGAACATCGTTATTTCCAATGCACCTCAATGCATTATCACATGCCTATTCACCAATCAATACTTACTAATTAAGCATTCAAACACAAAAGAAACTCAAATTTCAAACTAATAAGTTCGTTTCAGAAAAAGCATTAACTAAGCTAAATTTCGAATTGCACATTATCACAAACACGATACACGCATAATTCGTTACCTTTACTGCAACGGAATGAAAACCGTTGTGCACGGCATCTTCCACAAAATTCAACCATTCTAATGGCGAAACTTGTAGCAATTGAATAGTAGCAGATTTGAGTTCTCGCATAACCAACGCCTCGTATCTTAAAGCTAAACAGCTCTTCAAAATTGGAATTCGGAAAAAGAAAAATCAGAAAAGTGAATTAGAATATTGAAATATTTCGACGTCTATTGAAGATTGTGAAATTAGAAGTACCTCTAGATCTCCGACAAGAGCGAAAGCGCGAACGAAGAAATCGAGAACGAGAAGCTTATCGTGGATTGATTCTGCGGCGATGGAATGAATGATAGAAAGTGATTCAGATTTGAGGAGTTGATTCAAGCTGGATCGAATTTT
>Ga0315913_1001015_pt1 | contig 28914 bp, 15 predicted proteins | sample MpolsnodulesMG_FD_207736 | JGI IMG/M metagenome (GOLD analysis project Ga0315913, IMG submission 207736) | Medicago polymorpha root nodule microbial communities from Los Angeles, California, United States - small nodules | ecosystem: Host-associated > Plants > Roots > Nodule | place: USA...
CCTAACACTTGGTTGGGCATGAGTAATGATGAGTCTTTTACCATATATAATATTCTAAATTACACCAGATGTCTTTTAAATTATTTAACTATAATATGCCGATTTTTAAGTTTTTTTATACCACTTACATCCTTTAAGTTATTTAATTGTAACTAGTTAGTTTTTTTTTTTTTTTTTTGTATTAGTTAAGTCATCCAAGTGAGTATTTAATTGTAACTTTTAAACGTTAAATAACTTACATTTTAAGATTTGAAACTCTCTAAATTGTTATAGTTAAATAACTTTTTTTTTTACCAATCCCACCCACAATTTCAAATTGATTTCGGCAACCCCAACTTCACTATCGTTCAAAACTGATTCCTGTGATTCAAGAGTTCGTTCACTTCGTGAGTTTGTTAGCTTTCTTGATTTTCTAACTCTCACTCTGTTAATCACACTTGAATGTTAAAATTGCGAACATTGATACATGAAATTGTGTGATGAGATTAACATTCCCTTGTTATTTGCACTTACAATGTGTTTGTTAAAATGCCTCAATAAGGAGGTTATCTTTTCAATGATGGAAAATCTATCTAATAGTTTAGCATGCTCAAATTAACAGATCAACAATCCAAATCAATGGCTACGTCGGAGTTAGGCCAACAGACGGTGGAGTTATCCACCCTCGTTACTCGTGCTGCTCAGGATTCATACAATTCACTTAAAGACCTTGTTCATAAATGTAGTAGCTCCCCTCAATTATCCAACACCGATAAAAAAGATTAGCATGCTCAAATTTCTCACTAAGACTCAGCAACGTATGATACGTCTCAATGTCCTATCCAAATGGTGTCAACAGCTTCCTTTGATACAACATTGTCAGCAATTGTCTTCCACGATTTCCAGTCACGGTATGTGTTTTACTCAGGTTGCAGATTCATTGTTTTTCATGCACGAGGGTCTTCAGCAAGCTCGTGCTCCGGTATATGATGTTCCGTTCGCCATTAAAATTCTTCTCACGGGGAGTTACAAGTGTTTGCCAGAAGAATGGACTTTCTTAGAATGATGCATGGGAGTGTTTTTCACTATTGATGCCGTCATTTACATCATAGAGATTCGCTATACACGATAGTTATTTGTTTGTGATAGCAGAATTATGGGGAAATACACATAATATGTTCGAGGAGAGGAACATAACTATCCAACTTCTATGAACAAAAATCCCAGTAAGGAGTAATTTTTTCATGCTTCTCTTAAAGTCTTGGATTATTTTCAACTCATTCCATTGTCCGCCTCATTCAGCAAAAGTCCAAGTTGCATCACATTTGAAAGTGGAAACATAAAAATATACAGTGAACAATGAAGTGACCAATTGCTTTAATGCCTGAACTTTGCGAAGAAGATTGCAAGTTCTATGAAGTTTCTCAATATGCTCTCTTTTGTCAAATAGAGAAGTGTATTATCCACATTGGGGAAAAAATGTGAATTCCTGTAATATTCAAACCTCCTTATCTTCCTCTTTTCATTTTGCTTCTTTTAAATAAAAGCACAAAGAAACAAAAACAAAACAAAGTAAATTAAACTCCATAAAACTAATGTTACAGTTACCTTGTCAAGAAGCCGTTCCATATTAGTCTCCATCCCTAAAATGTTGATTTTCATCCTATATTTGACGAAATCAAAATATAATGATTATTTCATACAATGCATACTCTAAACAAAGCCAAATATAAAAATTGAGTAATACACCAAATTAGTCTCTGCTCTCAAACAGGTCTATAGGTTATGAATATTTCAAATAGGTCTATGATGTATTAAACATTTAAGTTGGTCCATATTTTTAACCACTTATTATCAACGAGGTCCCTATATTTCAATAATTTCCCATCAATTTGATCCTTATATTTAACCATTTAGGTCAACTTAGTCTTTAACATACTCATAAAAACTGATACAAGTAAAATTTGACAGAGTCGGAGATTTGTTTAAAATATTTATCTCATGGATGGATAAGAATTAAGAACAAAAGAAAAGTTTCCTCTCAAAAGAAACAAAAGAAAATTAGTTCATGCTAACATGTGCAAAAATGCATTTAAAAAATCGATGAATGAAAAATTTATCTTAAAACAAGTTAAACACGTGTTGAATCTTGACAAAACTAAACGTGTTGAATAATAAACACATCATTTACTATATAAAATGATTTTTCTAATTTAGTTTAATGGTCTTGTTAACAAGTGTCCTACGACACTCGTTAACATTTCTCTTAGTTTAATTTGTCTGTGCAAGAAGTAATGCACACTATTTAGAAAATTCATACACAAGATTTTATGTTTGAATCCTAATAAAAGTGTACAACTTTACAATATCAATATTGATAATTGAGCTAACCTTTTTTGTAAATTGGTTTCTTCACATCAATTGGGTATAAACAATTGAGGTAACTTTATTGCCTCTTTTTTAATTTTTTAACTGGTACTTTTGTAGATTTTTTTTTTATAAAAAATATAGTAAAATATGTTTTTGGACCTTAATTTTTTTAAAATTTCTATTTTATTTCTTATAATTTTGTTTTTTTTTTATTTTTGTCCTCGAAATATATTAGGTCACCACTTTTCATATATTCTTTTAAGCTAATTTATGTGTATCATTCATATTTTTAAATGAATTTTCGCAAGAATGTTTAGAATAGTATACAAATTTTTCTAAATTTTTTTAAAAAAATAACAAAAAAGTGAAGCGTCAAAAAACATAAAAATTACATTAAATTCTAAAACTTAAAAAAAAAAGAGTATAATATGCTAAACTTAGCTGAAAAAAAAAAATCAAAGAAAGTAAAAGCTCAATTTAAATAAAAAAAAAAATATACTTCTTTCAAACACTCCCACATGGAGGAAAAAAAAAAGAAAAAAAAAAGAAAAGGAAAAAGCTGTCTTTCATTAGTCGTCACTCTGCCGCCAGCTGTGACGCGTTATGAATGACAAATCCAGCCTTCGAAAATTGATTTTCAACTTTCAAAAAGCCTTTTTTATTTTTGAATTAAAATATTAACCAATCAATAACGTGGTTATAGATTTATGAAGATAAGCATGTTTGTTGTAAAAAAGTTTAGAATATTATAATATGATAAAATATTCCTAATCCAGTTACATCGTTGCACGTTTTCCATATCCACCCCCAATCTTTTTTCTCTATAAAACCTACCTCTCTTATCCCTTCAAAACCTTCTTCGCATAAACTTTTCACCAACCCTAATCCTCTAATCCTAATCCTAATCCTAATCCTTTTTCCCTCAAAACTCTGCTTCTGTTTTTATCGATCTAAGGTTTTTCGTCTTGATTGCAAAAATCTTCAATGTTTACGGAATTTCTATGACGTTGGCAAACCTTCTCCGTCGTATCCGTCTCCGTCATTCTTTCTCTGTCGCCTTTCTTTACTGGTTCTACGTTTTCTCATGAATTTTCTCTCATCTCTGTAATCTCGTTAATCTCTCTAATCTCTTTCCATTTTTTCTCAACTTTTTTAACAAAAACAAACTAGATCTGCATAACCACAATCCTATTTTCACCAATTTTGACAAATTTACCAATTCAAATCCGAAATCCGGAAATCAATGGCTTCGATTCAACGTCCTGTAAGTTCAGGCTCAGGCTCAGGAGGATCAGACGGTATGGATCTACAAATCGACGAGCGAAAACGCAAAAGAATGCTGTCAAACCGTGAATCTGCGAGACGATCCAGATTGAGGAAGCAGCAACAGGTTGAAGATCTAACCGGAGAAGCCGGTAGATTGCGAAACGAGAACGACCGTCTCGCGCGGAGTATTAAGGCGACGGAGGAAGCGTTTGTGAAGATGGAAGCTGCTAATGATGTTATCAGAGCGCAGACCAAAGAATTGGAGGCTCAGTTTCGGTTTTTGAATTCTGTTATTGATGCTGAAGAGACTAATAGTTTCTCTGTTGATGAAGTGCCTTTGATTGATGATCCTCTTCTCAAACCTTGGTTCATACCTTATCCAAATTATTCTATGGCATCACATGAAATGATGCTGCGTTGATTTCAGATCTTGTTGTTAATTAACTAGTTTAATTATGTTTTTGTTTTCTTTGATATGTTTGTGTTTTATTAAGTAGTTTAAGTATTTTATGTCATTGAATAAACAAGAGACTTGTTCTTGTGTTGGTTTAGTCTAGTGAAGATTGTTATGTAATGTAATGCACTTTTTTATTTATATAAAAAAGTTATTATTAGTGTGAATGCGGCTTGTATGTCATTGAACAAATTATCTAATTCGGATTGTGGTTGTTCCAAGTTTGTTGTATAATGAGTTTGATCATCAAAATTTGGACAACCAATTTATGTGACAATTTATAAAACCACATTTGTAACAACTAATGAGATTTTTTGTAATAATTTTTTACTTTCTTCCTCTTAACCAAATTAACATTATTAATAGTAGTAAAGAACATAGTTTAGGTGAGTGTTTGAACATGTGGTGGTAGGTCTTAGAAACGCTGCAAAATTTTGCGCTAAAGCGGTGAGAAAACGCGTATCTAAACATATGCAGATATATTCTTCAATTGAGTACTAAAATGAATAATTATTCTAAACTTGAATTATTCTAAAAGTTTGATTTTGTAGCTTTTTAAAAATCACGGTGAAAGCATGGTTGACGTGGTTTGTAACCTAACGCCCAACAAATCCGACATTAAAATGATTCTTGTGAGATTTTGATCTTTCTGAATATTGAAGATATGCGTAATTGCAGGATATAAGCAAATGCTTTTTTGGTAAATTTATACGCCATTTTTGTATTGTTATGTTACAATGGACTCCGTCAATCATGATTTATTGCGTACAAGGTTTTTTTTGTTGTTGAAGGCATTTATTGTGGTGGAACAGGAATATACGAAGGAATATTTGGATCCCGCGTGATTTTAATGATTTTTTTGGATACTAGTCTCTATCAAAAGTTTAGTTTAATGAGTTTTAGTAGAAATGATTTTAATGACCGACGAGGTTGGAATTAAACTAGAGATTTTAGATTTAGGGATTTAACTCATTGTTTTTGTACTTGAATTCGGTTGAGTTACTTTTAATGAGTCTAGTTTAATGATTTTAATGAATTTAGTTTTACTTCTTTCTCTCTTGATGTCAATGAGTTTTTGCTTATATACTAATCTTTTTCCTCTAAATTATTATTTATCTCTTGTTTCTAGATTGCTATGGATCTAGGTTCCCTGCCGTAAAGTTTTCACGTTGTAACAGTTCCTTACTGTTGATTTGAGATTCGACGGTTCAGATATCAAACTCAGTTTATACCTTAAAACAATATCATACGTTGATTTTGATTAGACAGCTGAAAATGGTAACTGTGTCACGCAATTACAATAGGTAATTTAAAAAAATATTGCATAAAAGAAATTTCTACAGGTTTTTTAATTGCTATTTGCCTATTTCACAAATTCTAAGAAGATAAAACTTATAATTTCAATAAGGCGATTGAGACAACATTTTTAACAAGATACAATTTTAATCCACGTATGCATGAAGAATTGCAAAAATAACATATTTATATTTAACAGAGACGTAATTGCTTATTAAATACTCTCTCTAGGACTCTAATATTAAATACAAGTAAAAATGTGGATATATTTTGTCTAAATTTAAAATAAATACATGTACTATTTTGTTTATATTTAGGACACAACATATTTAACTAACCTGTGTATCTAACCACCCCATAAAACCATTTGAATATAGTTGTACTTGCAAGTTAATTTTGCAAACAAACGGATAGCCATATCTAGAAATTTTATATAGATTAAAACAGTTATATTATAAACAAAAGTAATAGGGTGAAGCTAGAATAATGACTAGTTTTTTTTACTTGTAAAGATGGTATATATGGATTATTCAATCATGCTTAAATGAAAATTAATTAATACACAGCAGAAACGATAACAAAAGGGAGACTTGATCTGATAGTATCATCAGTCTTCATAGGTACGACATTCAACTGTCTCCGGATTGTCCTTGCAGTATTCCTCAAGAGGGTCCGACGTTTTTTTCTTATCCCTTGCATGGCTTGCCGCCGCACTCAGTTCCTCCACCTCGTCCCACGCCGCCACACATTCACCGCTAGTGGCGTCTCCTGCACACGCCTCTTCTGCACTCTTTATGCTCTCTTCCACCTTCCCGGTTATGTCTGGTGATGCTTGCACTGGTCGAATGCTTACCATCCTACCGGAACTGACTGCACCGGTCCATCTTTGGTTGAGCATGAACACCGGTCCAGACCTGATGGCCTGAGACTTTTGAAGAGACTCTGGTCCCTTGAAAATTACTCTAGGGCTTGAAAGACTCACACCAGCCATTGTTGCTGCCATAACTGCAGCTATTGGTTTTTTCTTTTTTGTTGTTGTGATAAAGATGAGGTTTAATTTAATGGGGTTAGGGAATGTAATGGCGGGATATATAACCAATGTTAGTGAATATTTCTGGACGCATACTTCTTATCTTTTCACAACCTCTTGTTATCTTCCACGTTGGACCCATCTTAAGATATTATTTTTATTACTTTCTAATTATTTCAAGAGAAATTTCAATTTTGTTGGAAACCTTTCTAGCTCATTTGAATTTAGTCATGCAAATGTTCTTGTATATATTGTATTATTACTTAATAGTCATAATAAAATCTTGATATTTTGGTAGTCTTGAAGAAAAATGTTTGTTTGGAAGTGAAAATATCAGCCGTCTATCAATACCGTCTCTTATTTTAGCCAACCAGATGTTCTGATATTTGCCATAGAATAATACAATACAAACAAAATATATCATCTCAAATTGTTGCGTAATCTATTCGTTAACCTCAACGTGTAAACATTGGGCAACAAGGCAAAAGTTATTGGCCTGAGACATGTACCAATGTTAAGCATGCCGCAGGAGTTTACCACTCACGGCTTGAGAATTAATCCACATAACTCACTTGAATTGCAGAACCGAAAAGGGTCATCAAATAACCAAACGAGAGTTCTTATCTACTCACTGGTTCTTCTAGGACAGACAATCCTTTCATAAACTTTCTACACATTCAAATTAAGAACCACGTAATGAAAGCCTCAACTCAATCTCCTGTAACCTTGTTAAATTTATACGCAAATGTAGAGAACAAAGTCATGTCCCAAAGTTGGCAACAATTTTTGTAAAAAACTTAAACTAATGGGAAACAATTTTTGTACTTCATTGTATTCCTAACAAGAAAATACTGCTCATAATAATATGTAGGTTACAAATTTGTTGATAAATAAGCAAATTTGTTGATAAATATTCCATTCACGAAACAGTAAATCAAACTTAAGTGAGAGGTCACAAGAAATATGAGTGAAGGAGTGCTCTAGGCTATGTCGGGGAGCTTGGCAGGAAAACGAGGAAAGTGTGTTGAAAAAAAGGAATGATCGAGTAGAAGAAATAGAGGACTTTGAAAGAGGAAGACTTAGGGGGTTCATTTTTCTTCGGACTACAAAACCTTCATGATTTGGGGAAACTCAATTATATTAAAAGAAGATTTTGGAAGGTTTATATTAATTATTCAAATTCAACCTATGTTGTTATCATATAATTAAAATTAAAAAAATAAAATTAATCATAAGCAGTAATTTATCACTTTCTAAAAAAAAAAATACTATTTCAAAAAATGTGAAAGATTTCTTAATTTTTTTCTTATATTTCCGACCCCTCAAAGTCTGCACCTCCCCTCCAAACTCCCAAACAACGCCTTGGAGAATTTTTGAAGATAGAAAGAAACATTCGAAGACTTTAGGAGTTGAGACTTGAATGAGGGAGTAGGAAGGGTGGTTAAACTCCCACCTTGTTTCAATGTCAGGGTAGGGTGGTTGGACTCAAGAAAAATGGAAACAGTAAGAATAAATTCTTGGTCACTGATTCAAGGAAAATCTAATACTATGTCATAGCCCAACTCTCTTAAAATCCTAACCGTTTGTTGAAGGGGTAGGAATAGCTTTATCATATCTCTAATACTCCTCAACACCAAAACAAGCATTGAAATATTGTCCCAGAAGTAGCTGGACAAATATCGTAACAATTTGGGTAATAACCTTCTTCTGCTATTTATTTTCCATCCCTATCAGCCGATTGCTTTTTATTTTTGTACAAACACTGCTTAGCATGACCCAAAATTAAGGAGGATACACCACATTTGGGAAGGATTCATTTACAACCTAAGGACCGACTAATCCTGGCGAGACATCCCACCATCCCGGCCGAACATATGCATGTTCAAATATTTCAGGCAGTGTTCATCAGTATTTTTCCATCCTAGTATCCCACCACCCCAGGTGAACATATGCATGTTCAAATGTTCCAGGCAGTGTTCAGCAATATTTTTCCCTCCAAGCACTAACCTCTAAACTTGTAAAGTTGTATAATTTGAAATTTATGAATTAGATGTAAAGGTTACCAAAGATTATATGTCAGCAACAGTCTATGAATACTTGTCATGTGATGATATAACATGCTGACCCAATACACATTAATTCTAATACTGCAACAAGCCCATCCTAATAATACACACTCATCCTAACAGTCTTAATAGTTAATACTAATTAATATATATATTCCCCTTATTCAGACACACAAAGACGACTCATGTGATTGCAAAAAACAAGCTACCAATATCAATACTGCTGAAATAACACAAACATGGAATATAACATTGTTTCATGAAATTTCTACAAGACAACATAATCCAAAATCAGAGCAAGAACTTATTATTTGCAATGTATAAGTAGCTCGGCTCATTTACACGAGCCAATTGAATATAGCAACAAACAAAAGAGTCTATAGAAGGAAAGCATAGGGACATAGCAACATCATTTTTACTCTTCCTCTACAACAACACTAATCTCACCCTTTTCAAGTAAATCGTAAAAGGTCCTGGTTTTTCTCTGTTCATTCCAATGATGCATCTTCCAGACACCACCAGCAGCTAAACCAAGTGTGATTCCAATTATTATCTCCTTAACAACACTTGGACCCTTCAAGGTAGCGTGAGCAATCCTAGGACCAGACATTTTCTTCTTTGTCTTGAAGGTTGTAATTACTGCGAATTACAAACAAATATACAAAAAATTAATAGAGTTCAAGTTAGACGGAACAATCTAAATAACCAATCTGATCTGACAGTGCGTTGAACACAAGAGAATGAAGGAAACATAAAGCAAAGGGAAAGACAGGAGAAGTGACATTCCATTTTGTTCAAACATTCTCTTAAATAAAAAAAGGTAAAAAACACAAGGGAGCCATTGTCATTTACCAATCAGTTCAGCAAACCCTTAGCAGATCTTGTTATCCCACCAAAAAAATAAAACACGCTACAAGTTGCATTCTCAATGAAGACAAACAATTTAAATTTTTAAAACTACTCATCCATTGAAATGAAACTGAATTAAAAAAAATACCTCTACGCATTCTCAAAAGCAAGCATTATAATGTTTGTATACTGTTTTCATCTCATATTAATTTGTCATTTTAAAATACCAATGAAGGCATTGTTGACATTTTTCCACTAATATACACTTATATGTTGTATCTAGCCCACTAACTACAATACTAACAAGGAAAATTCAGAGAATGAGCTTATTTTATAATAGAAATTGGTTCACTCAATCATTTTCTTAAGAACAGCGCATAACCTATCAAGCACAGACTCAGACCTGACACGTCAACACCGATAACAATTTTAGAAAATGACATAATTCAATGTAAGCATATGTCTCAGTGTGATTCATAGACCTTAAGCAACATTTAATATGAAATGGAGTGAGTAGATTCTTATTCTTCTAGTTTACTAAATTTCCATAAGACACAGCACATACAACCCAAAACCTAAATAGAAAACTAACACAAATCGTTTCCCTATAAATACGTGAGATCACCAGATTCGATCACGATAATTGTCTATAACTTGATCTGACAAGACATTTGAAGCTAGATATAAATCATGGATGGTGTCAAGTATTCAATGTTCTCTAATTAAAAATAAAAATTCAATTCGAATCTGACCCTAATTAATCATTTTTTTCTTTAGCAAATTTGCAATTAAATCAAAGAAATCAACATAATGAACAATAAAAATGGTATTAGAAAGCTAGGGTTTGAAGATCGTAATAAGATTGAAAAAGGAGAGAGAAGAGAACTCACCAGAGAGAGAGAGAGAGAGAGAGAGGCACACGCGAAGACGAAGTCGAAAGGATTTCGGAAGCAGCAATCCACCAAGTATACAAAATACAGGCCAGAAGATTCTCGTGAGCCCCAACTAAGATAGGTTTGCTCTCAACTTCTTTTATTTCTATTCGCACTACACTAATTTATTAATACACCCTATTTCTCTCATATTAATGTTTTTTCTAGTCTTTCTTACATTTTGTTTTGAATTTTAGTCCTCGTAAAGTATTCTGTTCATATTTTAGGCAAATGCATCCTTTATATTTTTGAAGGAATGTTTATAAGATTACGAGATTCTCTCCCGAAATAAAAAATTATAAATTTTAACATAACATGATCTAAGTATGAGTCCCTAAAAAAAAGATTTAAGTATGAGTTTTTAAGCGTCAAAAACGTAAAAATTCATATTTAATTCATCACTTGTTAAAATAAACTAAATACTTGTAAGAGAGAATTCTATAATGTATTAAATATGAATGCAGATAAAATTTCAAATAATACACATAAATTGACTTAAAAGTAGAAATAAAAAATGGTGATAGAAAACGTTTGGGGACTAAAACTCAATTTTTTTTAGAAAACTAAAACAAAAATTGAAATATTTACATGGAACAAAAACATATATTACCCTTCTTTAAATTACTTTAAACGTCTCAAGTTTACCACTTTATTATTTTTATAAAAGAAAAAAAAACGAAAAGACGAGACACCTTAATTATGGTTGGAAAAATGTTTAATTAAATATTAAAATTCTCTGTTCAACCAAATAAATTATGGTTGGAAAAATGTTTAATTAAATATTAAAATTCTAAAATAAAGTTTAGTATATGATGATTACTAAACTTTTTAAACTAGGTTTTTTCTTCTTTCGGAATCTGAGTTTTTATTTATGTGAGCGCTTGGTTGAGGTCCAAACATAATTGTTGTCATTTTATTTTATGCTAAGCAGAAGCAAAAGATTGTCATTTCTTTTGCTTCATTGTTTTAAAGATATAAATGTCCTACGTTTTTGCTAGTGATTGTGCTTATTTTTAAGTTATATGTAATGCTAATGCCTGTTAAAAAAAGTAGTTATTTGTAATTTGTAATACCGTACAGAGATGGTGTATATTATTTCCTTTGTGCTGTGTAATACTAATAAACAATAGAGTTAATAGACTCAAGGTAATACTAGTAAAAAAAATAGAGGTAATAGACTCAGAAAATGAAAGTTTGTTAGTTCTTTGGTTGGTTGGTTCCCCTCCTACTGCGTGCAACGTGTTCCTCGCGGTAGTGTACTCGAGTTTCATTCCTTTATTTATTTCTTACACAATGGAATTGAATGTGGTGTATCAAGTAGGTCCATTTTAATCGTAAAAAGTAAAAAATAAAAAATAAAGGGTCCATTTGACAGACACACGATCAATGGATAATCCATTTCATTGAAAATTAAAAGATAATATATGCTGGAATATCATAATAAAGGTGAAAACTTCACATAATATTGTTGTTAAAATTTTGTCAAAAAAAAAAAATTGTTGTTAAAATGAGAAACAAAAATAAATCTACGCTTATTATTAAGAATGTTGCTAAGCTCCATGCGATCAACAACTCTAGAATTGAAAGCATCAACAACAATCATCTAGACCAAGGAGAATATGATTGAATAGAAAAAAAAGACCACCAACTTCCCGTACATTGACATTCAAAATAAGCTCAATCAAAGTAGTTTTAGCACCCATAAACAGACTCAATTCATTCATCAGACGATAAAACATTGATGCCAACTCAATTCAAAATAGGTTTATAATTTTGCATAATTTTTAGTTTTATCATGCTTATGTTAATTATTAATGAATGAATGATGAAATACATAGATGAAAATAATGGAATGAATGTATGGAAGTATTGATGAATGAAGGAAATTAGGGAAAAATGTTATTTCTGCTGTTCTGGAACTTAGCACAGACCCAAAGTGACTTAACTCACGCAAGTGTTAAACCCAACGTGAGTTAAGTCACGTTGACCTGCAATTCGCGTGACTTAAGTCACGTTGTGTTCAGCGTGACTTAACTTATACTGGGTTTAACACATGCGTGACTTGAGTCATGGAAATATTTTTGTGAGTTTGAATGGAAGTGAACAATTTTTGATATGAGAAGAGCAATTTTCAAATTCAAATTCCAACTTTTGTTCTCAAAATGGACCAAATGCCAAAAAGTGAAATTAAGTTCCACGCTCGGATAATTAGGTGCTCAGTTTTGAAAAGTGAAACCCATCATCTTTGGACGACTCGATTTTTGACCAATGCCAAAACCGTAACAAGTGTTTTATGAGTTGGTTTCGTTTGTTTTTCAGGTTCATTGAATTCACCCGATCTATTTACATCCATAGTTCATTGAGTGGAAAACGAAAACGGACCGTATTTAAAAACATGAAATAAATGGGAAATCAAACATAAACAAAAATTCTATAAGCAAAATTCATATGATATATATATATATTTTTTTTATGTTAACTAAAAACACATTTAACCATAAATACATACTCTCTTCGGTCACATTTATAAGCAAAAAAACACTTTTTAAATTCATTAATATTTAATGTATTTGATCAATATATAGACCAAATACATTATATATTCAATGAATCTAAAAAGTATATTTTTACTTATAAATGTGACCGGAGAGATAAATGAGTTATTTTTATTTAATAGAGTAAATATTTTTGCATATAAACATTTTAATTAATAATTATGCGGGATAAGAGGGATAAATGACTTATTTTTATTTAATAGAGTAAATAAACTATAAATGCAAACTATAATTTTTTAAAGCAAATAAACTGTTATTTTATACTTATTTTTTTCTAAAAATCATAAATATACGCACAATTCTTCAAATTCCTCCACCAAACACACCTAAATGCTTTTATTGTGTTGTAGAGATATATGCTCTTCCTTCCAAACAATAAATGTGAATTGGGATTTTTTATCATATTTTAGAACATTTTTAGTAATAATTACCTTAATAAAATATACATTGGATCAAACCATTTTATATGTATATTTCTAATGATTGAGAAGTATAAATAGTAATCATTAATTGACACCAAAATAAAGTATAAATTTATATAATATTATTCAAAACATTATTTTGGAAATAAAATAAATAATTCAACCTGAATTCTGTATTAATATTTTTCCAAGCTTTGTATGTACCTATACATTTTTTTGTATGTAGGTGTAATTAAGAAAATTAAAAGACTATAAATCTTGTTTTCTGTTATTCAAAATTAAAATAAATGTAATAAGGCTAGTTTCTTCTATTATAATTGTTTTATTAAAAACAATTCAATAGTTTTATTTGCTAAATTACATACATAATCATAAAATTTTGTTCTACATAAAAAAATATTTTTTTTTAAATTAAATGTGTTTTTTTTGTTGAAAATAGATCAAAATGTTACACGAGGAACATGCTTACGAGAGCATCACGACTTTGAAACATGTATGGGCAGTGGGGTCCATTTGCTCCATACTGAATTGCCACCTAATAAGGATCTAAAACCCATTTTCAATTTTCTCTTGGAAATCTCTTTTCACAAACCCAAATTCTCTCTCTCTCTCTCTCTCTCTATCATGGCTTGTTCATGTCTCTGTTCTCCAAAATTCCTCGCCATTCTCTTCCTCCTCACAGCCATACCCATCGGCATAATCATCTCTCTTGAACGAACTCAACCCTCAACTCACGTCTACCACTATCACAGCAAAGGCTTTTTCAGAGAATGTGCAAAGTGGGATTCCGATAACCACCGTTTCATAAACTCTTTCTTTGAAGGTGGTATCGGTCAAATATCTGTGCCGGAGAAGGAATCACCAGAGGGAACAGTATTGGAAGAAGTGACTGTTCTGAAAGAAACGGAGTTGGCCGGAAATGCGTCGTTGGGGATGACGATTGACCAGAGTAGGAATCGGATTTTCGTTGTAAACGCTGATGTTAAGGGAAGTCGTTATAGTGCGCTTGTTGCTTATGATCTTTCTACGTGGAAACGCCTCTTTCTTACTCAACTTTCTGGTCCTAGTAAGTTCATGTTCTTTTTCATTTTTTTTATTCGATTAGATATTTTTCTCTAGTTTTTAGGGAAATATGTCTGTTAATTACTTTTCCGTCCCAATTTATATAAAAAACTTTGATGTAAAGGAGAGTTTAGTTCTAGCTAAAGTGTGTGTAAGTTTCATGTGGCGATTATAGTTTTACATAGAGATAAAAAATAAATTAATCCATTCAAGCGTTTAATTTCATTTATAGATCTAGTACATAACTAATACTATTAAACCCTTGAATGGATTAATTTATAATCTAAGTAATGTTTAAAATGTTAATACTAACATGGACCATGTTACGTGGTGGAGTTTGGTGAAAGATGTTAGACTCCTACGACATAACAAAAGTAACTAAAAAAATACAAAATTACATTGTAAAAAAAAGGTATAATGGGTACTAGATATTTTTTTATGCTCAATATTCAAGATATAAAATACAACATTCACATCAATCACTTGCACTATTGGGATGCTGGACACTTGACCTATTCTTTGTTATTTGAAATTTAATATTGTATGCATGCTTTGTTATGTTTGGAACGTAGTAAAGGATAGATGTTTGTTGTGTTGTGTGTCTTTATTCACAATTTTTAATATTCGAACCATGCATGACCTGCACGTTTATCGTTCTCTTTGTTTTTATCGATGGATTGTTTTTTCTTTTGCTTCATGAAAACATCGTAGTTTGTTTGACACGCTCTACCTCATATCTAGATGTTGAGCTGCTCACCAAATTTTGACAATCAACCTTAATTGCTCAGTTTTCACATTTCAATACTCGGTAACTTTTTCGTTTCAAGCACCATTGTAGTGGAAAAGACAATTAGTCAATTGTATGGTAAAATGTGAAAACAATTGGAACCGTTAAAAAATATGATTGGGAAGATTTGAGTTGAATTCTGACTAAAACAACCCTTAATTAATTAGACCTTATTTACTATTCCGTTGTTATATATATATGTATGAAAAAGTTATGTATGAAAAAGTTGAGTCAATAGAAGCTGATATATCTAGTTTTAATATTTAGATTAAATACATCTACTCATTCCGATCATATTTATAAGAAACTTTTGTTTGTTCAGATTAATCAAATAACTGATGTATCTGGATTATAATACAGTCAGGATACAACAGTTATTTAATGAATCTAAACAAACGAAAGTTGTTTATATATAGGACCGAAGGTAGTACCTATTGGTTGAACTCTGGAAGGTTAAAGACAAAAGAAAGACAATATTAATTTCTAATTTATTGTGATATTGTTGGGATTATTAAATTTGCCACTATATTGAAATGTGCAGGCTGGTGAATTGAAAGTTGCAACAACTCTATCCAATTTTTGACTCAATTATTTAATATTGGTTCCCCATTCAATGCAGGTGATGAGAAAGCCTTAGCAGACGATGTTGCAGTTGATGCAGAAGGCAATGCATATGTTACCGATGTAAAAGCAAGTAAAATATGGAAAGTTGGGGTTGATGGAAACCTTATATCAATCATTAGAAGTCCACTATTCACTCCAAAAGAGTGGCACAAAACATTGGTTGGGCTTAATGGAATTGTTTACCACCCAGATGGATTCTTAATAGTAATTCACACTTTTAGTGGTAATTTGTTCAAGATTGATTTAACAAAAGGAGAGGAAGTGAAGATTATAAATGTTGTTGGAGGGCCACTTTATTTTGGAGATGGATTAGAGTTATTGTCTCCTAATAAGGTTGTAGTTGCTGGAAATCCTTCAGGGAGATTAGTGGAGAGTTTAGATGGATGGAATACAGCTTCTGTTGTTGCAAAATTCTCAGGGCCTAAACATCGTTTGGCTACATCAGCTACTGTGAAGGATGGGAAAGTGTACCTAAACCATATGGTTGGAATTGGATACCCTAAAAAGAAGCATGCAATTGTTGAGGCAGTGTTTTGATCCATAGCACTTTCCATAAACCTAAACAGATTTGGTTAAAATTTGGTGTTCCTTTGGTTTTTTATGTTTGGTTTCGTAGCATTTATTGATACTATCTAGAAAGATAAACTCTGGTGGAAATTTGGTGTAACCGTTCATAAATGCTGCAGTCCTTGTTTTTGTCTTCGTTAATACTGCTCAATGTCAATGGTAGGATAACAGGTTTTCTTTCATCGTGAAATGATTTACTACCCCCCACTCCCTTCGATTTTATAAGTCTTTTCCACATTCTTCACATATTACTACATTAATAAAAGTTACCTATTGACCTATGTCTGGTAGGTTATGTCATAATCCTTCAACAAGGAAGACATTATTGATAGAGGTAGGGGTGGACATAAAAACCAAAATCTGAACCAAATTATTGAACTGAACCGAATTGAACCAATATTAAACTGAACCGTGTGTAAAAGTTTAAAACTGAACTATATTGTAAGTATCAGTTACTAATTGTAACTGAGCTGTTTTGAAAAATAAAATAGAATGAATTGAACCCAAATTGGACCAAATTCATTGCTCTCTTGCGATCCATCCAACAAAACCTACAAAGCATGATTCATTCCTCCGCCGTGATCCCTCCGTAACGATTCATCTCCGGTCACTGTTGTGATCCCTCCATCTTCGGTCACCATCGGGATCCCTCTGTAGTGATTCATCTCCACTGCTGCAGCTCCGAGGTACCCATTTCATTCATATTCATCAAAATTTATCTCAATTTCATATGCCTTTTGAGGTAACACTATTGCTGTCGTCTGGTTTTTATGTGTGTTTCGGCCGTGGGGTGGCTTGCTGACTGTTTTTAGTGCTGCTGTCATGACAGAACAACAGCTATTGGGGCTGTTTTCTGTCAGCTGTGCATCTGTGTGTTGGTGTTTTGGCTGCAGTAGCTGTTTTCTGGTTTGGGATCTGTGATGGGGCTGTTGTGGGTTGGTTTAGGCATAGCCAGGGGCTTGAATTTTGGTTATTTTTATTAGATTTCAGACCCATAGCCATTGCCTTGCTGTTTGGTTTTTGTTCCTGTCTTGCTCTCTCTATCACCAGAAAAGAAAAGAAAAAGATGAAACTAAAGTAGTAATTCAGTTCAGTTTTTTTTAATCAAAACAGGTAACTATTTTGAAAACCAGTTCAGTTTGGTTCAAACTATTGCATTATGGTTCATTTTAGTTTTGACACAATTTTGGTCTAAATTGAATTTTGCCCATCCCTTGATAGAGGGAAGAGAATCACTACCCATTTTAACCAAAGCCCGTGATTTTACCTTTGTTCAGTTAGTAGTAGTATCACTCTCCAATTTTCTCTTGCTCCAATTCCAAACGATGAGGTTCTTACTCTCTCCCATATCTTCATTACTCTCTTGTGAACCTTTTTGCTCACTCATTCAGATCGTAGGGTTTCATTTGGACAACAAATTAATAATTGAAATAATCAAATCACAATATCAAATTAGATCGACTTTAATTTTCATGCACATTGTAAAACATCACAACCTGTCATGATATAAGTCAAACGTTTATTTGTTAAAAAAGGCCAAATGTTAAAATGATCTAAAGATTACAATTGATTAACGGTATAAAATCTTTACACTGACAATATAATGATACCTTCTCTTATAATAATTTTGATAGTTAATATTGCAATTGGATGTTAATTTTTTATTTGTTATTTTAGTTAAGCGCACAATTTTTTTTATTGTTTATATATAAACTTAGTTGTAGTTTCTGTCTCCTTATTTTCTGCCACTCATGAAATTGGTCCCTTTAAAAATCTTCTAATTTTTGGCCAACTATTTAAAAATCTCTCGATTCTAACCCCTCCCTCAAATTTTGTTTGAACTAAAAAATGACGACGTGTCATATTTTAATGATGTGACATACAATATGATGAATTGATGATCAACATTTTACAAGGAACTCAGTTTAATGTTAAAATATTATTCATTTTTGAATTTTAATAATGACATGTAAATAATTAATTCATATCTACACGGTCAAAACATATGTCTTGTGTCATTAAAATACATCACACCATTTTTTAGTTTAGGAATTTGAACAAGAAACCAAAACCTCGATTTTAAAAGGGAAGACCAATTCTACGAACAAGTAAAAATAGGGACAAAAAATGTAATTAAACCTTGTATATTATTTAAATTAGAGTTCCATGTTCCTAGTTTGGGGTAGTGTAGATAAATAGGAATAACCCCCTCTTATTCTCATAAAAAGAGAGTTCAAAGTTCCAATAACAAATTGGGAAATCAGTGCTGATTTTCTTTTGTATTGTAGCTGCTCACACAAGTTTTGGTATAATTGGTAATTCGGAATTAATCCCCCAGTCTAGTACTCTAGTTTCAAAATTTGCACACTCCTTAGTAGGAAGTCCTTGATCCAATTCATATCACTACTCTATCTATCAGCTATGGGCAAAATTGACTCATGTAGGAGGATGAAAGTGGAATTCCCTCAAAGAAAAATTTATCTATTTCTCTATTAGGAGTATTTATCTTATTCCTGAAAAATTATGCCAAATAAGCAAACATGTTTGTAGAATAATATGTGCTGGGCATCCATACGGAAATTTTATACTCAAGATACCAACTGCTAGGCTAATTTCTAGCTTATTGCTCAACATTGATGTGCTTCATCTCTTGCCTATTTTATTATCTAACTGTACCCTACCCATTATTTAAGGTATATTAGCATCTACAAATAAATTATTAGTTTCCTTTTCAGTGACAGTTGCTCAAGTCTTTCCCATGAGATGTCACAAGTTTGTCTCTGTTGAGAATAAACTGGTAGAAGCCACAACTTTGTACAAGCTGGACATTGGCCATGGCTCATCAATGGGATTGGTGTTTCTTTGCTCTACCTTGTGGAACTGCTGATTCGTCTCTCTTGGAACCCTCAGGTTTACGAGCCCATGGAGGTGCTTGATCTGGACCGTAGCAATAATCATAGAAGAGCTCCTCACCGGCATCAATGTGTTCCTTGGCGAATATGCCAACTCGATGATCTCCAGCAACCAACATTACCTATAGCAGCAGTGCAAGAGGGCAATCATTGTGACAATTCAAAGATCATGTTCAAGCTAAAGAGTCCAAAATGTAAGGACCCGTTTACTCTGCGAAAACATTTTCCATATTTTTTATAAAAAATTTGTGTTAGCTTTACTTGTTAACAACGGGAAGAGAGACTCTTGAAATGAAAAATTGTTTTGCATTTCCATAAACAAGGAAATCGTCAAAATAACTATTTTCATCATTTCCTTAAATGCTTCATCTTTAGCTAACATTTTATCTTCTCTCTATCGCAATCACTCACTTTAAAAGTCTATTTTCTCCTTGTTAACAAGGTAAACTAACACATATTTTAGGAAATGAAAATAGGAAATGTTTTCACAAAGTAAAGGGGGTACAAGTTTTAAACCTCCCAACAATCTGAATTTCTGGACTCACCTTTGCATAGCAGTTGGGGTTAGATGAGTGGTTTGCAAATTTCAACTTGTCTCCTTTACGATAAGCATCAAGAACATACTGGTGAAGAAACAGAAAGCAGATTTAAATTCTAAAATAATCAGTTTGAAATCCAAATGTTATAGCTTACAAAGAAAGAAATGCGAGGGAAGGGACTATAGATTAACAAAACTCAACGGAAATACAGCAAAACAGTGTATGTCTGTAAGATCATACTCATAAAATACAAGGAACTCAAGTCAATGACAAATCAAGAGCAACTCAAGAGAATGCAGATCATGTGAGACACATACCTGCTCATTCAAATCGAAAAGGAAAGATGAATTCGCTCGATCGTATATTTTCCCACGCTTATCAGCTTCTCTGTGCGAGATCAGTTCACCCGTGTACTCTCCTAGGTAATCATTTTTGTTAACAGGATTCTGAAATGTAATCATCAGTTAGTTAGCAGAACAAGCCAACAGTATTAGAAAACAAAGAAATCCATTAATCATAACCTTTAAGAAGGCTCCCCATCCAGAAACATCAGATTTCCCCAAGATAATCTGACATAAAAATAAAAACAATGCGAGACAAATCACATGCATTAGGTACTCATCACTTTGATTTATGACAATGGCGTGCAGATAGTTTTAAATCAACTCAGAACTACTAACCCTCTGTTGTTGTCTTAAAAGAAGTCTCATATTGCCGCATTGACCTTCTCCACGCCGATGTGGCTCCCCCAGTGTACCATCCCCACAGCTGTACAAAGAGTGTGATGTTTATAGGCAATTGCGATGATTTAAGAAGGATAGTGGAATCCAAAGTCCAAGCAAATCGTAAAAGTTAGACAAAAGTGGTGTCAACTACAAGATAAAGGTGAAGTGGAGATTATTGCTTCATGATTAAGGAAGGAAGAGAAAACAATAAACTTTAAATTATGAATATAATTTGATATTTCGATAGTTATGATTTGATACAAAAGGAGTAAACACTAATCTTTATCTATGCTGATACAAGACTACATATCCTAATCGATTAGGGAAATAAACTAATCCTAAGAATATATCAAGATACTTTCGTAAAATGAAAGATATTATCAAAGATAATATAAAATATTTTTATATATTACACTCGTTAATATAAAAGCCTACTAAGCTTGTTATAAATATGCTATTTGAAAGGGAAAATAAAACTAGCAATGTAATTTGATATTGAAAGTAGGTAGCGCCGGATCACGTATGGAACATGAATCGAGACAATTGCAGTTGGGACAAAAGCTAGGGCCATACTGCAATTGGAGTCAGACTGCAACCAGAATAAAACCAGTGTCAAACCATATCTAAAAGAAAACTGGTGTCATGCCACAACCGAGACAAAACCTATGCAAAACCGAAATTAAGATCAAAACAGTCATTGAAAGAAACCAAGCCAAAAAAGATCACACAACAGAGGAGATTCTGAACAAGCCAGAAAGACTACAAGGTGGAGGAGAAGATCTAAACACGCCGAAGGGATAAAATGGCAGAGGAGAGCTTCAAAACATGTAGAAATGATGATATGGAGGAGGAAGAGCGCTTCAAGACATGCCAAAAAGATGATAGACATAATGTAGGAAAGAGAAAAATGGTTGGAATTTGAGTATGGTTAATAATATGATTTAAGCTCCTACTATGAATAGAGTTTCATACTTTGTGGAATTCTATATAAAAATAGTTACGAGACAGGTCAGGGAAGAGGGTACCGCTCTGATAGATTGATAACATATTGAAGTTACAGGGTTTTAGATAAAGAGGGAAGGTAAATGCTAAGACTCTGAATTACAAATATAATTTTTTTTTTTTTTTTGAAGAAGCCAAACTAGCCAACCGAAATTGACACTGGGGAGAATCGAACCAGAGACCTTGAGAGGAGCACACTTCAAGGTCCCAAGCCAACACCTCCAGACCAACCCAAGTGGGTTTAATTATGAATATAATTTGATATATTGATATTTATGATTTGAAGATACAAAAAAGATTAAATGTTGATCATTATTTGTAGTTTTGTACTAATAGTGAATAGAAGACTCCAAATTTTAATTAAATATGGAAATAAATGATTGTAATAATAAAAAAATTTGAAAAATAATCTTAAAAGAAAAAGATAGGCTAATGGGCAATGTGAGCAGTAATCTTCAATGACGTCAGCAAGATAAGAAAAACCACAAAGGTTTGGCATGATATATCTAAACAAGCAGTAGCTGCTCTCCAATTATTGGGGTAAAAATATTACTAATGAATAATGAATTCCTAAATCAGGTGATGTAATAAAATCATGAAATGTAATTCAAAACCCGAAGAGGCATAACATCAGGTTTGAAGTAAAAAAAATTGGTACATTACCTAACCCAACAGTTTCGACAGACATCTGGATCACATTCACGCCCAGCAGCAAAACATGGGCATTGTCGACTTCTACATTGACTCTTGGCACAATGGCAACCTCTGAACCGGTTCTTGCAGCTCTTCGAACAACTGAAGGTAGGAGAAATTGTTATATTTAAAGCATAATTTGTTAACACTTACATTACATTACTTAAGTTAGGATAATAGTTCAAAAATCACGTTGGAAAAGCATTTTATAGAAACTTCACAAATATGAAAAGAAGTATTGAATCAATAGCATTATTTTGACAGTTTGAAATAAATGATCGTTTATAGTTTACTGAGTTCAAAATCTTATCTAAACAGGTTTTAAACCTGTTTTATAGAAACCTAAGTCAGGATAATAGTTCACAAATCAAGTTGGAAAAGCATTTTATAGAAACTTTGCGAACATGAAAAGAAGCATTGAGTCAATAGCTTTATTTTAACAGTTTGAAATAAATGTTCGTTCACAGTTTAATGAGTTCAAAATCTTATCTAAACAGGTAAAACCATACTTGACCATCTTATCCAGACCAACCTCATCAAAGTTCATCCCATAGCCCCATAATTTTCTAACAATATTATTCAAATGACCATTGATTAAGAAATATGCAATTTTCGCCTTCATTGCATTGCTACAAAAGATACACGATTAAATGAAAAGCTACGTACCCACAATATTTTTCACAGCATGTTCCACCATTAAGACAAGAACAATCCTTTCCACACATTGATTGACACCCACATGGAGTATACTGCATGCAAGATTGGTTTTTGCCATCAGCAATTCTTTTCCATATTGTTGGGTGACCAGCAGACTTCCAAGAATATTTAAACTTCCTTGTTTTGCCTCTTTTTCTCAGCAACCTCGGTCTAGATGGTATGTCTTGGTCCTAAGCACAAACATTCACATTCAAAACGACTTTTGTGGCAAGTAAAGAGTAGGGTACTCGTATATTTTGCTAGAAGTTGAGAGGAAAAATATTCCATGATATAATAATGTTCTATAGTTAAAACAAAACTGAAGAACTCATTGTACAAAACAGGAGGATCAGGGAATCTTCCCAATGCTACAAAAAACCAGAGGTAAGAAAAAAGAAAAAATATACATTGGCTCAAATATACAACTCAGTCACTATGCATGCAAAACCCAGACAACACCCTTTTTATTGTGCAACTAAATATAAAATGACGGAAAATCTACGATCAGAGATAACATTACGGGATTAAGAACCCAAATGCCACTGCATTGGCCAAAGCCCAAACCCAAGGCCTTAAGAGTGCATTCTTGGAGGCCTAATGCACCTACGGTTGATTGGAAAGTACAGAAACTAAAGTGTGGGATGTAATAGAGTTAGTTAGTCTGAGACGATAAAAGATGAATCTGATGTAAAAGGGATGAAGTGGTTTACATGGGATTAACAAGTTGTTTTCTGCTTTTCTCTAAGCTAAGGAGTAAGAGAGATATCCTCCATAGTTTTGATACCTAACCAGACGATTGAGATACAAATTTCCCTATGTGTTATACCACCGAGTGAGGCCTTTTCATACATAATAAAATATGGAAAATTTTATTTTCTGCCTTCAGAAAATCTCACTCCAAACCCCAAAAGAAAATAACAGAAAAACAGTCAAGACAACAAGACATGAGAATGCAGGGTAAAAGATGAGAACAGGGAAGCTTGTAATCTTACCGCGCACTCTGTGTCAAATTTTCCTTTATCGTCCATGATTGAACCAGCTGCAATAATAGACCGGTGGGGCATTGACATGCCTCCATCGTGCATATAACTAGATATTTCCATGCAAGTCTTCGAACCAGAAAGTAAGTTCCTGGCTATGAGGCAACTGCAGAGCATGAGTTGCACATGACATAAGCACAAACTTAAGCAAATTAAGACCTCTACGTGGAGTACAATATTTATGACAAGAAAGTGAAATATGCTTTTGTTTCATTCGCTTATGAACCATTATTCACATTCCTGATAGTTTACTACAAAGAGTTTTCAAAGTTTACATATTTTCCATTTTCCCCATAATTATTCATGCATTCAAGAAGGTTAATTGGAATTGAAGCTAAAAAAGAGGATGGATTTGTAGGATTTATGGAGAAATAAAGGATTAGTTCCAATACAAAGCAAAATAAAAAGTAATAAAACTTTAATTAAAAAAAACCAATCTGACTTACAATTTACAAAATGGGAAACATAAAACATATACTGGAAACAAGAAAGTGTCGCCACACACAGCTCAAACTAAATTTGATGCCACCCTAGCATTTCTCAACATTATTGTGTGAGGTGAACACAGAAAGATACATACCTGTTTCTGCCAAACATTTCCACTCCCTTCAAGTATAACTCTTTCTCTAGAGGTTTCCAATCTGAGAAACCAAGAATTCCATCAACTTGTTCTTCCAATGAATTCAACGAATTTTTAAGTTCTGTCTCATCTGTGACAGCTTTTGGTCCATCCACAACACCTTTGTCATGCTCGCTATGGCAAGTGCTAGAAGGAACTATTAGTTTATTTGAAGTATGTTCAACAGATTTGTCTAAAACTGCACAATTATTAATGTGTTTATGTTTATCACATGCACCCAAATGTAAGCTCTTGCTATTATCAGTAATTACAGTAACTACATCTGAGATTCTCTTCAGCTTTTTACAAGAATTCTGAGAATCAGGAGGCGATCTTGAGTCACATTGTGCCGTGTCTGACTGATTTGTGACTTTCCGTTTGCTCAAATTTTCTGAGTCAGGATCATTTAAATTGATATATCCATGACAATCAATTCTTGTCGGAAGTTTAGTACTCTGACAGCCAGGTTCTTCTGCATTGGATGGTGCCAATATCCCATCCGTCTCCTCTACAATTGTAGTTTTCTTATCCCGTAAAGACCCGGGAGTTGAATCTTTTGAAAAACTTTTAACAACCTTTAACTGCTTGAAAATGAAATAGTAGTCAGTCTTTACTCTACACACTTTCCTATCAAATATATAAGGAAGCATTGAAAAAGTGAACTTGTAACCGGGTGCAAAAGATAATATACACACAGAAAAGTGGAAACAAGTTTTGTTAAAGCTACATACTTCATACAAATTTTTTGCGTAGAAATGTAGAATTAATTCCAACTTGAATAAACAGAAGATAGAAAAGCCACCATTTATATTGTATCTTGGTTCCAACGTCAATGAAAACATTAAACAAAATACCAGCAGAGTAATAAAAATATATAATTTGAATAAACATATTTTCATCTCCCAAAAATTCTCGCCCACCTCAGATATAAAAAATACTTCAAATCTCGAACAAAGAAGAAGAATACCTGAAGGTAGCACTGATCACCACATGGTTTTCTATCACCTACAGGCTCAGACCAAACTGTCTTCTTTTCAGTCTATGAAATAAACGTCAAATTAAATTTATTGATGAAGTAACATAGATTAAGTTCAAAATAACATAGGGCATTGTTCCTTACGGGATATATCAAAGGTTGAGAACAGCCATGCAGTCGACAGTCAAAAATCTGCCGCAGGAAAGCAGAAAGGTATAGACGATTCACTAAGACAATGATGACAATGTTAAAAAGATGATGCTTTTGTACATACCAGGCACCGACGACAGAAAAGGTTATCAAGAGAATCTAATGCATCACTCAGGTTTTTCTCTAGATACATGCTCATAGGAAATTCATGTTCTCCTGAGCTTTTTGGGTGCTGGTCCAACCTACCAATATTACTTTCCCTGATACTTTTGTACCTATCCTGTGTTTTTTATGAAAGCAATTTCTCGAAGAAATGAAAATGGTTTCTTATAAAGAAATCTCCATGGTGCAATATATTGTTTTCGATATTTAAGATTAACAATAGTCAAGCATATAGTCATTTCCACAAGTTATTCTGGATTACCTGGATTTCTAAACTGGTGCCCCCAACATACTTGCTAACAACATTCAAAACCTCCTCATTTAACCCATGTTCCTCAAATGCCATACTAGAAATTCAATAGTCAAGACATTAATTCTAGAAAGAAGAAAACGTTTGAATGAAGTTGGGATTCATGGTTTATAAGTTAAAATCTGGTATTAAAAGTTGTGTGGTCACGACTCATGATACAAGTCTTATTTCTTAAAGGTGTGGCAAGAAAAGCCGTGTTTTCTCCAACAGAGCATCTATATGACTCATTAACTAAACATGTTAATCAATGATTCATATAGCTAACCACAATAATTGCAAACCAGATCGAATGGTCTTGTTTCATTGAATCTTTCTTCGCAAATGTAGCATTTCTACATCTTCATACTAACTTACCATAAAATACGGTCTTCAGCCTCACAAAATTCATGTTTTTCTCCGTCAGGTTCTGTTAATTCTTCCTCACTGTCACTACATATCAATGCCTCACTTCCACGTTGATCATAATAGATCCGTCTTCTTCCAACGACTGATTGATCGTCAGCCATTCTCTGATTCCTGATGCGTGTAAAAGATTTTAAAATAAAAGAAAATACATTATTGAACTTGCATACTCATTGATCAATAAGTTTGAAATTCCATTTTCTCTTTTAAAATGGATAAAATTCAAGCAGTGGGTAACTCAACACAGGAAATTAAATATTTGTGAGTCAAAACACCTGTCCAAAAATATCCAAGATGTATATGGCGGTAATCTTTCAATACGTGGAATCTTGATGCTTGTAGCAGATGACATGTCTTGATTGCCCTGGTTTCTGTCTCCTGGACCCTGGGTAAAACCATAGAATTTACATAAAGGACGGTCCATTCTTGAGGAGAGAATTGAACGTGTTGTATTTTCCTCTGTCTGTGAAGAGTCCCTGGTTGATACTGCTGACATTATTCCTGAAGTATGACATTGCAGCTTCTTCTGGTTCCTCTGAAGTTTTTCCTACAGAAAAATAATTACGATTAATTGCAAGTCATCCAGCATGGTGTGCAAAAAGAAGCTATCTCAACCTTGAATTTTCAATTGACACTTAAGTTTACTTTAACAGTCATAACATAAAGTTCAACCAATAAACACCGCTAAATAAAAAACTATGCCGAAAGTGACACCCATAAAACCAAACAGATCAGAACAGAAAGATTTTGTGTGGCACTCTTATTCTTATAAATTGTGTTGGGCCTAACACAACCCCACAAAACTGCCTCGTGGAGTGTGGATTGCCCCCACTTATAAACACATTGTCAGACCATCTCATATCCGACGTGGAACTCTTAACACACCCCCTAACGACCAGCACTACTGGGCTTGGTTCGTGGACATAAATGGTGGGTGGCCCAATGGATATTTAAAAGGCTCTGATACCATCTTAGAAATTGTGGTTGGACTTAACACAATCTCACAAAACTAGCTTATGAGGTGAGGATTTTCCCCACTTTTAAACACATTGTCAGACCATCTCCTATCCGATGTGAGACTCTTAACCCTTATAGCATGCTTTAGGTTTTCCAATGTGTTTTATTAAGGGTGCGTTTGTTTCAGCTTTAGAAAAGAAATGATTGTGTTAAAAAATCTAGAGATTTAAAAAATAAAAAATTGAAGCTATTTCTGTTTGTTTACAACTCATACAATTCACTTTTTTAAAAAGATGGTTTTTAGCTTGTTCATGTTTGAAAAAAATTTAGACTTTGGGGAAAGTTAACCCTAATAACTTTTCATCTTAGAGTTAATTTTTTTTTTTTTTAAAATCCTAAACAGACACTATTAAAATAACAAAAGCGACTTTTAAAACAAACACATCCGAATTCTAGCTATTAAATTCCAGTTCTCCACATAAATGTTCAAGAGGAACTGAAGTGGTGTTTCAACAAAAACTGAAGTTTGCAAAGAATAATAATTAAATGTTTGGAATCAGGATGAGTTTGACAAAAAAATTGTGGCATCTTGATTTTGTTGAAGCTCTAAAGTATAACTTTTGTCATGATCACAATGGCACACTGATTTCGCTAAACACACTATCAATCCAAACATGGACTAACTAGATGAAAATACAAAGAACATCCTACCAGCAAACAAACAACTACAGAAAGCTGAACCCTTTCCAAGAACGAAATCACAAACTTGCCTTAATGGATTCAATTCTCTCGGTCTGGATTTGCTTTTTCAACTGATTTATCTTGTTGGACAAGGTTCCCACATCATCATTTGGCGGCTTTTCAACTAATTCCCGCTTTAAAAATAAAATAAAAAAATTACAGTCACATTAGATTCAACACACAAAAATGAATTTTCCTTGCTCATACGACAATCACACAGATATAAAATCAAAATCGTGGTTAATTCAGGAGTATAAGGTTATGTGAATATAGTTGAATTAAGTAATAAAATAATGAAACAAGTTGTTAATAGTGAAAAGTAGAATAGAGAGAAATGAAACAGACTTGATGGAAATTGGGAGGAGAATCGGAAACCATGGATGATCCTTGTTGTTGTTGTATGCTTAGCCGAGCGAGTTGATGAACGATTCAGAGCGAGTTGAGAGAGAAATAGTAGAGACGGTGTGAAGAGAATTCAAGTGTGTGTAGCAAGGTAGTAACTAGTAATAACGTAACGTAACTGTGGACGCATCTTCCACTTTGGATTATGGACCTTTTTTGAGTGGGGTCATCTCACTTTTTTTTACACTATTATTATTCCTCATTGCTTTGCTTCCCTCATTTTTCCAATGCTGTACTAGTACTACTACTGATAGGACTTGTCTCGTGCCAACCGCCAATCATAGTTGCCTCTGCTTTTTTTTTTTTTTTTTTTTTTTTTTTATATAAAC
>Ga0315913_1001017_pt1 | contig 28895 bp, 18 predicted proteins | sample MpolsnodulesMG_FD_207736 | JGI IMG/M metagenome (GOLD analysis project Ga0315913, IMG submission 207736) | Medicago polymorpha root nodule microbial communities from Los Angeles, California, United States - small nodules | ecosystem: Host-associated > Plants > Roots > Nodule | place: USA...
GTAAGAGACTTATACAATATAAGTTTAATCAAATAAAAGAGATTGTTTTTACACTTGATATACAATCAAGGGTGTAAAAAAGTTAAAGACCAAATGACTTCTAAATAGTTATTAAATTCTAAGATTGAAATTTTGTAAGAATTTCTCTAAGTGTTTGTGTGCTGTATATTTTGACAGAGAAAGAGCACGTGTAAAATGACAGAAGTCTTGTTATTTTTCTTCAACTACTTATGTCCTTATATAGAAAAGAATGAGGGAGTTGTCGTTGAAGAGGTGTCAACGCATCAAATTAGTCCTTGAGAAGCTTAATCAGAGACATTGAAATGTTGCCTCAAATGGATAATATCATTGAGTAGTCATTCGAGAATCCTTTGCTTCTAATATAATGATATGTTACATTCTCTAGGTCCTTGAATTTTCTTGTTTGTTTATGTATGTGGTCAAAATACGACAAATTGTACTACTTAGAGTCTGATAGTGTATTCCTTCATAAGACGACAAACCATGTCAGAGTCTTCAGATGCTTCATCTTTCTAATGCTTTATTCGTTCATTAACTTTTGAGTGGATAACCTTTTCTTATCTAAGTGTTGACTTTCTCGTTGACCTTTATTCAGATCTTATTTCAAGTCATACTAGCTTTTCTTATGATTTAGATTCTCTCTTATGCGTTCATAGTCTTGACTTTTCAGAACCAAAACTTGACCATGAAAATCAGAATTTAATTATACGGTCATGCACATTTGAAAACACATTAGCATATCCAATTGTTTTTCATACTTTTTTATAATCAAAACTTCAGAGGCATTGTTCAAAGCCCATTTTGGTTCAACATTATATATGGTCAAGTAGGTGTACTCAATTTCAAAAAAAAATAAAAAAAATCCTGGTCCTTTCTATGTTTTCATGCATTTCAAGTAAGTGGCAAGATTAAAACTGGTAATTGTCGGTCTTCTGTGCGTATGGTAAAATTGAAAACCTTCCTCGCATTTTGGCTAGTTCTAAGTGATTCAAGATCAAAGTTCATGGTTATCAGAGTTTGGTTGAGAAATTGTTTCAGAGTCAACATTAATCTGTTGAGTCTCCTCTAAAAACAAATATCCTTCTAGTAGATGGGATGCAATAACAGGTGGAGGGGTGGGAATATTTGAGATATCACCAACTATTACCATGGCCAGAGGGTGAATTTCGGAGGTTTCTTGAGTGGATACTGACACAACAGAGGTTAAAAATTGTGTTATGTTGATATATGCTTGTTGTAGATCAACTATTTCTCCTTGGGTTTTGGTGTAGTCGTTGTGAAGTTCCTTTAGTTCGGTTTTAGACTTTTCTACATCACTTTTAATAATGTCTTATGAATTGCTCTCAAATTCAGAAGAATTATCAGAGATGTGGATTGCAACAAACTGTTTTTAGCTAGAATTATTTTATTTATTAATTATATGTGTTTATATGTTCTTAATCACTTCTGTGTGTATTTGATTTGGGATTAGTGTATTTTTGATCTACAAGGGTATCTTGGTCATTTTGGAGGCTAAGGGTATTTTGGTCTTTTGGCGAGAAAGGGTAAATTAGTAATTTTATTTGAGAAGGTTATTTTTGGCGTTTTAGTGAGAATAGTTATTTTTACTAAGTGACTAGTGAATTGGGGTAATTATTTAGAGATGGTAATTATTCAGTATTTTAACGGATTAATGAGTAGTACCTTTTGAGAATTTCTTAATAAGAGCTTTAGGCCCATTACGAGGGAATTTAACCTAGCCCAATTAAGAAGTGACTATATAAGCTTAACATGAGTAGAAACTATGGTTAGAACGTTTCATTTCTCATAACAAAGGGAGGCTAGAGAGAGAAAGTGGGAAGAATAGAGAGAATAAGAGAAGAGGAAGAACTTGGAGAAGAGGAAAGCTAGAGATTGGAAGCTATAGGGGAGAGTGAAGCCATAACTAGTGATTGTGAAGCTTTGAGGTAAGGGGGATAGAACTATTTCATCAAAGAAGCTATAATCTCATCTTTTTACTTTTGGGTCATAAGTGCTTTTGTGTGAATTATGATTTTTGTGATTTTTGATGTTGAATTTCGTGCTCCTAACTCATGTGTAATTATGGGTATGTTAAATTTCCTGGAATTGATGTGTTTATATGTTCAAGTTCATAGTTGATGTTTGAAATAAGTTGTTTTGATGATTTTTGCTCAATTAAGTGTAAACCATGAATTTGCGAGTGATTGTTGTTCAAACATGTCTAAATTCACTTGATATAAGTTTATATATGTTTGTATGTTGGGGTTTGAATTGTTGTTGTTCGAGAAGTTTGAATGAAATTGTGAAAATAAGAGTTTTTGATGAAAAATGAGTTTGATGTTGAATTTGTCATGAAATGATGTTATAAATTCATTAACTAATAACAAAGTTTTGAAAACGAATTTGGGTCAAAGGGGATCAAAATTGGGGCTTTTGTGAAGAATTGGAGTGAGTTCCCAAGAGGAACCCAGAAATTTGGGCTCCCTGCCTGGTGCAACTCGCTAGGCGACATGTAGCTTGTTGTGGCGAGCTACCCAAGACAAAACCCATGATGTTGGGCATCCCGGGCAATTGGGGGTCATTTTGGACTTTTCTAAATGATTCTTTTGATATGTTTGATTGTTGTTTTCACTTAGAAACCTAGTGGAACATCAAATGGATTTGATTAAAATTGATTTTGTGAATCGAATTGAAACTTAGTTGAAAAATGTTCAAGAACGTGAAATTTTCCAAAACTCGTTTTTTCTCAAGCAAAATGATGGGGTTATGATTTGTTTACTGTAACTATGAGTCTAGAATGAATATGCAATGAGTATATAGGATTGGAACTTGGTTTTACTTTGAAAATGCTTTACTTTTGGAAAATGAGAAAATGAGACGAACTTAGAGAATTTTTGGAAATAATCGGAATTGAACTATGAAGAGGATATGTATGAGCTACAGTGATGCTATGTGATGTATGAAACTACTTTGTTGTTGTGTTTAAACATTGATGCCTTGTTTTCGGTGAATTATTTGGAAAATGATAGTTTTTGTAAAAATAGACGAACTTTGTCAAAGTAAGACTTCATGATTGAATAACTCGCAAATGGCTTTGTGTTCATGATAATAGGATAGAATAAGAATGGATCAATGATGATTGGATGTTTAATATGATGAATGTCATGATGTGGTTAGTTATCCGTCTTTTATGCAAAAATGTGATTTGTGAAATGTTATTGTTCCTTTGAGGTGAAACTTATTGATGATGATTATGATGATGATGTCTTGGTGATTTTAACTTGATGAATTGATGATGACTTATTGAATCTTGACTTGTTGAATGTGTGGATGTAAGTTCTTGATAAAGCAAATGTTGGTGAAAAACATAATTGGTGATGATTACTATGTTAAATTGGTGAAGATATTATATGATGTGTGAATTGTGCAATATAGTTGGTGAGTTGTGCATTGTCGAGTCTTTACGCGAAATTCATGCATTCATAATCATATTTGATGTGTTTTGAAGAATGTAATTGGTGATGTTTATTACATAGCTTTTGCAGAACATAATTGGTGATGTTTATTACGTTGGTGGATTCAATACGGTAAAATCATCTCCGGAATCCAATTGATACCACATACATCTAGAAGAGTCTAGAACATTGCATGCACTTGATAATTAGTGAGTCGTGTCATACTTGACTATGTGAATTGGTGATTATGTGCATTGGTGAAACTGGGTGAAGGTTGTGAACGTTTGAAATAGGTGAACGTGTATTCATTACTTGATTATGCTTGAAAGCTTAATAAATAATGTTTGGTGTGGATTTTCATTGTGAATGATTTGATTAAGTGTTTAATTGATCATTGAAAAATGAATATGCTATTTTGCTTTCAAGTTGATTATATATTATTTATGGAATATTATCTAACCCCCAGTGGTAATTTGGTTGACCGCCTACCTTATTCGTATGGATGGGTAAACGACGTGCATGAGTGATTGCTTTGCTTGTGAGTATGCTTGAGGCTATCTTTAGAGCTACCTCGTTTCTTTTATGTTTGGAGTCTAGTTCTAGGGTTCTGATTAGGATGTTGGTCTTTTGTCATTTATTTTGATGAGATTATCCCTCAATATGTTGAGATTTGAGTTTTTTTTTTGGGTTGTATTATGATACATGTGACATGGCTATTTTGGAGATTTTATTATCTGTTGATGAGATGTTATGATGTTATTCTGCTGCGAGTTTTGAAAAAAAATTTATGCATGTTTTTGGAGAAAATGTAGATGTAGCATCTAAACTCTTAGATTAGTTGTATTATTCGCGTAATTTATTGCTTTAAGGGTTTATGGTGTTACATGGATGGTCTGAGATTGGTTTTGATCAATCATTCTTAGTGGTTGAGGTTGGGGTGATGATGTGTGTTCTGACCTTTGTGAAGGTGATGTGTGTTCTGAAGATTGGGGGGAAGGTGGAATTTCAACTTGGTTATAAGTTGAGGATTCATATGGGATGGATTTTTGTGAAGATGGTGTGGGTGGTCTTTGAGGAGTTGGTGCAGTTTGAGAGGGTGATTGGATTGTACTTTAGCAATAAAATAAGGTTAAAAAATTATACCTTGTTCTGATGCAAGAGCAGCATCTCTGAAGCATCTTTAGACTCCCTCACTTCAGCAGCATCTGAAGTCTCCTCGGTCCTACTTTCCATAGCTTCTGCTAGCAACTTTCTTGCAGTTTCAAAAGCCTCCACTTCAACCTCATTTGCCAGAACTTGAGCTTCATTCACCTTTTTCACAAAAGGTTTCACATCCTCATATACATCTTCATCCAAAGTTATCATCTTACTTAACCTCTTCTTCTTAGTAAGTACTACAACTTTAGCTTTAGAAGTGGGAGAAGCTTAAGAAGCTCCACTTCTGTTCCTAGAAGCCTTCAGAAGCGCCTTTTTCTTAGGCTCATTCTATACCTCAAAATCAGATTTCCTCTCCCCTTGAGGGATATCTTCCATCCTGATTGTAATTCCTTATTGCTTGTAGAGTTCTATGAAGCTTTAAATGACCACCTTGTTGTCAGCCAGTGAGATGATAGGATAGTCATGCATAAAGTCTAGATTCCTTGTTCTAACTCAAAAGGGAACTTGAGATTTTTTAGCTTCTTCCTTATCCAGAAACATCATGTTGACAAGAGTTAATGAAGAAATCACATTTCCACACTCTATGTCCAGTTCAAATGATGCTTCATAGTCATATGGGATTGTCTTCCTCTTTCCTTTCTTGTATTCCTGGATGCTTTCCATCAGGTGCTAAAAAATCAGATGAGGCAGGATGGTCTTCATCTTAATAGCAAGAAACAAGATTAGATGCCTGTGATCCCAACTGATCTAATCAGTTCTTGAACTTCTTGGTTGTAAGCATCCCATAAAAATCTTGAAGAACAATTTAAAGATTGGATGCTAATTTCCAGAATTTCCTAAATTACCAGTCCTAGCAAATAATTTCTCCTTGATCTGCTGAGCATAGTCACTCTTCTCAGTGGTTCCATATTCATTAATCTCTATGTTCTTGCATATGACGAGTTTTGCAATATCAGATTAATTGATCTTCACATCAATTCCTTGAACATCAAATCTGATTTCTATCTCAGTGATGACTTTGAGACCCAATTGTTCAGCAGTTTTCCCGTTAATGTCTTCATACTTAGTTTGCTACTGGGCCAATTCCTTATCAGCATCTTCCAAATCAAACACTTTAGTCGTTACCCAAAAATCTTTCACTGGGTTTGTGTAAGTAGGACAATTCAGTATTTCAAAGTAACTAAGCCACCCTTGATATTCAAATGCTTCCTTGAGATTAAATCCATTTGCTTTCATTGATTCGAAGTCAACTATCAATTCTGACAAAATTGTAAAGTTTGATTCTCTTAATGATCATAGTTCTAGGTTTAATCTTCAAAGTTTTATGAATATCAACAATCATTGAATTAATTGTAGGTTGAGAAGATGATGAAGTCATTTCTGGAGTTCAGGGTTCTAAGGAAATTTTTCAAAAAATAGTTTTTCTCGAAGGAGGTTAGAAAAATGTAAAGTGTTGGAATAGAGTGTAAGTGTGCAAGAGTAGTGAGTGAGTGTGTAAACCTTTGATATTCGGTACTTGGTTGAAACAACACACATTAGTTACAAATTAGGGGGATAAGCATTTAAAACCATTAACCATTGCATAACAGTCTCAAAGTGCCGCCAAAAGTTAAGAACTTCATATGGAGGATGTGTCCTGGTTGTTTGCCTTCTAGAATACGACTTCTAGACAACGGGGTTCAGTGCCCGATGAATTGCATAAGTTGCAACAATGACTTAGAAGATCTTGTTCATATTTTCCTCGAATGTCCTTTTTCTATTTAAGTGTGGTGTATTGTTGGTCTTTAGGACGAAGTCGATCACTCCACTAGCAATCATGGCTCCATGGTGAATGCCATATTTTCCTTATTACACTACTTGCAGCCAGAACATTCTCATGTAATGGATGTTGTTATGTGGAGTTTGTGGAAACATCGCAATCTGAAACTTTTGCCAAACGAGAATGAATTATATGTTCATGTGGTTGACCGAACACGACATATGTTGGAAGATTTTTAGGAAGCGAAATCACCTAATAATATCGTTCGTCAGCAACATAATCAAGTTCGTCACAAAATTAGTACAACGATATTGTCCAATGTGTAGGCTTTACCAACTGCATAACAACAATTGTTCTTTGGCAGAGACCTCAACAAGGTTGGTTAAATTGTAACGTCGATGCCTCCTTTTTGTCTCGGAGAAACCGTACATGTGTTTGTATTTATCTTTGTGATGATGCATTTGATTTTGTATTAGCTAAAACTATAAGTTTTACAACTTTGTACCATGTGGCCATGTGGTTGTGGGCGAAGCTATGGGTTTATATTATGTACTTTAGTGGATTCAGATATGCAGTTTTACATTATCGATTTTATGGTGAGATAAACATTGATTTCACATCTTAAAATGACAAAAATATCCTTGCGATATAGATCAAAAGGCTTGTATAAAAGCTACAGAACTTTTTTATTTAAGTCAAAACCCCTTGCGCCTAGTTATAGGTTAGGGTTTAAGCAGCGAAAGCAAAACAACAGCTCCTATCCTCCCTTTGTAGCCCCAATTCGTGTTTCAATTCCGACAAATTTCATCTTAACAATGGAAACCCAAAACAACAACGGGTCGGAACCTGACCCGAGCCTTGTTACGGCGGAGACACCGGAACTAATGCCTCAAAATCTTGTTAACAACAACCCTGTTGCGGCGGAGACATCTAAGCCACAGCCTGAAAAGCTTAGCAACAACAACGGGTCAGAACTTGACCCAAACCCTTTTGCGGCGGAGTCACCGGTGGCCGAAAAGCTTGGTACTTCGGATGGTGAAATTTCTATTGAGAAATCCGTGGAAAGGATCACGTTAACGGGTGACCCTCCTTCAGTTGAGGTGAATGGGAATGAGGATAAAGATGATGGAAGTGAAGGTGAAAGTTCAGAGTCTGAATCTGAGAGTTCTACTTCTTCATCGTCATCATCCTCGACGTCTGGTTCTGACACTGATGAAGACGACGACGATGATGCTGAAGAAGAAGAAGAAGGGGAGATAAGTGATGATGAGAAGATGGTTAGTTGGAGTGCGGCTGACGGTGATCTTGATGATGAAGATGTTGTAGTAGGACCAATTAGGTCAAAGAATGAGATTCAGGTATTTTCTTTTTCTTTTTTATTTTCATTCATAAAGTAGGTATCTTTTTAATTTGATTGCATAGAAAAATACTTGGTGACTTTAGTGTATTTAATTGATAGTGAGATGAATGATTAAAATAAATGATTGTGCAATGCTTCATTGACAATTATCTGGTTTTATTTAGAAGGAAAAAATTAATTAATTGTGTAGTGCTGGTTTTGTTGATAATTAAAGATGGGGATGCTTCATAATAACATGCTTCATTGATAATAATCTGGGTTTTATCACCAGAAACATGTTATCCAGAAACATTTATATACTTGACAACATGGTTACAAACATGTATATGGTGGATTGGATTCGTATCCCTTAACTGCAGTTTGGTCTGTTCTTGAGGGACAGTTTTGAGCCAATTTTGAAGATCTAGGAATTGTCCTATTTGACATGTTGCTTTGAAGGTAGCTTTGGTTGGCATTTAGAATTGAAGTTAGAATATGAGAGAAACTTTGATAATGTTGATGCTTAATGCGATGCTCAATCTTAGAGTAAAGAGTTTTTTTATTGAATAATATGAAATAATTTGACTAACTTTGGAACTCATGAATGGTGTTGATTTTGCAGAATTTGCCTCCAGTTCCTCCGGTGGATGTGTCTTTAGCACCGCACCATAAAATGCTACCTGTGGGAGTTGTTATGTCGGTAAGCTTACATAAATCCCATCCGTTATTATGAGTAGAATAGAAGATGAACAAAAGGAAATCATTGTGAATGGCAAGATTTTGAAACTTAGGAGAATCGTTGAGTACTAGTGTGATTAAATTCCACAAGACATTACAACAAATGAACTCAAAGGTAAGGTTCATGTGGGTTAGATTGTGAAACATGGGTTTGTAGACACAGTTTATGAAGTATCAGTTACATGAAAAACCAAACATCATATTATCTTAGTGCACACAAAAAGTGTGTTACAATGCATATGGAAGGGAGTATAGGAATTAATTTTTTTTGTTGCGACCAATTTGGGTAATGGTTTAGCCCCTCTTCCACCGTTGGTTGAATGTCACAACCAACTGTTCTTCTAGATCTTGCAACTAAATCTTCTCGATTAGGACATCCGCAAAAAAGATTGAACATAATCACGCAACTTCTAAAGGTGTAACTGGAGGGTGACAAGAGGTCTACTACTGTAGAAGCAATTAGGCTGAAGTGTTGAAGTGACCTTGCGGAGGTCAAGTTCTTGAATTCCTCTTAGCGATGCTGCATAAAGAAATAGCTCAAGCTATATATTTTGAAGTTTTAAAAAATATTTGTACCTCAGGCTATTTCCTTTTGCCATTTCCCTAAATGGAATTCAAGTATTCAACCTCCGCATGATCACTTCAACCCTGTTGCTTAATTGCGTTTACAGTTGCAAAACTCTTGTCACCCTCAAGTTCTACACTGTTATTTTGAATTGCTTTTCCAATGTTGATTATCCGTTACTCAAATACCTTTATTTGATTGAACCTTGTCTTTAGAAATTGCACCCTTATGTTCAAGATTTTTGTGGATGTCCCAATCTTGAAAGATTTAGATGCAAATCCCTAAGAATAGTAGTTGGTTGTGACATTCAACTACTAGTCGAAGAAGGGGCCAAATCCTGACCTACATTCTCACAACCAAACTTTCTCATTCATATATCCAGTCTCATATGCTTTGTAACACATTCTTTTTGTGCGCAAGATTAGCAATATGCTACTTGCTTCTCTCTTATATTATTAATAACTTTTTTTTATTTATTATAAAGGTCTGTTAAGTAACAGCTATTTGTTTTTCATATAACTATTATGTCATAAATTGTGTCTGCAATCCCACATCTCACAATCTAACCCACACGAACCTTACCTTTGGGTTCATTCGCTGCAATGTCTTGTGGAATTGGTTCCCACCAGTGCTCTACAATGTCTTTTGGAATTTGTTTTTGTTTTTCTTTCTCTAGTTGATTGGGAACACCCTATCTTTGTAAATCAAGTGTCTGCAATTACATAATAAATACATGAATTATATCAGAAGGGGTACCAATTATTGTTAGAATCAATCAACTTTCTTCTTTGACAGACTCTTGGAGCTCAAGTCATTGTGGAAGGAGTGGAGAAACATGAACCTCTTAATGAAGGTTCTGTTTTGTGGCTGACTGAAAGCCGCAAACCACTAGGTTTAGTTGATGAAATCTTTGGACCAGTCAAAAACCCGTATTATGTTGTGAGATACAATTCTGAAAATGATGTCCCTGCGGGGATCCAAGGGGGAACAACTTTGGTCTCATGTGTTCCAGAATTTGCTGAACATGTGCTCAATAATAAGGATCTTTACAGGAAAGGCTATGATGCATCTGGTGCGTATGATGAAGAGTTGTCTGATGAAGTAGAGTTTTCAGATGATGAGAAAGAGGCTGAATACAGGAAAATGCAAAAAATGACAAAGAGAGGGGTAAATGACCAAAATCCTGGCAAGAAGAAAAACAATAAAAAGAAATTTTCACCGAAAGAGCATGTGTTACCTCCTAATGCACCTGTAGCATCACCACATGTGTTTCCCAACGTCCCTAACGCACCTGCAGCAGCACCATTTGTTAATAAAGGAAACTATTCTCCTTTTTCAGGCATTGGACAAGGTGGAACTACCACAGTTTCTCCATTTCAACCTTTAAATGCAGGTCCTAACTTCGCTGCAAATTCATTGTGGACAAATCAGACAACATTTCCACAGCAGCCACAGCCCTCCCTGCCTCCAAACGCATTTCCTTCAAATGCCATGTCATATTATCCACAAAACACACAATTTTCTCATCAGTTTCCTGTTCCAGGAATTCCATTTCAACAGCAAATGAATCCCAGTCACGGAACTCATTTCCCAACTATGATGCCTGGGGTACAGCCCAATATATTTTCACAACAACCGATGTATGCACCAGGGTTTGTGGGTCAAAACCAAATGCCACAACAATCCTTCCAACAGATTCAGCAACCACCTATCTTTCAAGCGCAGCAACAGGGTTTTCCACCCACTGAATTGCAGCAGCCAGAAAGAAAAGTTAACTTGCGTCCGAGTGGCAACCCCTCTCAATTTCATCCAGGTTCATCAGGTAGTCGAGGGAGACCATCATTTCGTGGTGCCGGTAGGAGAGGGTGGCAACCTTCAAGGTGACATTGAAATGATTGATCAAGTTGGGCCATTCTGTAGGGACTGTATTTGCACATTTTTCTGCAGCTTCTTAAACTATGAAAGGATTTCATGGGTTCTTAAAAGGGACGAATCAAGTTCCTGATTTATTAGTTACATGTGTCATATGTGCTTGGAAGTATATGTCATCTCATCATCTGTACTTTTTCTTTTGTAATCTATGGGATACACACTTCTCTTCTGTAATCTTAATGCAGCGAGCCCATTTTTATTTTAACTCTTTTGAAGTGATTATACTTTGTAGAGTAAGTGTTGGATTACAGTCGATGATTGTGAAATTAAATGTTAGATCATAATTAAGTTGATAAGCATGTATCAGAAACCAGAAATGCTATGTTTTAGTTTTTTTTTTTTTTTTTTGGTAGAGGCTATGTTTAAGATTTTGGTTTTAATTGATTTTGAATTAATTTTGGCAATTTAGTTTGTGTTTAGGAATGAAGTTTTTAATGTACTGATTTTATACAAGTAGTAAAGTAGAATCATGTTCTAAGTGTGAATACTAAGTATGTTTTTTCCGAAAAATAATTTGAAAATTTTGCATTTGGAATCAATTTACTCATGGAGAAATTTAAAAAATTTACATCTGCAGATTTGATCTTGTCAAGTTAAAATTGCTCTCAAACAGCTCAATTTTCACCAAAGTGAATAGGAATTCTAAAATTTTGAGGTGTTGAAGCCTCTCCAAAGAAAATAATAGAAGCTGACTGGAAAAAAGTTGAGGTTGGTTTCTAAAAATAAAATAAAAAAAATCTAGAGATAATTGTCTTTGTAGGATTTTTTTTTTTTTTTTTTTTTTAAAACCAACCTCATCTGCCTAATTTGGCATTGAAAACATGAGACTTCACACTAAAATATTATGTCAAGATAACATGATCAAACGGTTATGCAGCAAAAATAATACTCCACTAACTACTAACAAGGGTGTTTTAATAAAGTAAAATAATTTTACCATTAAAATCAACTCAAGTAATCATTTCTTTAAGAATCACATACAACTCTAAAATGACTACCTTGTCAAAAAAAATTCTAAATGACTGTTAAAATGAGACGGGCTGTAATACCTTAATCTGGGTTCTCGACACGCTTTTAATAATTAATTGTGATTGGCACAAATGAGTTATACATTCTGCTAACATTAGTTATGACTTGAAATGTAGGTCAATTTTATGGTACAAGTGAGACATCTTTTACATCATGCACAAATTAGTTTTCATTTTTGAATCAATAAATCACATCATTAAATTAAACAAGTTAGTTTCTACCATTGGACCAATAAATTTCATCATTAAATTAAAGAATATATGATGTGACTTTTTGTGCAAGGTCCAAGACCATTTTATTTATGCATGTTAGACAAAACTTAAATTCTAATATAAAATTTCGTAATTTATAAGTTATATGTAAATTTTCGGCTAAATTAGATCAAGGGTCCTTTAAGTTTGAGGTTTGTAAAGGTTTTCAATTTAGTTCCTCTGTTAATAAAACATTACAAAAACGATGATGTGACAGTTAAGTGTATGATGTAGCAGTTAAGTTTGTAAACGATGAACATTAGGATGTAGATTTTCATCATAGGAAGAGATCAAGGAAGTTGTTGTCAATTATTGTGTATAATGATTTCGATTTGAGGTTCACACAGAATGATAATGAGAGTGTCAGAGTTGGTTGCAAGGACAAATGCCATTGGATTGTTTAATGTTCTAAGATGTCTGACGAGGATGCATGCCACATTATACACTTAACTGTCACATTATCGTTTTTGAAATATTTGGTTAACAAAATGACTAAATTGAAAATGTTTATAAACTAAAAGTATTTATGTGTGACCAAAATAATTTAAAGAGCATATCTATTACAAACCTAAAACTTAACAATCTCGGGTGTAATTTAACCTAAATTTCCCTTATCAATTATGTCTGGTCTTCGTATATAGATATGCCTCCGGAGTAATATTGTTTGTCGATTAAAGACAACTAATTTTCAGTCCAAATAAAACTGCAGTTCTTATGTTTAACAATGATATCTCTATTTTTTTTTTTTTAAGAATTCCAGTAGACGATCTATAATTTTTAAAAGACCCGGCTCAAAAAAATTGTTAAAAGACACAAAGTTAGAGCATAGTTAATAGTGATATTTTAAGGAGTGTTTGTGTGGTGATTTTTGAAGGATTAAATCTATATTTTAATATATATTAATATTTTAAAAAATTTAAAGAGAAACATGTTGATGCAGAATCCCTAAAATATTTTAAAGATAAACAAACTTTGATGATGATTAGTGGATTTAGATAGTTTTTTGGTATTTAAATGTATTCTTGAGTGATTAACTAAGACAAGAACAAAGTATAAATCAAATCAAGAATCAAGTGATCAAAGAACATTAAAGTTTATGAATCCAGTCAGAGTTTAATAGGTTAGTCAAAATTCAGAAGGTTGTAAGATAGTTCAGAAGGTTGTTCATATAGTATCAAAAACAAGTCCAAAAATTAATGATCATACCATTGACATTCAAAGCACACGTGACATAGATAAAAAGTACAGAAAAGGACTATAACCTTGGATCAAACAAGCAATAAAGGTCAAAAACATATTCATTGTTGATTAAAGACTTATGAATAAATGAAGTACAAACCCTAGGAATATTCTTCAAAGAATATCATCCTAGATGTTATACATGTTGCACTTCAATCAAGTTTCACTATTAGGATTTGATTACATCAGATGAAAGTCTTACAAATCATCTTTAGTGGAACAAAGGAACATTTTGATGAACATCATAAGGTTCATTCAACCACATGCTTTCCATGACAAAAGTACAACAAATTACAAAAGCAAAACGCAAAAAGCAAAAAACAAAGATCAGTCAGATTCAATAAGGACTTGACACATAAGGGAATAAGTATTGTGCAGTACCAGTAAAATCTCCTAAAACATGGACATGAAGTCACAGCTTCGCTTTCCTCTCTCCTGCACAAGTTCAAATACAAGTCAGCAAGGCATATTGGACACAGTAACTCTTTGAAGTTCATATGAAAAACTCACAAAAACATTCTGAAGTTCATACTGAAGAATCCATAAACATTATGAAGTTCATACGAAGAACCTAGGAACATTCTAAAGTTCATACTGAAGAACCCAAGAACATTATGAAAAAGTTGTTAAGCACAAGGACAACGTGGCAAAAGGCTATTGGACAGGTCCTACCAACTACATGAGCTCAAGAAACTCTATAAAAGGAGCAGAACACTCACCTTGAAGACAGACAACAAACATATTTGAACAACTAATTAAAAGTGTTTAAAGCTCTTCAAGCCACTAATTACATGAATCAACTCTTAAGATTCATAAAATCTTAGAGTGTGTAACAGTTCTCTCTTATCTTCTCAAAGATAATCTTCTTGTCCTCATTCTTATAAACTTCAAAAATCATTGTATAAGAATTTTCAACTAGCTTTCAGTTTGTTAAGTGTTACTTGAGTGAAAGAAAAGTGTAAAGTCCTGTGTGACTTAGACAGAAAAGTTGTAAGTTTGCTGAGGCTTAGAGAATACAGGTTGTAATCGTTTCAAGGGAACAAAAATGTAAGGTGCAGGAGTTGAGAAGGTTATCTCAAGCATCATGGTGAAAAATCTCACCTTAGGTAGGGGCTGGAGTAGCCTGTATTTGGTGAACCAATATAATTGATATGTGGTCGATTCTTCTATCCAAATACTCTTTACTTACAATATTCACTTCACACACAAAATTATTAAACTTTCATATTCTGTTTTATACTAACACTTCAGAATGGTCTGAAGTCTGTTATAACATTGTTCTTTCAAGTTTCAACTTGAAAATTATTTTTAAAGTGTAGGATTAAATTTAAAAATGGTCACAATTCAAACCCACATTTTTTTGTGATTATTATATCTACGTCAAAACATTCATGAATTTTATTTATTTTGAAATATTATACATGTCACTGTCAAATATATATTTAGTCCTCCAAAACCCTGTAAAACCCAACTTGCAAACACTAGAAATTAATATTGATTTTTTTTTTCCTGAATAAGAAATTAATATTGAATTGTATAGCCACTGCCAACTTGTTGCTACCAATTAGTTCACACTATACCAATACTCCCTTCACTCTAAATTATAAATAACTTTAACAATTTCACATAAATTAAAAAGTACATTTAATTTTGTATCGAAAATTAATGTGTTATGAATAAAATTATCATATATATATATATATATATAATGTTTCATTAATATTATAAAACGGCTTATGATTTCGAACATTTTTTATTTTTAATTATGGATAGTGTAGTTTAAGATATTTTTATGCTGGAGACATTTAATAAATATGAACTAGTTTTTAAATATTGACAAAAATAATACTCAAACTACTCCCTACTTAAGACAAATTAGTTCCTTTGATATAATGAGTCAGAGACTAATTTATCTTATGTATAAAAAAAAACCAGGAACTAATTTGTATTATATTTTGTCATAGATTAAATTGGGTCGCTAGAAAATTACAAAGGGTCAAAATAGTCTTCACTCTAATTTATATAACTTGGGACAGAAGGAATGAGTGATTTTGTTTAACATGCACAAAGTGAATTACTTTTGCACCATTTAGAGATGTATTTTCTATCCTTGTACCAGTAAACCTCGTCATATTTTATATTTAATTTAATATTGAAATTTTTTGATCATTTGACAAAAAACAACTTTGTGCATGATACCGTACTTATTTTGCTCGTGTACAATAGACCTGATCTATGAAAATAACTAAAAAAAAACTTATCGAACTAAAATTGCCACATAAGTTTACTCCAATAGAGACAAAGTTAAGGAACTGCTCCATAAAGCTATGGAACCCACTATGAAAATTCCTTGGAAGCTCCTAGTCTGACACTATAGTTCCCTACCTCCGTCACTATCAATTTGATATCTCAGATCACTACTGTTCCTACATGGCACATTGATTTGTACTTTGGTTCATTTATATATATACATATTGTGTACTAGTTCATTTCCTTCAAACATTTTTTTGCTGCAGAGACAGGGAGAGAGAAAAAAAAGAGACATTGTGTAAGAGAATAATAAATTGTTAACAATGAAATTTATGATCCAGTCAATGAGAACAATGAAAGATGAACTCAGACTGTTGATGTCCAATTAGGAAATTAAGCATTTCTAAAATTCTATATAGGCATAAATAACCAGCTTATAGGAACAAGTATTGGGAACACAATGCTGTTGTTGTTGAGGACTCTGATTCAAGCTTTTACATTGCTGGTAAAGTCAGTACAAGTTTGGCAGCTGCAATCTGAAAAACGGCAGATGTCACACCCAAAGCACACACAAGAAGTGCAACCTTTGCACGTTGGTGATCGGCCGCATCCTCTGTAAACTCTTCGACTTCCTCGCTCTTCTTCATCATCACATGTTATCCTGAAAAACTTAATATTACTAAAAGCTTCTATAAAATATGTCATTTTTGTGGTAATAATTAAGGTGACTGCAGAACTGAATAATAGAGCACACATGTTGTGCATAAATAAATAGTACAAGTGCAATTATGTAAGTTATGTCAGGAAGATATCTAATTCCTTTAAATGTGAGTATGAAAGAGAAAGTTGTCACAAAAGTTGTTATAAAATGGTTGTACAAATATCATTTCTCAATTCTGAGTCTTTTATAATAAACCATAAGTTGGTCCTTCCCATTCAGTAGTTGAACAGACAATAAAGGCAACACAAGTTCCAAATGATATCCATATCTATAAAACTAATAGCCATAAATTTGGTCAAAAAATTAATAAAAAAAATAGATATATACACATTTTGAAATTAAGCTAGTACTGCCAATGTAAAAGCAGAACAGTCAAACTATTGAAATATCAAATGATAATGTTGGATATAAAAAACATTTTGTGTTTTCATCCAACAGCATAAGTTCTAGAAATAAGCTGGTTTGAGAAACGAGAGTACAATATGGAATGGATATATGCTTCAAGTCCAAAGGATATAAGCATAAATTGGTGTATTAGGTAAATCCATTCAAGTGCTTTTAGGATAATTGGTTCCTAACAAAGTACACACACAGAATCACTAGAGGGACAAAATGTTCTTGAGCAAGATTGGCTGGTTCATTGAGACAAACCCAGAATTCAATACCAGGTCTGGTTAAACTATTCCAATATGGAACATAAACTGTATTCTAACCAAGACTTGGTAACTTTAAGAATTAATTAGCATATATCAATAAAATATATTTCATCCCTGAAATTTTATGCAAAAGATTTAGCAGTTATTTATCATAGTTCGGTAGTTCTAACTTCTAAGAGTACATATGTAGTTTAACAATGCCGAAAAGAGACCACATCAATGATACATAATTGCCCAGCCGTAAAACAGTAATATGATATGCCTGATGAAGTTTCTATAAAGTAATCTAGAGCACAGTCTGTAGTCAGATATAGAGTAAAAAATATAAGATATCCTAGATTAAGACTATCAATTATTTGTACAGCATTCTCCAAATTAGTAAGGATTGGTGACTATATCTTTAGATCCTACACACGGTTTGAAAATGACAAGAAAAGACCAAATTTATGAATTGGCTTAACTTGGAAAGCAGCCGTGCACTATTTCCATTGTTAAGATTCTCACATTGGATAATGTATGGTCTGAAAATGAGTTTATAAGTAGGAGGCATCCCTCACCCAAATTCAAAGATTATATTATAGCCTATCCATGATTTGTTGGGCAACCTGCGATCAAACCATCCACGCCACGCTCTAGATGTCTGGTTTTGGGTGTGAGAGGGGTGTGTTAAGAGTCTCACGTTGGATGAGATATGGCGTGAAAATGAGTTTATAAGTGGGAGGCATCACTCACCTTACAAGCTGGTTTTGTATATGATGAGTTAGGCTCAACACAAATTCTAAGATCTATCAATAGAAAAAAAGTACATAAAGATGCTCTTTGGTACAAACAAAGTTCATTCGAAGCACGGTGACAGAAATTATTAAACACAACACAAGTCACCAACATTAAAAGCATAACGTGCTTACTTATTTTTTATTGGCTTAATTAATAATTTGGTCCCTTAAGTTATTTGTTGGTTAAATTTTAGTCTCATAAGTTATTAACGTTACAATTTAGTCCCTTTAAATCATCTTCCGTCAACCAAATAAATCCACACCGTCAAAAGCGCTAAGTCAATGTCTAAGGTGGATACACATTGTCAATTGTCACGTCACCGTTCACATGTGCCTATTTAACGTTTTGGCAAAAGACCGACGATGAGGATTTATTTGGCTAACAGATACTAACTTAAGGGACCAAATTGTAACGTTAATAACTTATGGGACCAAAATGTAACCAACAAATAACTTAAGGGACCAAATCATTAGTTAAGCCTTTTTTATTCTTAGTGAAAGTGTAGATGAATAAACGTACTTCTCATATGGAAGATCAGAACATTTCCAATTTGCATCTGACACAGCATCATGGTGAATGCGGCATTCCTCTTTAGATCTCAGACGAAATCTACGCTCTTTGTTGCACCTAGTACAGCGAACAAACTCATCGCGGTGACCAACCCGGCCATTTTGGGATCTCTGAGAGCCATTAGCAGCTTTTGCCACTTGATTGTAGTATTTAAGCAGCACTGTTTTACCCAATGGAACCTTATCACCATTAATTATAACCCAGATATTATTCTTCCATTTCCTTGCTGTCTCTCTTCCAGAGTGTTTCTCAAATGCAGCAGGTGTCAATTTGTCTATCATTTAAAACATCATATACAAAAATTAAGGTCGTCAACGAGAAAAACAATGTCATAACACTACGTATATGTAAGATAGAGAATCACAATCAGAAATTGAGTTTTTCTTTTCACCATGGATACATAAATCACATGAAGAAAAAAAAAATACAATGGCATACTTATAAAGCTCCTATCACTGGATATATAAATGACTGACCAAAACAAAATCATAAATTATTAGCTGCAATTATTAAAATCATCTAATAAAATGAATGTGAAGCTAACAAGTGGACCGTTTAACTAAATTATCCACCACATTCAATAATTAGTCATATAGACGGCATAAACTTGTGTTCATCCCCTCAAAACACTCCCAGAGGGAGCAAGAAATCATTTCTCTTGTCTTCTTTTATTTATATTTTTGAGTAAAAGTTTAGAACTTTCATCAAACCTTAATCATATGATCTCTTCCCAAGTTGTTGATTTTTCGAATTAAATTATGAAGGTATGGCAGGATATAATTCATATTTTCTTAAGTCAGTATATTTCATGTATAAAGTGTTGACATAATTACTTAAACACGTGTCATATAGTGCCTTGACACCATACTGCAATGTGGCAAACAAAATTTCCGAAGTACACTGCCAGTTTAAATCACAAGTTCTCATTTGTCAGCAGAGGTACTGGTCCTTTTGCAACAACAGATACTGTAACAAGTTCTACTCGTATATACCAATGTTCAAGTAATAAAACAACATACATAGTGGATCAGAGTTATCAATGATAGCTGGTCGCAGGCCAAAAATCCGCCATATAAACATGACATTACGACGTATGGCAGAAAAATTGGACAATATAATAGATGTTGCGGCCTCTGATGGCTAGCACAAAATCCGCCATAATGCTGCCATGGCGGAATTTTGACAACACTGCAGTGGATACATGGAATAAGTACAACTTGACATTGCATGTGCATAGTGACTGAAAATTAGGTGGTATGAATATGAGGCTTAACATTCACACATAAAATAAGAGAATGTGCCATCAATGAAAAGAACATACATAACTTGTAGGTTATAGATTAACAATACCTTAGGATATTAATTACTACTATACAATCTACACTCTACTTTGCAAATTTCCATGACTTTGAAGAAATATCCTAGGACCTTACTACGGTTACATTATGTTATTATTAAATACGTACAAAGTAACTATATAGAAAAGTAATATTCAACAAAAATACAAGCCATATTGAATTTAATCTCACAAAAAGACAGAATGCCAATTATAAATTTTCATACAATAAACATTCATTAGCATGATCAGAAAGAGGATTAAATTCATTGAGACAAATCAACATACACTTAAGATGTCAACATATCAGCACAAACTCCAAACACAAAGCTTATAAAAAAAGAATAAAACTAATCAAAGTCAAACCTTCACCAAACCATATACTATCAACCTATGAAATAGTAACACATACCCACGACACCGACACCGACACACCAACTCAGGTAAAAAAAAAAATGTAATAAAATCAATGTAATCACATGTATCAGTGTTGTATCGCGTGATATAAGTATTTATGCATGTCGGATACAAAAAACATGTCGGATACAGAACACGCCTTTAATCAGAAGTGTACGCAACTATCAACATGCACATAAACAAAAAACAATGAGAGTGGTGAGAGAGAGAGGAGTGAGAGAGGGACCTTCATCACAACCAGGAGTGCATTCACAAATAATTTGAAGATAGCCACTAAGAAAAACCCTAAGTCTACCAACAGCATCACCATATCTATGACTAGTACACCCACACGTGACTTCAACATATTCATCAAAAACACTCACACCACTCATTTCTCTCAGCTCTTCCTCGCTAAACATTGACAACCCATTTCCCTTCTCCAACCCATTCTCCATTTTCTCCATAAAAAGACTCTGTTTTTGACCAAAAAAAACTATATGGGTCAGTGTAAAATCAAAGTGCAAAGGGTATAGATATATAGAGGAGGAAGATGTTAGAGATCTGAGAGAGAAATATTAGAGAGAGAAAGAGAGAAAGAGAGAGAGAGTGGTTGGTGATGAGGTTGAATGAATGAATGTAATGTAATGAATTAGCTGGCGTATAGCAAAACAAATGTTGAGGTTAAAAGGGGTACTACTTGCATGATATTATGATGACAGTTGACATCATGAAAGAAAGAGAGAAGAAAAGTTTATGTAAGACTAGTTGAGGTTTTTGATTTTTGTGCTTTTGTTTATATGTGATTGGGTCGGGTTCGGATCCTCTTCCGCGATGCAGTACTGGTTCAGCAACTTCTTTCGAATGTGATAACATTATGGGATAGAATCCGAACCCAAATCCCAATTAAATGTGTATTTTTGTTTATGTGTGATTGGGTCAGGTTCGGATTCTCTTCTACGATGTAGCACTAATTCAGAAACTTTTTATGAATGTGATAACACTATGGGATAGAATCCGAACCCGATTTTGAATGTAAATGTGTATTTTTGTTTGATGTTTATTTTACTAATGTTTTTTATTTTTTTGATTTTTTTAGTAGATTATTTTATTTTAGGAGAGATTTTTTAGTAGTTGTATTGCACTTTGGGGTGGGGATACTATTACTATATTTGATCTTGCTTGCATTAAAAATGGAACAAAATGAGTGGTGTTCAAAAGAAAGGGTAGAAAAAAAGAAGGTGGGGTTTTGAAAGGAGAATTTGATTCTATTCTCTGCATATTTAATTTCAATTATTAAAATGCTTAGAACCTAATTGGCTATATTATTATTTTGACTAATTTGGTCCTATGTAAATTAATGTATATTATGTTTATTTATGAAGGTGGTGATAACCAAGGAAATTAACTGTTCGTTCCAACCATCAAGAAACAATATATGTTGACTAGGAAATTAAGGGTCACGAAGTGTACTCTAATTAAACTTTGTATAAACAAAAGAAAAAATTGATGACCTTCATACAATGCAAGGAAAAAATTGACGAGTCTATGAACCAAAGACAGTGACTACATAAGTTAATTTGCAATAATATTTCATATCTTGTTTTGATTGCTACATCAGACGTTATTGCAACCACAACCACAAAAGTGATAATGTATGTACATTTTTTGAAGGGGTGATAATGTATACATGAAAAGATTGATTGTAGGAGAATAGGGTCTATTTCTTTCACCAATATATATGGCAGATAACTTAGAATAGAAGAACACAATTTAATTTCTTTGAAAGAGGAACACAAACTTAGTTAATGTGTGAAAATTTTATGAGACAAAATTGGTCAAGGCTTTATTTAAGAACTTGCTACAGATTAGTGAATAAAGTTTTAAACTAGAGAAATGCTATCAAACACACTTTCTAACACACACTTTTCAATACACTATCTTTGATTGGTTAAAATTCACATGGGTCCCACCAAAGCATGTGGGTTCCATATAAATTTGGTGGGTCTCATGTGAATTTCAACCAATCAAATAGAGTTTGTTGAAAAGCGTGTGTTGCTAGCATTTCTCTTTAAACTATTTACAGCGACTCGATAATCAAAGGAATATACAGTACATCATAATTAAGGTACTCCATATCAAAATCCTAGCACACCTGAAAAAGAAAGAAAAAGTTCTGTTGATAATTTACTAGAATACAAATTCTAATAGTAGAAAATGTTTTAATTAGTTGCTGTAAGCTGTCAGAAATAATAATTTTTTAACAAAGCTCTGAATTTGTTTTAGTAGTTGCTATGTATAGTGGCAGCTTTCATTTCATGTGCCGTAAAACTTTCTAGCACTTTTTTTTCTCATAAACGTGCCCGTGATATATAGTTTTACCTAATGCAATTTGATTCTATTCCAAACTCTTGGTTGCATTTTTAAAGACTTTTTAGTAGATTCGTTGACAATTTATTCCTTAAAATACACAATATAATAGGACGGGTAGCACTCCAGTGATATAGTATTTTCATCGCAATTGGGATGTTCACATTACTCACACCTCCAAGAAAGAAAAAAATTATGCTGACTTTCTTACCAAGTTAGGTGGTTTTTCTAGCATTGCTCATGGTCCATCTTTTCCCTCCATCCGGCCTATTGGACATCCTCTTTGTAGGCTCTGGGAACTTTGTTTCGTAGAGTGTACTCTTATTTTTCTTTTTTGTCTTCATTCTTTTTCATCTTTAGCCTAGAAACGAAAAAACAAAATTATTTGAAACGAGAATTAGGTTGACTACACCTATATTGTTTAAGAGGAGTATTGCTATGAATACTACTTATTAGATGAAATTAATATAGATCCGACACTTTGAAAGTGAGTCCAACATAAAAGTGATGGAACTCACACTTTGAAAGTGATTGTGAAAATAAAATGTTCCTACCACTTCTTTAATGAACTCTGGAATAGCATAGCAAGAATACCAATGAGAAAAAAAAAATACTCTCTTTTTTCACTTACAAAAACCAAAAATGTTAATTTTGTGATAAACTAATTAATTGCTAGATGTCTTCAAATTAAGCAGACCTCACCTATTGCAGTTAAAATGAATGTTATAAGAACATTTTTACATACCATTCTTTTATTGAGTTAAATCAATATGAGATCCACACTTTCTCGAAGTGCCAATAAACCAATTAATTGTTATATGACTCCAAATATTGCTTGTGGAGGTGTATCTATTTTTTAGGAACGCTGCGATTTTTTTTTATGCAGAAGTTATACAGAGGTCTCCATGAGCTTAGCTAACTTACCAAATAATACATAATATATGTCGGGATTGAGGTTCGAACCCCAAACACTCCACTTATTCACCTTTAAGGTGGATTTCTCTATCTGATAGGCTACTTGACTAAAAAAAAAGTCATACGGAGAAGCGGGAACCAAAATAATTAAAATTAAGGTGTTTGTCGGTGTTGGAAGAGTTTGAGTCTATTTTTTGGAACTTTTGAACCATAAACTTTTACACTAATATAAAATACAATCTAGTCTATTACGTTCTCACACTTCAATCGGATTGTGCAATAATCTAACCTTGAAAAATGAATAGGATTTCAATTTGAACACTCCAAAAACCCAACAAAATGAATTCTCTTACTGAAAATGGTCTAAGAGAAGTTCCCATAAGGCTATAACGCCGCAACTCTTTTGGACAAATTGTATTGTAAATACTAGGTGGCTGGTCTAGTCTCCTACTATAGTACAGCACCAAGATTCCATGCATTGTATGTGATCAGCTTTGTAACTTAAAGTGCATGCAAACAAACACTGTGCCATTATATAGATTTTATTTGATTTCATTTGCAGAATATTTAACATTGAGAGAAGCCGCATGCTGTTGATAAATAATCTATGTTTGATACGATACCATATTTGGTTCTTCATATTTTGGACCTCTAGCTATTGGTGTTCTATTGCCATTTCAAGGTGAGCCATAGTACAATCATGGTTTTTAAAAAATGCATAAGATATGTATTGATCTGGTTGCTTCATCTTTTAATTATGGCGTGTACTAGGTATGATGTTATTATTTTGTCTTATCTTATCATGGGATTCAAAATAGGCCATATTGGGAAAGAAAAAAGTAATTAAAATAGACCCTTTTACTATGGGATGCAATTGTGGCCACTGGCCACCAAAAATAACTAGTACATGATAGATAATTTCAGATATGACTTTTACAACTTCTGAACGGTGTATTTTTTTTCAACATAAGGACTGATTATCATGGTGGCAGACTTTTCCTCTTTTAATGATCAAAGTATAAGATTACTATGGAGCAAGAATCTCTCCATTTTCTCTCTCTATTTATACAATAATCTCTCACATATATGTTATAGATTTCAAGAGTTAGTAAATAATTGGACACACCAAATATCAAACTATTGTACTTATTTATTTCACAATTTAAAGTGCTTATGATTCTGAAAATTCTAGAGCTCAATCCAACGAGGGAGATTGAAGACATTGTGGAGTTGGAAAGGACCACATAGAATTCAAACTTTTATGTGATGGCAGCTCATGAGTGGTTGCTCACTAATTATCGTAGGTGTAAATGGGGTGTTGGAGCTTCTCTCATATGCTTTGGATGTGACAGAGATGATGAAACAAGTTACCATTCAAAGTTAACATTAGCAGAAAAGATGAGAGAGAAAGAAGAGAGAGAGGGAGTGAGAGCAACACGTGATGGGGGGGAAGGGGCAACTAAGGGAAACAAATTTGAGAGTCAAGGGAAGCTGTCGGACCCTGCACGGCGCGGTGGACATTGTCTGGACAAGGTCACAACCTCATTCTTTGTGACTAACTTTCCAGATGAGGTCTCCAACACAGATCTTTGGAAGTTGTTCATCAATTTCGGAAGAGTAGGAGAGGTTTTCATCCCTAAGAAGCTTGATAAGTGGGGGAGGAGGTTTGCTTTTGTCAAGTTTTGGGAGGTGCTTTTTGTGGAAGAGTTGGCAGAGAGCTTGAAGGATGTCTGGTGCGGTGATCATAAGCTCAAGGTGAACATGGCTAGGTTTGAAAGGGAGGACAAAAAGGTTATGATTCAGTCACAGTCTCAGCCAAGGAGGAAGGTGCCGGAGCAGAGGATAGTAGAGGCTGGTACATCCTTTAGAGGAGCTCTGTTGGGTGATAGGAGGTCAGGGAAGGAAGGAGACAACAGCGATGAACTTCCAGCATTAGAAATCTTATCGGAACCGGAGCTTTTGGAAGAACTAGAACGATGTTTTGTCGGCCGCTTAACTCAACATATGGAGGCGGAAGCAGTTCAGACATCCTTGTTTATGGAGGGCTGGCGCAACATCAAGGTGGTTCCGATGGGGGAAAAGTTAGTTCTCTTGAAGGGCAACCGGAAAGAGGATGTTACTAAGACTTTGGAGGTGAACAAGGCTTGGTGGAAGGCAACCTTCTCAGAGGTGCTACCTTGGACTCCTAACTTGGTAGCGTCTTCAAGAAGGGTGTGGGTGCATATCAGGGGTATCCCACTTCATGTATGGCATGAAAAAAATTTCAAAAAAGTGGGAGGTCTCTTTGGAACTTTCTTGGATTTTGATGATGAGACAGTCTGTAGGAGGAGGTTGGATGTGGCTAACATCCTTATCTCAACAAAGAGGATGGGGCGGATAGATCAGTGGGTCAGTTTCAAGGTGATGAGGGCGCTTTTCAAAGCTTGGATGGTGGAGCGAGCTATGATTTTTGAGGAAGGGGAGGATAGTATGGAGGAAGATTACGATCTGTCTAAGGACATGGAAGAGGTTTTGGCGGAAGAAGATGAGGAGGGGCGGCCGGAGGTTGCTAGGGAGGAGGAGGAGATGTTTTCCGGTGAAGACAGTGGGGAAGAAGAAGGGACTGTACGGTCCGTACACCCTGGTTCAGAGGAGGTGACTTTTCACTTAGGTCAAACCTAGGGAGGTCTCAACAAAAAGAGTGTTTTGATGGGACCAAGGTAGTAGATCTGCAGACTGATGGAGCTTTTGTTGAAAAGGCTACTGACGAACCATTGGTAGAGGGACACGTGGTCATTGATGTTAATATACCTCTGTTGTTGGATGAGAGAGGAACAAATTTTACTGCTGCTGGAGATTTGGGTGTTGATAAAAGCTGCCAGGAGACAAGTGGCATCCAAGGAGAGGCAGAGCGTGCGGCCCACACTTCTCCCTCTCTCTTGAAGTCACGTGGTGTGCTGTTCCATGAGGAGGGTCTTGGTCATATTTTTGTGGACCCGTCGGGGCATAATGAAGTGGATCAGATCGATGGGTCGATCCAGGCCCATGGTTCTTCTAGTGGGCCTTCTGCTTCAGCCCAGAATAGCAAACAAGATTCTGAAGAGACCATTTTAGAATTTTCTAATCATCAAGAGTGTATTGTTAGAAGGAGGTGCAAAAAGAAAGTTTTTAAGAAACATAACAATACGGCAATTGGTAACCCAAAATGCTTTCAATTTGTCAAGGCGGTCAAGGAAGGGAAGGGCACTTCGAGGAGGAAAGGAGGGTTAGGAGAGGGGAGTTCTAAGGAGAAAGCAAAGCATAAGGGGAAGCATGAAGAGGTGATGACTAAAGGTGGGGGTTTTTTGCTTGATGAAAGTGACGTGAGAGCCTCTTGTTCGAATCATTTGGAGATCGGAAACCCGAGGACACCGGCCTCGGGTTTGCAATTAATTTTGGAGGAGTCTGGCTCTTTGGTTCCGGAAACCCCTTTGGCCACTTTATCGGAAACTAGTAGGAAGGCTTTGGATGCTTCCCGAATTCATTCGTTACAAAAATCAAATGGCTTCATCTTTTCGGTTAGAGATAAGGTTATTACTTCTAAGATGGTGGAACTTGTTAATGATGAGGTTGTCAACGATGGTTTTAATGGTAATGTGTTAGGTGATCAACGATTGTGCTCTCCTATAATGTAAGAGGCTTGAGGGGTAGAGTGAAGAGAAAGTTGATTAAGGAATTGGTGTTTAAAAAAAGGGTGGATTTTTTAGCTATTCAAGAATCTAAGCTCGAAGTTGTTACGGAATCGGTGCGTCAAAGTTTATGGGGTGGCGATTGTGATTGGGCTTTCCTTCCGGTCGTGGGCAATAGTGGAAGTATCATTTCTATTTGGAGAAAATCCGACTCCAACCTCCTCTTCTCTTTTGTCGGAGAAGGTTTTGTTGGTGTTTGTTTGGAGTGGGGAAGGAACAAAGATAGATGTTTTGTGGTAAATATTTATTCAAAATGTGACTTGGCGGCAAAGCATAGATTATGGGCAAATCTTGTGTTGATCAAAAACACTTTTGGTGATGGCAAGTGGTGTATGGTTGGTGATTTTAATGCGGCGACTCATATGGATGAAAGGAGAGGGGTTAATTCGGTTGTCTCTTCGTCAATGACAACGGAAATTAATTTTTTCAATTCCTTTGTCTTTGATGTCGATCTTTTTGATGTGCCTCCGTTAGGGCGGAAGTTCACTTGGTATCATGCTAGTGGCACCTCGATGAGCTGTATTGAAAGAGCCTTTATCTCCGAAGGTTGGTCTAGATGTTGGGGAAATGCGACATTATGGGTGCTTCCAAGAAATATTTTGGACCATTGTCCATTGGTTCTTAAATATGGTAATATGGATTAGGGGCCGAAACCTTTCCGGTTTAATAATTATTGGTTGGAAAATAAGAAGTTCAAGAAGCTAGTAGAAGATGGGTGGAGGAACCAACCGGTTGAGGGTTGGATGGGAGTTGTTTTGAAAAATAAACTCAAGTTGTTGAAAGAGGCAATTAGAGCTTGGAATAAGTTAGAATATGGCAACATTGATTATAAAGTGGCATGCTTGGTGGAAGATATTGCCGATCTTGACATGAAGGGGGCTTGGGGTGTTGAGTAGTGGTGATGTGGAGTTGAGAAAGTTGAAGTTTGAAGAAATGTGGAAGCTCCTTAAAAGCAAAGAGCCAAGTGTGTTCCAAAGGTCAAAGTCTAAATGGCTCAAAGAAGGTGATGAAAACTCGAAGTACTTTCATAGATGTGTAAAGGCTAGGATGGCTAGGAACTCCTTAAAAGCGTTAAAAGTGGAAGGGGTTTGGGTTGAAAAGTCTATGAATGTGAGAAGGGAGGTGGTGACTTATTTTAGAAAACAAGTGGAAGAAGATAGAAGGGAGAGACCGACGTTGGATGGTGTGAACTTTGCAACTCTCACCGAGGAAGAGAATAGAGATCTTGTAGCTCCTTTCTCGAGTGTGGAAATAGATGCGGTGGTGAAGGCAAGTGATGGGAATAAAAGTTCGGGCCCCAACAGTTTCAACTTTGCTTTCTCTAAGGAGTTTTGGTATCTTTTGAAACATGAGGTTCGCATAATGTTTGATCAATTTTATGCAAACGAAAAACTTCCTAAGAGCTTTCTTTCTTACTTTGTGACATTGATCCCTAAGGTTAAAGTTGAAGGTGAGAAAAACCACAAGAAGGGGGAGTTGAATTGTATTTTTGAAAACTTCTTCTTTTGCATTCTGAAGAACTGTTCTCAGGTTCAGAGTCTGAAGTAGTTCAGAGTCTGAGTGAGTTCAGAGTCTTTGTGCAGCGGATAAATGTAAAGAACGGAGGAAGAAAGAACACAAGCAATTATACAGGTTCCTTCCACAAACCGGAAGTAGTCATGTCCCCCTTGCACTTCCAAGGAGAGTTCCACTAAAATGTAATGTCAAATTA
>Ga0315913_1001018_pt1 | contig 28866 bp, 20 predicted proteins | sample MpolsnodulesMG_FD_207736 | JGI IMG/M metagenome (GOLD analysis project Ga0315913, IMG submission 207736) | Medicago polymorpha root nodule microbial communities from Los Angeles, California, United States - small nodules | ecosystem: Host-associated > Plants > Roots > Nodule | place: USA...
GTTAAAATCTTTTCATTAGAAATTAAAATTTCAAAACGCCAAATCCAAATCTTCAAATCTAATGAAAAAAAATGTTACCTTTTAATTAAGAGTCTCTCCACAACCTAATTCAAGCAACTCTCAATTAATATTTAAAATTTCAAGTTAAAATTAAATTATTTCATGCATGGTGGTGTCACTTTCTATAGTTTGCAAAAATTTAAAATTATTTCACGCCGCAACAGTGGCAATGCGCATTACAATAGACGCAGCCGTGCGCAATTGCAATGACTGCATTCGCGACTGCATCCAAAATTTAAAACCATATATAAAACCGTTACACAAATCAAGCACCCTCTCAAATATTAGATATCCGGGGTTTTTTCTTTTTTTACCATATATAACAGGTGTGGATGGTATTTGAGCAGAATTGTTGGCAAAATTTCTAGCAAGAAATGAAGGGTGACTCTGAGCAAATGTGGAAGCAAAGTTATTGCTGTGGTTTCGAGAGGTAGCAGTTCCTTTGGTGCAAAAGACCATGATGTCCTTAACTTTTTCTGCTGGGATATCATCAAACACAATTACTTTGCCATCATAAAAAATTGTCATTTGGGCACATCCAGGTTCTTCCTTCTTAATATTAGCCTTCATTACACTGTAATAGTACAACATTAACAAGTTAAAAGTAGCTAAAAGAATGTTGATGGACTTGACAAGTTAACAAGTTATAAACATGAATCATGAATTCATGATTTAGTAGCTAAAAAAATGTTGATGGACTTGACAAGTTAAAAGTAGCAAAAGAACATGTACCTGGAATTTCCCAAATTTGAAACCTCTTGTAGAAAGAGATGAGGAGCTTGTTGAAAATTCATAGGTGTACATTTGTAGTGATTCATGTTGCTTTGTGCTATTTTTGTTTTGAAATAAATAAGTCAAATGAAGCTTGAATTTTGAAAGAGTAGTTGAGGAGGGTGGTAAGAGTGAAGAGAGAGCGGTGAAAGTTTTAACTTGTCTTTATGAAGGAACTTGAGTTCAAAGCATACGCATGAGTTATGCGTGTTTTGTACTCCATAACTTGTACATTTTTACAACAGCATTTGTTGCTACACTTCTTTTTGAAGAAAGCATTTGTTGCTACACTTTTTTTTGTTTTTTTTTTTAGAAAAATAAAATGATATTCATTCATTCAAATTGAGATTACATCATTCAACACCATAATGCCTACAAACTCATAATATCTAAGTTAATAGCATATAACGACATAATGCCTACAAAAATATATGATAAAAATAAAGTGACCGGAATATTCATGCCTCCGGACCTGCAACGTTGACGCCCAAATCTTTGATTGAATAATCGATCTTTCAATATGAATCAAATGAACACCCCAATAAGACAGAAAATCAAACAACGCCGCAAGACGACGAACAACAAACCACCACACTTAGATGATGAAATCACGAAGAAAAAACCTAGATCCATGTGAAAACCACTTATTTAGATTGAAATAGAGAGAAAACGATGAAGATAGGTGATTTCAGGTCAAAAATTGACCCAAAACCACCCCTCAATGAAGAAACTAGAAAAGAAAACCTAGAGAGAAAAAACTAATGCCGGCTTGTTGGAGAGATTACTACTTGTTTTTCTTATTTGTTGCTACACTTGATAATCTAAAGTTTGATGATAAATAAATAAAGTCTGTTAAAAATTATTCATTTTAAAAATTTAATTTATGTTTTTTCAAACAATTCATTTACGAAGAGGGTTCCCTAATAACTTGAATTAAATCACTTGGTGCGTACTCGCGTTTTTAACACGTCAGAATAAAATATTGTGTAATTTTCACATGATAGAGTAAATGTGATATTTCACAATTTAAATGAGATGAATTTGAATGGTTAAAGATTACGGTACACTTTAGTTTTGGTACAAAGATTAAAGTACACTTTACTCTCCCATAAAAATTACTCGTGAGAGGATTTTAAATTTAAATATTTAAAATAGTTTAATTTGTATATGCATACAAGTTATAATATTTTTTAAGCCAACACATAATTATGTATCATTAATTATATGTGTTAATATATTATTTTTTTAATATTTATATAAATACATGTAAATTGTTAAATTTGATTCAAAAAGTACTCATAAAAAATTGATCTAATATATCACTACAAAAAATAAGCTAGTTTCACAAAGATACTCCATCCATCCCAAAATGTAAGTAAGTAAAACTCATTCTCTTTCTTCTAAAATGTAAGAAAAAAGACAAACGTTTATCCTATTTAATATTGTTTTTTTTTAAAAAACCATCTTTTTTAAGAAAAACTTTTGCTTATTTTCATGAAATTAAATGCAAATTACATTCAATTTTCTCCATAATCAATAGCCAATGAAAATTGTTTTTACATCTTCCCATGAAATTTATTCCAAAGAAAACACAAAAAACTATACTCCAAATTCTTATGTTTTAGTTTTTTAATAAGTGCGATTTAATTTTTTTTTTGCTTACAATTTGAGACGGAAAGAGTATTTTTCAGACGCAAACCCCACATAAATTAATTGCTTTTGCGAGGAGCAAGGTCCTAGGAACCCCTCAAAAAATGCTTTTTTTTTTCCTGTGTAAGGTTGCTAACGTTGCTACTTCCTCTGGCACATTTTAAATGACTTACTTCAAAAATGTGTACTGTTCACATAACATGTTTTGAAATTATTTTTCTACTAATATATAAAAACAAAATATATCATATAAGATGTTGGATTCGTTTCGATAAATATTTTCAAAATATCAAATTTTCATAGTTAATTTTTTAATCGATTATTAAAGATATTTAAGTTTAAAAAATTGTGAGAGGTGAAGCAATATTTTTTTTTGCTGACCAACTTTTGAAAAAAATTATCCAACTTATCCTACATTGAAAATAAATACCCAGAATGCCTTATTTTTCTTTACATAGCGCCATTTGAGATGACGCCATGATCCTTCTCCCTACCGGCGATATAAAGCTTTGTGTTGATGGGGAAGAATTGATATGGACAGAAGAATGATCATATTGAGAACGTTTTCTGTAACAACACTGCTAAATAGACGCGTATACAATGAATGCATGGGAACCAGAATTACACTTTCTTTTAGCTCAATCAGAACTACACTCTTCTTAATTAATTATGGGTACTAATAAGCATGAGCCACAACATTCCCAAACGTTTAGACATATTTTTATGAGCATAGGACTAAGACTAAGTCCTACAAAATAGAGAAACACCCTAATGATTGATCCAGTTCATATATATATATATATATATATATATATATATATAAACAAAAAAAAAAAAAAAGGTTAAAGAAACATGGAGCTGGAGCTACATTCTGATTTGTGGTTTTGTGGTGATTGTGGTGCCAAGGAGAGCCATGACATGGATTCATTAATTGGCTTATTAAGGTTTGTTGTGTTACTTGTTTGATATGGTGCCCTTGCAGCAATTCTGTAGAAACATGCACAAAGATATCAGTAAATATGGATCACAAAAATCATAATAGGAAAAAATGGTTATCAATTTGCCACGACTCAAACTATTTCGGAACAAGAAGTAAAGAGATAATTTTCTTGGATATTTCTGATTACATGCATTTCCTCTGTGCAGAAAAATTATTGATTTCAATTATCTGACTGCAAATCAATGGTGAAGATTATTTAGTACTCCCTCCGTCCCTCAATACATGACCTAATTGACAATATGCATTATTGATTTAACATACTTTGACTATATTTTTTTACTAATTCACGAAGATAAATAATATCATGTAAGATGTTGTTGGATTCGTCTCGATGAATATTTTTAAAATATTAAATTTTCATAATTTTTTTTAGTAGAGAATTGAAGATATCAAAGATAAAACATATGCATTGGTACGTGTGTCGGAGTCAACTATGTCATCTAATATGGGGGGTGACACTTGGGTGACATTGTGGTTGGTGACATTGTGACATTGGCCAACTACAACGTCATTAGTGTCTTTCTTCTTTCTCTTTCACAATATATTTTTGTTTCTTTGTACATGTGTGACATTGTGGTTGGCCAATGTCACCAATGTCACCCACGTATTTTCCCTAATATGGGACAGAGGGAGTAATAATAATTTAATAATATTGTAATGTGAGCCGACTGATCACAAATTGATGACTGAGATTCGGTATTTTTGCAAAAGGAGGAAGAAACAAGAATCTAGCAAAAAAAAAAAAGTTTGAGACATATCACTCTAGTGATAGTATATAACTCTCTCAAACTTTTTTTTTGCTAGATTCTTTTTTCTTCCTCCTTTTGCAAAAATACCGAATCTCGGTCATCAATTTGTGATCAGTCAGCTCACATTCCAGTGTTATTAAATTATTATTACTAGAGACAGTTATATTATCACTCCTCTTTAAGTTTTCAGACTAACTCAACACCACAAACAATAATTAATATAACCTAGTTTATCAATTATCAAACATAAGTTCATCCATTATAAATTAATTTATCTAATCACTATTTCAATTTTGAGTTTAATATGTTTTTTTTTCTTCATATTTTTTAATCGAGTCAGTTCTTTAGATCAAGTTTGGTTTTGGGTTTTTTATGGTTTCTTTCGGTATATCGGAGGTCGATAGGTGGTGGAAGCTGAATTACCTTTTGGATTAGAGTTTTTTTTCCAGAGGTGGCTCAACTTTGGTGTTCAGGTTGGGAGTTCAGTTTTGAGAGGGGAGTTTTTTGTTTCGGGGTGAGTAGTGACGATGAGCAGTGTGGGATATCGTTTTTACAATGGTTGTTCCCATGAAGGAGTCTGTTTTTAGGTGGAGGTGTGAATTTAGGCGGGTGTTGTCCTCAAGGGTGTTTTTAGGGTGTTTATTTCGGGTGTTCCGCCTATATACGACGCCTTTATTTGTATGCTCAATTTCACCGATCTCTGTTCGTCTTGAGCAGGGATCTGGTTGTTTAATAAAATTTGCTGTTTCAAAAAAAATAAAAATCAATTCATATCTAAACTTCATAGTTTTTAATGACATTTTCTAAAAAAGGTGGAATATTATGGCAGTCTCGCAAAAAAATAGAATTTTTTAATAAAACATAAATTAAATATGAAATTTTATGTTTTTGGTGTTTAAAAATTCATATTATATTCATGTTTTGTTAAACAAAATCTAACTTTTTTTTAAAAGAGATTGTCAAAATATTCTACACAATTCTTATTTAAAAAATATGAATTTTTTCCACAAATTTTATTAAATCTTAACCAAAATCAAACAGTAATTTTTGGTTAAGATTTTTTTTATTTGTTTGAGAGATCTAGTTTACCTATCCTTCCTTTTCTCCAAGAACCGATGAAGTGAAGCTTTCCTAGTCATTGGTAAATCTGAATATATAAACATGAAAGTCATGAATATGAAAAACACACATAAAACCATTACACAAATCAAGCACATCCACTCAAATATATAGATATCCAATTATTATTTTTACCATAAATAACAGGTGTGGATGGTACTTGAAGAGAATTGTTGGCAGAATTTCTAGCAAGAAATGATGGGTGGCTCTGAGCAAATCTGAAAGCATAGTTGTGGTTTTGAGAGGTATTAGTTCCTTTGGAGGAAAATACCATAATGTCTTTGACTTTTTCAGCTGGAATATCATCAAACACACTTACTTTCCCATCATAAAAAATTGTCATTTGTGCACATCTAGGCTCTTCCTTCTTAATTTTAGCCTTCATTACACTGTAAAAATAATGATTTAGCAATAGTCCTACTAAAAAAACTGTTGAAGGACTTGACAAGTTAAAGTAGTAGTAAAAAAAACACGTACCTGGAATTTCCCAAATTTGGAATCTCTTGTAGAAAGAGATGAGGATATACTTGTTGAAAATTCATCATAGGTGTACGGTTGTGATGATTCATGTTGTTTTGTGCTTTTTTGGTACGGAACTACTTGTTAGTTGAAGAGTGGTTGAGGAGGGTGAGAGTGGAAGCTTTAGTTTATATCTTCATTGTACGGCGTCAGGAGTTAAAAGCACGCACGATTTTTGTGTGTGTTGTTTTTTAAAATAGTAATGATCAGAAAATTATATTATTACAATTTTTAGATGATCATCTCTCGTAGTGACATCGTTGACATTATATTCTTATTATCAATGATTAATTACATATGAATAAAAGGTAACGGTTTATGTCGTTAGATATTTTTGATAGTAAAATCAATCATCATAAACACAACATTTATGGATTTAGGAGTCATGATAATTGTTGCGCATGATCCTTTGAACTTCATGTAGAAGGTCAACAACCTCTGATGCTAGCAGACACGGATCTAGTGTGGGCAATGGGTCAGGCGACCCCACTTGCCTCCACATGTGTATCGTATTTTTAACCCAAAATTAAATATATATCTAGTTTGACCCCTCTTTATATAGTATTATTGTCTTCACATAGTCTATTTATTACACTATAAAAAATTACAAAACTAAGAAGGATCCTAATGAGCGTTCTAAGAGCATCCACATTGGTAGGGTCTTTACGATTTAAGACCCGGTACCTAATAGGTACCTTCAATGTGGAAATTTTTTTTGGGGGTCTCTTAAGACCCCGAATCTTAAGTGGACCCCACACCACTTTTCAATAAAATAATCATTATTTGAGTTGCTTTTTATTAATAAATAATTATTGGTGGGACCCATTTAGACCTTTTGATAGAGGATCTCCATTGAAGTGGTTGAGTACCTATTAGATACTATTATTAAAAAATAATAAAAAAGTGATGTGTCCATGTGAGACCTGTTTAAGACCTCAAATATGAGGGTCTCCATTGTGGATGCTCTAAGAGCACTAGTTAATAAATCAAAAGAAGTGGTTTTTTTTTTTATTTATAAAAAGTTGTTATAATTATTATATCAATACAAATAATGCTTATTTTTAAGATAAATTTTTCTTTTATGATCTCTTTAACCAATTATCTCAGAGCATATCGTCGGCAAGACCATACAACTATTATTATAATATAAACTATTCTTATATTTGTTGAAAAAGGTTGTGATTGACGCTACGTTTGGTGGTGAAAAAATAATTAATTACGGTTGTACTTTTTATACTCTGCTAGAAATAGACAAATAATTAATTTATGGAATCCTTAACATGTGTCCTTAGGGAACAAGTTAGAAAATGTTAGCGATGTTGGGAGCTCCGGGTATATCATTCATTTTCATTCATATAGGAGTAATGCTTTTGAAGATCTAAAAGTCAATAATCATTTTTTAAAGAGGAAAACCAATAAATTATTTGACAACTATATAAAATAAGTTTTTAATCATGTCTACGGTTTCCTCTCTCGTATATACATAGCATGTCTCTTGTCCAGATAAAATAAGAGGTTGTCTGGGGTGGAGCTCTTCATGGCTGGGGTGGGTCACGACCCATCCGAAAAAATTAAAAAATTAACGATCATAAATCTATTTTGTGAGATTTTAAACAATTTTGTTGTGGGTTTAGTGATCGACAAATCTAAATCGTCACTAATTGGTGCAGTGGCTGTAACGCCCTATTTTATTATTTAATTATTTTTGGTTGAGTTTAAAGTCTTTTATATGACTTATACGATTTATGTTGATTTATGACGTGTTGTGATGTTTTAATATTTTATTAAGTGGCTTTATGTTATTATTTAGTAGAATATGTTGGAAAATTGGAATAAATAAATAGACTTGAGGGACTGGTTTGGATTTAGTTAGAAAATACGTGGATTTAGTTAGAAAATATGTTGAGGGCGTGAGATATAAAAGCTAAGAGCCAGACACAAATTAGGTTTAGAAGCTTTTGGAGAAAAAGAGGAGAACCAAGAGAAGAGAGAACCGGTAGAGTCTTGCAATCACCAATCTAAGGTAAGAGTGAGACTAATATTCTCTAATCTTAGGTTGTATAATTCTGAAATTGAATTTAGCATGTAGTTTTGTTGTTGTTCATGTGAAATTGAGAATTAGGGTTTAAAACCGGATTTGATGATAGAACATGTAGGATTGGTTGTTAAGAGTGTAGAAAGTCCGTAGAATTCATAGATAAATGATGTTCAGGTTGTAGAATGATCATAGGTTGAGTTTCATATCAATTTTGGAATTGGGGTTGATGAAAATTGGATTTTTGGGGTTAAAAATCGCACTTCTCGACAGAGAACCTGTTACGTTCGCCACCGCGAGTAGTCTGCTCGCCACGGCGAGCTATACGTGATAGAGAGCAGTGTTTGCTCGCCACCTGTTCGCCACGGCGAACGATTGTGTACCAAAGAGCAGTGTTTGCTCGCCTTTAGCTCGCCACTACGAGTAAACCAACCCGCGAGGCGTGTAACCTAGTAATGCTGTACCTTTTTCATGTTCTTGTGTTGTAGTCATACAATTCTATTTTGAATTAGCCTTTAGTGCATACTTGAAAGCTTAGGGTGATGTTATCAGTTCTAATGACCTTGTTTTGTATAGATGAATTACTACATGAAGGTACATATATGTGTTGATGATTATTATACGAATAACATGTTGATGAATTACTATATGAATGCATATGTTGAATTAACATGATGATTATATGATGTTGCAATTAAATGATGAATATCTATGAGATTATAATTTGGATGTTGTCGTTGTCGTTTAAGTTGTACGTGATGTTATCAAGTCGTTCAGGTTGTACGTTGTTGTTGATTAAGTTGTTGAGTCCATGCATACTCATATAAAGTTGGGGGCTCATGCCCTGTGAATGTTAATCATTCAAAACACGTTGATTTTAGGAGTTGATGCTCCATCGTTGATTTTAGGAGTTTATGCTCCAGTGTTGATTTTTAGGAGTTTATGCTCCAACGTTGATTTTAGGAGCTTATGCTCCAGCGTTGCTTAAACAGCCATTGGCTCTAACACGTTGATTGGTACCACATGCATATTGCATAGTCAAGTTGTTGTTGTGTCGTTGCATTGTCATTAATGTTGAGTTGTCGTCGTCGTTGCTGAATAGTTGTTGTTGATTTAAATGCTAAGTGGAAATAAATGAAGCATATGTGAAATATTATTGTTGTTAATTATTGTTGTTTAGGTTGTTAAATTTCGTTGATGAATTATATGCCTATTATTATTGAATGTGAAATCTCACCCCTTCTGTTTGAATGTTGCCTCTACGTGGGTAACGTGCAGATAACCAAGATTAGCTGCTGATGTGAGTCGACTCTTGTGCGTCGTCTTAGGGTCGCTCTGATACGTAACAGGATGGGGATTAATTGCTTGTTTTCCACTGTTGCGTATTATTTATGAACTACGTTGTTGAACCTTTTTGGATTAAGATTTTTAATTAAGTTGTTTATGTTGAGGCCATAGTGCCAAAGTTGTTAAACTATGAATCTATTTTCCGCTGCAATGTCATTGAAATTTTGACAAGGTTGTTTTAATAAATAGTAACTTTACTCTATTTATACTTGAAATGTAGTGTGATGTCCCGTTTTACGTTGAATACTTTGATTATTTGTATTATTTACATTGTTGGGAAAACGAGGTGTTACAGTGGCCCACCTGAAAAATTAAAAATTTAAAAATCATAGAACTATTTTATTTTAAACAATTTTTCAACAGTTCTAAAAGTGACATATGTGATTTTTGTCATGCTTATGCTTGGTTAGGTAACAGAAGTTTACATATCTTCTAATTTTTTGGTGCTTCAAATCTTCTTTATATTGTCTTGTCAACTGAAAATTTCCCCAATTAACAGTTGTATTATAAAAAAAGATTCGTAATTGATAGCAGTAGTAAACTACGTAATTTAATTTTTTAAAGTACTCGAGCTTTTTAATCAAACTTTTAATGGCCCAACCAAACCATTTTTTTTTTGGCTCCGCCACTTCAATATAAAATTTAATTTGAAATTTAATTAATAAAAAAAATCAAAATAAGAAAAGTATCCAATTTTATTTTTTTTATGAAAAAAACATTTACAACACAAATTTATAATATTTAATACAATGTCTCTATCAATTAAAATTAAGTAAACTCACGGCAACAAATTAAATAATTTTATTTCACCAGAAATATCCGTATATCATCCATGTTTCTGTTGCAATTATTCACCTAACTCACACACAGCTCACGCTAAATTCATAAATTTTAGGAGAGTTTCTGCATGCCTATGCACATAATTCTTGCAGGCGCTTTAAACGTCACTTATTGATTGAATTAATGTTGTGCAAGAAAAAAAGTGTAAACTAGGATAATTTTTACCACTATTGGAGAAAATTTAAACGATATCTACGTGCCGACACTTAAAATATGTGATTTTAATTAAGCCGTGTGATCATAAACTTTGACTGTGTGCTCTTTGTTATCTCGCCTTCTTCTAATTTGCACTCAATATATCAAAGTATAGGGGCGATATATAGGGGTGGCTGATGGCTCATTGCGGCAATAGTTGTCTTCAATTTTTTAATTTGTTTAAAATCTCAGTGGAAACGTACAATGCATGAACTACGTTTAAAGATGTGATCCTCCATTTCGTCACGTTTATGGTGTTTAAGATTAGTCACTAAAATAATGAGGTCCTTACACTTATGCTTTTTACAAATTACCTAAATATTTGAGATTTTTTTAGACCACACGGAGGAGAGTAGGATTACTCGATCACCCGGCTCAAGGATCTGACTCAAAATTAAATACAGAGTAGTCCTTAAAAAGGCATATTCAAAGACTACTTTGTATTTAATCCTGAGTCAAAGACCTTTGTGACAACGAAGTTCAGAGTTAAAGACTAAAATGATCAACTCAAGTCATACAAATCCAGCTCAAGTCAATATATATACTTTTAATCTGTCTTGACATCAAGTTTACTCAAAACTAAACCAAACCGATCGATTCGCAAACATCCCTAATTATCTTCCATCCTGCCACTCAAGTTGATTCTTCACGATTAACCTTATGCAAAAATGGAGATGATTTGGTTAGTTTGTCGGATCAATTTAAAAAATATTCTTTTCTTGGTTTATTTTACTCATTTATTTTTTGGACAATTCATATTAACCATTTTTTTGTTACAAGTTTACACACTTCTTTAAAAAAAAGCTTTAATATGTGTTTCGTACCTGCAATTAGGGGTCATTTAAAAATTGGTCCCTATAATCGTTAATCTTGGCAAATTACCCTTGCAAAGTTTAATCATTTAAATTTCGTCCATTAACCCACTTAATGACTGCCACGTCATCAAATTAGCAAAATGGCATGGGAATGGACAAAAATACCCTCATCATCAACTCTGGTTTGCAATTCTCATTTCCTTTCTCATATGTTCATTACTAGTTCTATATGCTTTGATTATTCTCACACATTTCAAACCCCCAACAACATCCTCAATTTCTCATTAACAAAAAACCAAACACATTTGTCTCAGATTCATGCACTGGTCGCTATGTTTATCCCTTCTTTGAGATTGATTTCTGGAAAGTCATAACAACATCAACAAAGCCACTACTTTCTTTTCTCTCAACAAACCGTCGTAACCACCACCCTCCTCTCCCGCAAACTAAACGCTACCACCGTCTCATGACCTCCTCCACCTTCGAATGGTTTACCAATTTACTCGAACCTCTCCTTGAATGTCGTGACCCGGCGTACATTTTCCCTCTTAACCTCACGGCCGACGTTCTTCTCGGTATTGGTCTCTTCCGTCTCGCTAACGGCTCCGATTATCAACAAATCGCTAACCAATTCAACGTCGTTTCCGTCGCTAAATTATGCGACGTCAAATAGCTTTGTAGAGTCCTTTGTACCAATTTCCGCTTTTGAATTTCTCTGCAAATTATTAACTCACCTCAATTCTCAATTTCGTTGTACATTCACCTTTTTGGTTTTGAACTTGTTAATTGGTTGGTTGATAAACCTGAATTGGGTTGTTGTTGTGGTTGTTGGATTGTATTTGATTTTGAGTTTAGATTATTTTTAAAAAAAATCTTACTGGTTTTGTATTTTTTTGATAATTGATTTCTTGTTTGTATTGGTGGTGAAGGAAGAGATGGATACAATTGGTGTTGGTGGAAGAGATGGAAGAAGAAGAAAGCTTCGAAGTAGGAAGGTTTTTTTTCTTTTCAATTTGGGAAAGAATGTTGTTTGCAGATCCAGTAAGAAGAGGAGGGAATGAGAAGAAGATGAAGATAGGGGTAAAACTGTCAATTCACACGTGGGTTGACCAATTAACAGAGCGACGACATGAAATTAATGACGTGGCAGTCATTAAGTGGTTAAGGGATGAAATTTTAAATGATTAAACTTTGTTAGGGTAATTTGCCAAGATTAACAATTACAGGGACCAATTTTTAAATGACCCCTAATTGCAGGGACAAAAAATAAAACTTATAACCCACTTTACTAAAAAAAAAGTTTATAACCCACTTGAATAACCCATTAGAGATGTTTTCCATAGCAAAACATAAATAAATTAAACTCGACAATTTCTTGTATTATTTAGAGATCAACGATGCATGCAGGAGATCAAGTACATTCCACATACCCCTTAAACATTTTCATGTAACAGTTGACAGGGTACATTCATTACAAAATTTTGTCTTTTTAACTAGATTAACGGTCTGATGAGTCATTATATATAGATGAGATGTTTGTGTAGTTTAAGAAAACCTTAGGGAATGTCAATATAATTTACGTTAGAAATTACTGTTAAAAAACAATTTAAGGGTGTCACCATATCTTTATCACATTAAATTTTGAACAACTTTATGAACGGCTTTAAATACTACACTTTGTGATCATTATTATATGTGTAATGCTATCCGATGTCTCCGAGGCACGGGGTACAGGTTAAGGAGCAATAAAAGAATAAATCCCCTTTGTTTTACCTTAATTAAAGTGAGAAATAAGTCAACTAATTAAAATAAGAAAAATGTGTATTCAATACTCTATAAAATTTTCTATTTTGTGATACAAGCATGGAATTTCTACACATTTGATGATTTTGTATTTGATATTTTTTTGAGAGGTTGTATTTGATATTTTAATTGGTTATGTTTTATTTTTGAAATTGTTAATTTATTTTAAACTTTATTTTAATTGAATATGTTGCTAATTATGCATAGGCTTTTCCGGGAATTGGTTTGAATGAAAAAAATGATTCACAAAAAATTTACGGAAAGAAAAATTGGTTTGAGTAAAATCTGTGGGAAGAAAAAAATTGTTAAGAAATGAAAATGATACGGGAATGTAAATATGTAATGGAAAAAGAAATTTGACGTAGTATTAAATACAACTTTTTATTTTATTTTAATTAGTTGATTTATTTATCACTTTAATTGAAGTAAAACAAGTGATTTGTTCATTTATTGCTCCTTAACCAGTGTCCCAGGAGCATCGGTTAGCAACACCCTTATTATAAACAAAAACAATTTTTTAGGTTTAGTGAATAATTGATGTATTTGCTCTATAATATAGACAAACACATTAATTTATTAAATTAAAATGAACTTAAAAAATGATTTTTTTTTTTCTCTTTCTCATAAGGTCATATGTGAATTGTAACAAATGTATATTACAAATATCCGTAAGAAGATGATCTCCTATTTGTGGGAAGTGCTCTTGTATTGATAATGAAGGCACTGGTAATATGAGATATGATATACGATTTTCATAGAGTTCAACAAGGATTCTATTACAAAATTTATGGTTGGTATGGTGAATTTATTGATGTCAGAAGAAGATAATCAATTGCAGTTGAGACTAGTTAAGTTACAAAAATTATCCAAGATGTTCTTTAAGTTTTAAATCTGTTAATGCAATTTGGGGAATCTCCAGTTATAAAATCAATTATTGATACTGTACTCTGGCACTAGAGGCTAGACCATTTCAATCATGCAGTTATAATATACTTGAAAAATAATCTAGCAGAAGGTATACCAGAATTGGAGAAAAACGTGACTACTTGTCAATTTGGGAAGCAAACCAGATTGTTACCTTCCCAATCAGACTGGGGAGCAATGAGAAGATTGCAGTTGATACATACAGATCTTGGAGGACCTTTTCCAAAACCATCATTGAATGGGGGCATATATACATACTCTTATTTATTTTTTGAGTCAGGATCCGTTGACACCAAATTTCAACCGTATATTTCATTTAATCAAAATGCTCATATTTATTTAATTGAAATCTCACATGATCATTACTTTCCATTAACTTGCCTGATCCGCGCTCATTCTTCTTCTCCATCAGCTTCAACACAGAGAAGTTAATGACCAACAATCAAAGCAAATCTATCCAAATTCAAATTGTTGGTCGTCCTAAAAATGGATGCGAGAAGAGAGCGTTAGTTTTGTGCATACGATAGGTAATACAATTAATATCATAGGCTTGAGTTTTGTGCACGAACAAAGAGCACTCATGATCATACCAATTGATTCGATAGGTTTGGTTTTTTATTTGACCAAAGAAATTAAAGGGTATAACTTTTAATTTGTTTTAATCAAAAACGTTCCACATACACTATTCCATTAACTTTAATTTCCCCATGCATATTGGTATAAAGAAAATGAGGAAGAGAGACGATGAACATTCTGTCGTCCGCCGAATAGGGAGGTAAAATTGAAAATGTAATCACTGACAACAATCAATTTCTGAAATAATCCAGTTTGTTGATCAATTATAGTTTTGAAATAGACACTTTCATTGTGTTGTTCGTTCAAGCTTTGTTGGTTAGAGCAGAGGAGAAAGAGGAGTGTGCAGATTAGGAGGGATTAGATGGAGAAAAGTTCACGTGAGTTGATTTCACAATAATTAGGACCCTTGGATTAAATGTATCAAATGGCTAAGATTTGGTGTCAACAAATCAGTTGACACCTGGTGCCAACAGATCCCATCTCTTGTTTTTTTTTTTTTTTTTTAATATAGCAATACTAATTAATAATAATATATAGCATATGTTTATTATTTACTTGTTGATGACATTTAGGTCATGTATAGTTCCTGCATTTATGCCTTTATCACTCAGCATATGTAATACTCAGTATTTAGATGTTTTAAAATACGTTAACTCTGTTTCATATTAGGTCGTGTAGTCATATATGAGACGTTGGGGAGTAACTTAATTGGGAAAAAGATTCCATGAGTTTTCCTTTTCTAGTTTAGAAGTTGCTAGATGTGTCAAAAGTGTTGGATCCTGAAATTTGAATACAAGATTGTTGAATCTTTTTGCATGTACCACTAATTTCAACCCTAGGATTCAAAAGAACACCTTAGCTTAAGTTTAGTTGAAAATCATGGTCTTTCACAAGAGTATTGGAGACCAAGATCTTGTTTGCAATAGGTAGTAGTATTTGAGCGTACCTTTGGTCACTTTGTGAGAGTTTTTATGGATATTGATTTCACAAGTAACTTGAAAGGTATAGAGTAGAGTAGTGATACATTGACCACCTTATGTGGCAAATCCTCCATTCTATACCCCATGTGACATTTTTTTATAAGGAAATGCTAACCGGTGCCTCGGAACACTAGTTAAGATACTAAAAAACGAAATTATATAACAGTTATTGCATTAAAAATTGTGTAATCAATCCATAAAAAGTCAACAAAATTTCTTTTTTTGATAATAACTTACTTTTTTGTTATCCTTAACCAGTGCCCTTTGGGCATGACCCTTTTTTATATTAAACGAAATGCTAAATTGTTTAGAAGTTTAAAATAAAAACTTTACTTTGAAAATTGTACATTGAAACAATAAAATTAAAAATAATTTTTCAACATAAAATTCATCAATAGTTTCTAGTTTTGAATCCTAAACAATAGGACGAGTTAGGATCCTCTCCAATTAAACTATTCTCCATTTCTTCCATTGAAGAGATAAAAACACAAAAAATCTTGAAAATAATTAATGATGATAGGACACGTTTAATGATAGGATCCACCACTCATTTTATAAATGGAGAGGATCTCAACCCCAATAACACGACCCTTGTATTAATTATATTGAGGACAATTTTGTCCATTACTTTTCTCATCCTCTCTTCTCTCTCTTCCTTAACCCTAAAATGCTTCTTTATGAATTTACATAACACAGTTAGAACATTGGTTTTGGAATAGGGTTTGAGTTTGAGATGTCACGACCAATTCCAACTCATGATCGGATTAGCATTTTACAAGACCCAATTCTCTGTCACATCCTTTCTTTTCTCTCAACAAAATTTGCTGGTCATACTCTCAAAGAGATGGAACAAACTATGGCTCTCAGTTCTCACTCTCACCTTCGAAGACGAAGCTTTCCAAAACTTCACCACCTTTTGTGATGTTGTGTCCTTTGTTTTTCTCTCAAGAGACATCACGTTGCCTCTCCAATCATTTCGCCTCAAATGTTCAAACGCTTCTAGCCTTCACTATGATATCGATCAATTTGTCTATGCCGCTGCGCAGCGAGGAGGAATCGAGAATATTAATCCTGAAATTTCCATTAGAGTTACCTTCAATTTACCTCCTTGCATTTTCAGTTGTAAAACCCCGTCGTTCTTCATTTGAAAGGGCTAAAAGTGAATGATCCTTCTCAAGAGGTTGTGAATTTTCCTCTCCTCAAAACTCTTCATTTGTCTTGTCTACATTTCGAATGTGTTGAAGACCTCCTAAACTTTCTATTAGGATGTCCCGTTCTAGAGGAATCGAAAGCTGAATCGTTACACATAAACAACAGCCAGTGGATTGTTTCACAGGGTAAGTTTGTTTTACCGGAGAAGATGCAAAGCTTGCCAAAGTTTATCAGAGCAAACATTACCAAAATAATGCCTCGTTATTTGATGTTCTTAATCACTTGGTTTTGCATGGAAGAGGCTCAAGTTTTGCGTGTAGAACTGGTAAGAATAGTATGGTTATCAATTTTAATTAAGTTGTTTAATTTTGTGATTTAGAAATTATTTTCTTCATGATATTTTTTATGCATGTGTATATATGTATAGTATAGTTTTGACTTCTTGTATAAATTACAACAGGACGCCACACTTTGTGGCAATTATCACCGGCCTAGGATTCACAGTCTAACCAACATGGAGCTTATCCTCAAACATAATCATTGTGAGAAGTGGAAGTGGCTGCTAGAAATACTAGAATGTTGTCCAAAACTTCAAAATCTTACCATTCATGAGGTTTTGTTGCGTACAATTGGATGGATCCGGTAATTGTTCCGAAATGCCTTTCAACACAGCTCAGAACATGCTTGCTTAATGACCATAAAAGCACAGAATCTGGACTTCAATTTGCAAAATATATTATGCAGAATTCAAAAGTGCTGAACACCATGACTATTAAGACAATTAAGAGTTCCTCTTCAAGAAATAGAAAAGCAAAGTATCAAATGTTATCGAAGTTAGCTTCGTTGCCAAGGGCCTCAGCAACATGCAAATTCATGTTTGATTGATGACAATTAGGGCATGTAGTTGCAATAGTTCTTATATGTCTACTTTTTATTTATGTGATTTGAGTTTTTTATTAGTACTATGGAAATGTGCTTGCACTCTTGCAGTATTATGTCGTTGCATATACTTTTGATTTACTAGAGAGATGTTTGACTTTGTTCTTGTTTTTTTTTTTTTGCTTTCTCATATGCTATAATTTGTTTTAGCAATTGACCAAATTATATCGTCTTTCTTTTAATTCTAATTAGAGTTAGATCAAGGGCTATGCTTCTAAGGTATGAGAAATCGATAGTCAGCACATATGGTCAAGCTGGATGGAATGGGGGATTTCTGGTACAACAAAGAGATGACAAAACAGAAGAATTTAGTTTTAGGGAGCAAGAAAATGTTAAAAGCAGGGTGAGTATTGTTACTCTCTTTTTCTATTAGTTTTAACAATGTAGAAACTATTATTCTCCAAATATTTCCGAAAAACATTTCAGTCGTTAAACTGTCATAAAATTAAATCATACTTCGTAGAAGTAAACATATAGATTTGAGATTTCATTTTCTTAGAGACCTCGCTAAAGAAGGAGTGAGTGAGCTAGTTCATTACAAAACAAATTATCAATATATATCTTGTGTCATAACCCAGAACCTTTAAAAAGGAACACCTTTTAGCAACTGCAAGCTAGATTGAAAGTGTATAAAATGATAGTTAAACTGATTGCAAAATTGCAATTCATATTAAGGGATGATTCAAAATTAGTTTCTAAGACAGTAAACATTTTCTGTTATACATTACTGGAGAGTAGTTGACAAGTGCTAGTCTTTTTGATCAATTGACAAGTGCTAGTTTATGCATGTAGTCAAATTTTTGATTTTATTTTATATGTTTAAAATTGATGTAGAGTTCAGTGTGTTTGGATCAACTCCTTCTCAAGTGCTTTGGGGTGGACTGATGATTTTTATTTTTTTTTGAACAGCAGGACTGATGAATTGTATGTCATGATCAAGCAGGTGGTCATAAATAAATGTTGCTGTTTATTAAACCAATTTTATGTTGAGAGGGTTGGTCCCTCCCACCACGTGGGGCATGTTCCAGCCAAAAGGAAAATTGCAACAATCAATTGCCAAAGTCTTCTACACATTAAATGCATGGCTTAGCTTTTCCTTTCAAATAGTTTGACTATGTATAAGTTGTGCAGAGAACACACATAGCTTATGGTGGAGTAGCATGGCTAGGCATAACTTGTTGTGCAGAAAAGTGTGAATGTTTGAAATCCATTCCAAGTTTCACACTCTGAATGCTATGACTTTTGGTGTAAGAGGTGTGAACCAATTCCAACTCTTACGGCTCATTTCCTTTATAAATAGAGGCAATGGCAGTGAAGGAAAGCATCGAAGCAGAAGTGAAAATACAAAGCTTCTGTGTGTGTAGAAGTGTGTGAGAAGAAAAATAGAGTGTTGAGTAAATTCAGAGAGTGTGGAAAAAATACACCGGATGGGTATCATCTCTATAACTTCTAGGTGCTATAAAATAATATCATTTGAATAGGAGTAGGTCTCACGGGAAACACTATATTGTATCTCTTGTGTGTGTAAGAGAGTGGAGAGAATATTGTAATATTCTTTAATATAGTGGAATATTTTTCGGAGTTTGTCCCATGGTTTTTTCCTCGGTATTAGAGGGTTTTCCACGTTAAATATTGGTGTTCAATTTTTTATCGCTACCGCTGCGCTGCAAGATCCAATCTCTTTTTGGATTTTGGAATTTTAATTTACACTTGCATTAAGATCGTCGATCGCAACAGAGAGTTGAGACCTTTTCAATAGGAATGCATGAACATTGTTCTTGTGACACACCAAGTAGGCAAGTAGATTTCTTAGATAATTTCAGTCAAATGGCTTTGCTTCAATCTTCAATATAATAACTTGGTGAGTGATTGTAACTTATTTATTTGCTTGCACATGAGACCTCTATCGAACTAGTAGAACATGGGGCAAATTATGTTCGGTGAAATTTGAACAGACCAATGAAATAAATCTGTGTAGGTAGCTTCTAAAAACGGAGAAACCAACTGAGGTGATTTTGGCCTTCTAAATTTTTCAATTTTGCGATGTTGGCATCCAAATTTAGATGAGCGATTTTGACCCCTTTTTGACCAAATTGAGGTAATGTGGATTTTTTCTGTTTACTCGTGGCATGTGCTGTCATCGGCAAATTTCACTTTGTTCTTTTGTGTTCAACTGAATTTTGTGAATCTATATCTTCGGTCTATCATATGATAGCATATGTCATGCATAAAAGAAGGGGCTTTGCTTATGGAGAAATACTTTGTTAGACACAACACTAAATCTTACATGTTAGGTGCGCACACACGTGAAATTAAAAAAAATAAAAAGAAAATGATTAAAGTGATATAAATTGATGTGACTATTTTCTTTATCTTTTAATTTGGGTTAATGGTGCTTTACCCCCTGTAATATAGGTCATTTTCAGTTTTACACCCTATAATTTTTTTTTATTTACCCCCTGTAAAATATTTTTGTTTTGATTTACCCCCTAATAGGTCATTCAAAAACCAGAATTTCTAAAGAAAAAAAAAAATAAAAAATTGGTTTTTGAATGACCTATTAGGGGGGTAAATCAAAAAATATATTTTACAGGATGTAAAACCGGAAATGACCTATATTACAGGGGGTAAAACACTATTCCTTTTAATTTTTTTGATTTATGTGTGTGCGCCTAAATTGTGTGCACAGATGCGTGTGTCTATGCAAGACTATCTCTTGCCGATGATAGCACATGTCATACATAAATACATAAGAAAGAGAAATATTTTAGTGATGGGATCGACACCATTCTTCACCTAATCCCTTACATCTTGATAACCAAACACAACCTTCATTTGCTTACACCATTTGTCAGAGTTCTTTCCATCCAATATGGTAAGATTTACCGGAAATTGCCCACTTAATCGCGTTGTAATTTAAACACTTGACATGACTTGAACAATGTTCTTGACGTCAGATTCACTTATGTAGTAGTACACATTTATACTTTCACACATTACATCATCATAACTAAAATAAAAATCCGTTGGTGATTACCAAACTCTCCTTGAATCTTAATTTTAGCTAACTACCAACCAACACTCAACTAACTGTATTTTTAACATTTTTCCACAATTGGTGACAATTTTAAATGTTTAACACGAATTATACCCTCACTACCGGTTGTGCAACACAACCAGAATAGAGTGCAAGGTAACAACTCAGTTTGGGAGAAACCGAGCAAGACATGGTTGAAGTACAATGTGGATGCCGCGTTCCATGACCGTAACCATCTTACATCTTTTGCATGTTATGTTAGAGACTCCCGGAGGCAATTAATTCGGGCCCAAACGAAATGGAAACGAGCAAATATGACAATTTTGGAGGGGGAGGCAGTAGCCTTACTCAATGCTATTCATTTTGCTGATGTGAACAGATGAGACTGGGTTGTCTTTGAGTCTGACTTTGCTACTTTAGTGCAAACTCTATCGTCTCCGGGTCATGGTGATTCAGAATTCTATGCTATTGTTTCTAGTATTATTTATAAGTTATCCTTACATTCCAACTTCGAGGTGAAGTTTGTTAGGAGACAAGTGAACATGGTTGTTCATACTTTAACTAGGGCGGCCTGTTCTTGGGCTAGTCACCGCATTTTTAATTCTTATCATCCTTGTATTGCACATTGGTTGATTAATGATAGTTAACTTTGATTTGGTAAAAAAACGAAGAAGGTGTATTAGCAAAAAAAAGAGTGTGCTAATAGCACTGTTCCCAATAACAAGTTTCTTCATAATTTCGCGGGCACAATTTCGCGGTTCATCGGTTTTGCAGTTGAAACTTGGAATGCTTCATTCCTTCGAGAATTTGCAATTCCAAACCTAAAAATTTTCTACTGGTAACAATCAAATCAAATTCGAACTTCTTCAATTCGCATCAATTAATCAATCATCAATGGTTCTTGAATTCCACGAACACATAATCACAATGCTTCTAGAAGACACCAATGGCGGACTCACAATTCTCTCATCAGGTCTCTCCTTATCAAAACTCATCTCATCTCTTCTCCTTCTTCACTCTTCTTCACAACGCACACTTCTCATTCTCTCTCCTTCTCCCACTCTCAAATCCAAAATCAATTTCCATCTCAAAACCCTAAACCCCCAAATTCACCAAATCCCGACTGAAATCACCGCCGACCTCCCCGTTAACCACCGCCACTCTCTCTATTCCTCCGGCCACGTTTGTTTCATCACTCCTCGAATCCTCATCGTCGATCTTTTAACAAACAAACTTCCTACCTCAACAATCTCCGGTATATTAATCCTCAATGCACATTCAATTTCCGAAACTTCCACTGAAGCGTTTATTGTAAGAATTTTCCGTTCGTTTAATCGCGATGCGTATGTTAGAGCATTTTCTGATCGTCCTCAGGCGATGGTTTCTGGTTTTGCGAAGGCTGAGAGGACGATGAAGTGTTTAGGGTTACGGAAGTTACATTTATGGCCGAGATTTCAGGTTTATGTGAGTCAAGAGCTTGAAAGGGATCCACCGGATGTGGTGGATATTAGGGTTCCGATGACGAAGTACATGGTGGGGATTCAGAAAGCGATTGTTGAGGTTATGGATGCGTGTTTGAAAGAGATGAGGAAGACGAATAAGGTTGATGTGGAGGATTTGACAGTGGAGAATGGGTTGTTTAAGTCGTTTGATGAGATTGTGAGAAGACAGTTGGATCCAATTTGGCATACTTTAGGGAAGAAGACTAAGCAGCTTGTTTCTGATCTTAAGACGCTGAGGAAGTTGCTGGATTATCTAGTCAGGTTATTGTTGTTGTTTGTTCATTGCATCTGCATTTTATCTGCTTTTCGATGTTTTAACTTGCAGTTGTAGTAATAGTTGCTTTGTAGTTCTTTGTATTGTGGAGAATCATGGTGAAATGTGGTTTCAATTGCGGTTATAGAGAATTTCGTAGACTAGGGCTCTGGTGAAAAATAACGGATTGTGGATAAGTCAGCTTATAGCAGACGAACTTATGGCGGATAGCTTATAGAGGATAAGCTAGTTGATTGAATTTGTAGTGTTTGGTAAAATTAGCGGTTGAACTAACTTATGAATATGAAATAACATAAAAAAAGATGTGTTTGATTGATATTTAATTTTCTTCAATTAAGAGAACAAGGGTAAAATTGAGAGAGAAAAATCATAAGCTATTTGAATTAGCTTATAAAAAAAATGGTATAAGCCAGTAAAAATAAGCTATAAGCTCGTGAGAAAATGACGGTTACCAAACATGTCTTTTTTAGTTAGATGAGCTTAGAAGATATCAGCTATTGGTTGCGGCTGCAGGCCCTTTTTTATCATGAGCACTGATTGTTGTGTGGTTTTTTACTGATAGGTATGATGCGGTGACTTACTTGAAATATTTGGATACACTCAGAGTGTCGGAGAGTTTTCGTTCTGTTTGGATATTTGCGGAGGCAAGCTATAAGATATTTGACTATGCAAAGAAACGTGTTTACCATCTTGCGAGGTCAGATGGTGTGAAATTGAACGAGTCTAGTAAGAATGTCAAAAACAAAAAGAAAAAAGCCAAGGGGGATAACGAAGACACTGAAGAAGGTAATAACTTATCATTATGTTTTCTTTGGTTTTTTAATCTCACATAGGTTGTGATTTTTGGCTTTGCTTAATTAAATGAAAAGCTTAATTAATGAAAAACTAGCATTTAAAAAAATAAAAGAGGCAGAAAGGAAATGAGATGTGCTATGCCAAGCTGTGGACTGCATTTGTTTTTTTTCTTAATTTTGCTTTGCATGCTTGTGTGGCAGCTGATGTCACTGCCTCAACCAGTTCAAATCATGGCATAGTATTGGAAGAAGTCTTGGAAGAAGCACCAAAGTGGAAGGTCTTACGTGTGAGTCAGTGAGTTCCTATTCTAGAAAGTCTCTGGCTTATCATCGTTTTATTTGATTTGGAATGCGAGACAGACACTGATTTGGCATTGTTTTGATTTGACTAATACTTTTCTAAGTTCATTCAGATTTTCAAAATAGGATGACCTAAAGTGGGTTGTGGAAAAATAGTTTAATTTGATAAATGTTGGATATTTTGGGATGAATCTTGATTTGATCATATCATTATAGGATATTCTTGAAGAGGTAGAGGAGGAAAGACGAAAGCAAGGCATGTTGAGGGAAGAAGTGTTGGCTGAAGGTGAAGACACCAACAATGGCATTGTATTGGTGGCATGTAAAGATGAAAGGTCGTGCTTGCAGCTTGAAGAATGCATCACCAACAGTCCGAAAAAGGTTGTCTTTGTTTATGTCTTCTTATAAAATAAGGTGTGATCTGAATGTAATTCCGCACTTGATTTAATCAGTGACAGTGGTCAATTTTGTATGGTCTAGTAGCTCATCAGCTTCGTGGCACAAAGCCAAACTTATCCTAACCAATTCTATGCTAAAAACATAAAAAGAGTTTGTTCTGATAGTTTTGTTTCTTTAAAATATTATGAATCTGAGGCAAAAGAGTTTGTTTCTTTAAAATATTATGTATTCTTGATGGCAATTTTGGATAATAAGATTAAAAGAAGATTTTAGAGAGAGATTTGAATGCGCAAAATCTGCAAATCAGTATTTTGCCTGTGAGTTTTGGTATCGTTTCTTTTCATTGAAGTTCATGATACTGATATATGATGATTACCATGAATTCTATTCAAAGTGGAAATAACATGATGGGGCAAGTAATTGCTATCTAATTTTATGAAATTTGTGGATACATATAATCTGGCTTTACTAGAATACCAGACGAGTTTTCATAGCTTCAATCTGTAGCAGTGATTGACTGAATATTGGAAACTCATTCGTTCAATTTTATTGGCAGTGATTGGATGTGCACTTGTACTGACTGTAGTCTGTAGCAAAAGGCTGTGAGGCTATTGAAGCAATTTTTTTTCCTCATCTTCAATGTGATTCTCATTAGTTCTTGTTTTTAATGTTTAAATGCTTCTTCTATAATTGTATGAAAAGTTACTTATTGTTTTATATGTTTCTACTGTGTATAGCTTAATGCTTTACTTTTTTGTGATTATGATGGAAGTGTGCTATTCTTGGTTCCTTGAGTTTTTGCTGGTTGATAGTCTATAAGAGTAAGACATGAAGAGACTGACTTTCATATTTTGTCTATTGTTTTTTGATTGTGAAGGTCATGCAAGATGAATGGAAGAAGTACTTACTGAACAAAGTACAACTGCGTGATGTAGTGTATAAGAAAAAGAAGCCAAAGGATCCCAAGGGTTTTGGGATTCTTAATGGAGTCACTCCCATACCCCTTGCACAGAATATAGAAACTGGCGGCATCAATAAGCAGGAGCATGATGCACTTCTGGCAGCAGCTTCAAAACTGCGCAATCTTGCTGAAAAAGATCATGTTGTTGAAGATACTCCTCAGTCTGATTTGGGTGGACATGTTCGTGGAAAAGGCAAGAGAAAATTGGGGAATAGAAATGGCCCAATCATTATTGATGGCTCTGGTGTTCAGAGTAACAATAAGGAGGAAGTTGCAAGTGGTAAAACTGGGATATCCAATTCAAAAAATAAAGCCCACATGGGTGAAACTAGTGCTGTCAGTACTGATAGAGTTTGTGAAACCAAACACGGGGGGATATCTGTAGACGACACAGTTCTTCGGAGGCATACCTTTCCTGATGCCATGGCAAGAGATGGGAAGCCACTACCACCAGTACATTTTTATGCCCTCGAAAGTGATCAGCCTATACTGGACATGTTAAAGCCCTCTATAATTGTCGTTTACCATCCTGACATGACCTTTGTAAGAGAAATCGAAGTCTACAAAGCTGAGAATCCCTCTAAAAGGTTAAAGGTATACTTTATTTTCTATGAAGATTCTACCGAGGTTCAGAAGTTTGAGGCGAGTATACGTAGAGAGAATGGAGCATTTGAATCTTTGATCAGACAAAAATCTATGATGATGATTCCAATTGACCAGGTTTGTTTTACTATAGTTGTTTACCTCATGTTTTTCTTTTTGATTCTGGTTGCTGCTTCGGTCCATTGTTCTGGAAATGGCTGCCTTCCGTATAGGAATGTGGATAATGGGCATGGAAAGTGATCAGCCTATACTAACTTTCATCTTACATTGTTTTCCTCTCTTTTCTGATTGGTGCTTTTGGCCTGCTGTTTATCAGAGTGGGCATGGTTTAGGATTTAATTCTACCCTAGATTCAGATTTAAATACTACCCAGAACTCAATGACCAGAAAAGCTGGTGGGAGAAAGGAGGTTGATAAAGAAATGCAGGTTTGTGATATTTTCTTACCTTTGATGTCTATCTATTCTATGCCTCATATACTTGCCACGGAGTTTATAGTTTGGTAATTGCAACATTTCAGGTCATTGTGGACATGCGGGAATTCATGAGCAGCCTTCCAAATATTCTTCATCAAAAGGGAATGCGCATAATTCCGGTGACCCTTGAAGTTGGTGACTATATCCTATCACCATTAATTTGTGTGGAAAGAAAAAGTATTCAGGATCTCTTCCAGAGTTTCACATCTGGTCGTCTATACAACCAGGTGGAAACAATGGCGCGATATTATAAAATACCGGTGCTCTTGATTGAGTTTTCACAGGATAAGAGCTTCTCATTTCAGGTTTGCTGACTAGTATACAACTCTATCTTCTGCTTTTACTGTCTTGTTACTTACTATCAATGGCTTGTTCATATTCAGGGGGGTGGGATGTTGTTTTGACAGGCAGGCAACCCATTTACAAGAATGCTTGCCATTACTATTTTGGTCCAAATTAGTACTAAATATCTGGGCACTGGGCATAATGTTTGAATTTTAGTATGACTTGTGTGCTGGTAGAAAGTTATTGTTTTTTTTCATTGCTTGAAAAAAAGAGAAAATGAAAATGAAAAAAAAAAGATATAAATGATTACTCAAACAAGCTTACATCATACATGGATATATTTATAATGTACATTTGTTTTGTGGAATAGCTAGTGACATTTGATCTGTCTTGGATGTCTTTACCAGTCTGCCAGTGATATTGGTGATGACGTGACACCCAATAGCATTATATCTAAGTTGTCATTACTTGCTCTACATTTTCCCCGGCTACGTATAATCTGGTCTCGAAGTTTGCATGCAACTTCTGAAATATTTGCTTCACTAAAGGCAAATCAAGATGAACCAGATGAAACAAAAGCAATGAGAGTGGGAGTCCCCTCAGAAGAAGGAATTGTGGAAAGTGATGTGAGGTAAGTTGCTATTTCTTAGTTTTATATTTCTAAAGTAGCTTCATGCTGCCAAGGGTATAAATTTATTGTAATTGTACGAAACATTGATGGATTGTTTTCTCCATAGTTTTAAAGCCATGTTGGTGCATCTCCTGTTTCCATGCTCATGTGATATAGGCTTATTACGTTGCTAGCAACAAATATTGATTTGTGTAGGCTTTATATAATTTTAGGCAATTTTTTCACTAATTAGAATTGCCATGTCTCAACAAGAATATTTCCTTGCCTATCAATATACACAGGTTTCATGCATGACTGCACAAACATTTAAACTGTAGAGCTCAGGATGTTGGAGTCTTTCTATCAAAATGTGTCACTTGAGTTTCTAAGCAGTGATTCATTTTCTGTTCCTAATGTAAATTTTGGGGTTAATGCTGTGATCACAGGGCTGAAAATTACAACACATCGGCTGTGGAGTTTCTAAGACGACTTCCAGGTGTTACAGATTCTAATTATAGGGCCATAATGGATGGATGTAAAAGTTTGGCAGAACTTGCACTTCTTCCGGTAGAAAAGCTAGCTGAAATAATGGGTGGTCATAAAGCTGGTCGTACCCTTAGAGACTTTCTAGATGCTAAATATCCCACTTTGTTGTGAGGCAAGCTAAGACAATTCATTTGTCGAAATGGTGCTGACAATTTATTCAAGTTTTATATTATTTATCTATTCTGCATCAATATATCATCATTGGGTCTATTATTTCTCATGTTCATGTTTCATTACTCCAGTGTAAATTTTAAAGCACGTGTTACTGTATTATTAATATTTCATTACTTTTATGTTTATATGTGTATTCTCATTGTTTCATTAGGATTTTACAAATGCATCCATTCAAATTACTCGACAAGGCCACTTTCTTAGACTAAATCCTAAAATATCTTATCTTTTTTAAGACGTTTAAATATCTCAATAAATATCTATCTGGCGTGATTTGATTGGATGTATAATGTAAAAAAATACATTGTTAGTGGATATAAATTAATCTCTTCACATATTTAGCTTCCTCTTTTTTATATAGGGTTTTGCATATTATTCTCTTCACATATTTAGCTTCTCTTTTTTAGAGGGTTTCACATATTTAGCTCATTTTATTTTTGAGAGAGCTCACTGCCGTGTTAGGCTAGTTTGAGAGAGCTGACTGCCGTGCCAATTGCAAATTTTCCTCCCTTCTTATCATGTAATTAATTCCATTAAAATTTCCAACTTCAAATTTGAACTATAGCAATAAAATTAAACAATAGAAAAGAGTGTTTTGTATGGAAAAAAATTGGTTGAAAGTGGAGAATCCATCCTACGTATCCCATAAGTTTCTATGGAGATTAGTCAATGTTAAACATGGTGGAAATTTTTTATATGTTGTACAATTTCATTTCTTTACTCTAAAACTTAAGTAATAGACGCTTTCATTTCTACAACTAGTAATAGATTGACGCTTTCATTACTTTTGAGAAATAAAGAAGATTTTTATCCGTTTGCACAAGTATTTATTTATTTAGAAAAGTGTTTTAATCTTTTTTTATAGTATTTATTTTTTGAAAATTTATACTATTTTTTTCATAATTTTTTTAAATAATATGCTCACAAGTCCTAACTCAACTAATAAAAGTTAAAATCACTAAGTTGTACGGTTTTATCGGAGTTTGACCCCGAGTTTTCCCACTTATGTGTAAGTTTAAAAACATTGTAGATAAATAGTTAGTTTAAAGTTCATGCAAACAAATCTTATTAAGATATTATTTAAGGAATTCATAAAGAGAAAGATTATCTTAAAAATACATGTAAAAACAATAAATACTCCATCTATTATTTACTATAAACATCAACAAAAATCATATGATACTAAGTGTGTGTTTGGTTATGCGGTGACGAAAATTGATTTTGATCAAAAATGAGTTTAGTGTAAAGTGATTTATGTTTGGATACTTCAAAGTAGAAGTGATTTATATGAAAGATGTTGTTGGGATATTGTGTCAAAATTGCTTTTGGATATGTAAATTACCAAAATGGGTTTTAACATGTTTTATATAGATATTAAATTTCATTTTCTCCTTTATTTGTTTATTTTATCCTTTATTTATTTTTGATTAAATTG
>Ga0315913_1001023_pt1 | contig 28832 bp, 10 predicted proteins | sample MpolsnodulesMG_FD_207736 | JGI IMG/M metagenome (GOLD analysis project Ga0315913, IMG submission 207736) | Medicago polymorpha root nodule microbial communities from Los Angeles, California, United States - small nodules | ecosystem: Host-associated > Plants > Roots > Nodule | place: USA...
AAGAAGAGGGATACTACTGCATTGTCAACTAAGATGTCTTTTGTTGATGATGACAAGGAATTGTACATTTCGTGTAAGAAATCAAAGGTGGCTATAGAAAGCAAACAAGGAGAAGAAGTGGAAATGCATGAAGAAATGGAAGAAGAAGAAGAAGAAGAAGAAGAAGAAGAAGAAGAAGAAGAAGAAGAAGAAGAAGAAGTGGAAGTGAGGTCTTTTGATGAATCTACTCAGAAGAGGGATACTACTGCATTGTCATCTAAGATGTCTTTTCTTGATGATGACAAGGAATTGTACATTTCGTGTAAGAAATCAAAGGTGGCTATAGAAAGCAAACAAGGAGAAGAAGTGGAAGTGGAAGAAGAAATGGAAGAAGTGGAAGTGGAAGAAGAAGAAGAAGAAGAAGAAGAAGAAGAAGAAGAAACAAAATAATGAAGCTGCTTAGTTTTGGTTAATTAGAACTGACTTGATGGCATAACTAGTTTAGTTTTGTTGAATTGAAACTTTAGTGTATCATGCAGATTTTTTCCAGAAACTTATCACGAATTAAAGAAACAAAACATTGAAGCTGCTAGATCATCCGTGCTTATATAATGCCAACAAGGATCAAACTGGCAATCTCTTGCATCCAAGAAAACTGGCTAATTCTATTTTATGAATTATTCCATCTTCATGCACCTGCAATCTCTTGCATCCTCCATATGTTCAATGTGCAAATGAATTAACAACAATCTATCTCTATTGATCTATTATGCAATTTGTCTGTTATTGTAAGAAAGAATGAAAACTCGAGACGATTCTCAAACATGGTTATCTCAATTTTGTTGGTCCCTGTTCTTTCTAGAAACGTTCTTCTACAAGTTTATATTTTGTGTCAGAGAAATTAAAGTGGTACTAATAGTCATTTTTCAATTGTTCCTTGCATATGATTAACTGTCTGTTTAAAATAGTAAAACTGACATAACCGTCAAAATGAATTTGGCTTCAATTTGCTGTGGAATTCATTCTATTTGCCCTCCTTTACGCATTGGTGTCAAAACTCTCTCCATTGGGAGTGAGAGTGCATTGACCTCTAAACTACATGGCTATTCCTTATGTGATGAGAAAACACAATTTTTCAAAGTTAAATCTTATTAGTACTTAGTTATAAAAGAAAAACAATTCTTAATAGTACTTCCCCAGATTTCAAGTGTGCAGAGAAAACCATTAGTCTTTTATATAGTGATCATAGGTTCGGACTCATTCAATCACTATTGTCTTTGAAGATATTCAAGATGACTAAATTGAACATGAGACTGTCATATCAGGTTTTAGGTGTCTTTTTCTCTTTTCTTTTAACCTTAACTCACCCTATAGAATGAGCGTGCTCAGTAGCCATCACTACAACCTCGAATTTGGCCACAAAATTTGATGAGTATCCTAAATTTAATAACAGCTAAAGCTGCAATGAAACTCGAGCTACCGTCACGAAAAGTTGCATGGGAAGCTCTGTCAGGAGAGGCTAGGGCAGCACCGTTTATGTTGCATTTCAATCAGTTGGTGGGAGGAGCTTCACAATAAAATTCTTTGATAGCTGGATGCTTTCTATTACTTCTCTTTCAATTATATATATTTTTAATCTATGTGAATTAGTTGAATATATCCGTTGTTTTGTGTGAATAATCTGTTTCTAGCGGAAATTGTTACACTACCACAACTTGGTGAACCTTCCAATTTGAAGAGGTAACTAAATTTGACGTTGGATATGTTTTGAATATGATTACATCACGCGGAGAACAAATGTAAAAAAATAGTGATAAATGCCTTTACATTAATTTCGTTGCATGGTATGACATATTCCCTTGTCAATTGGTCTATTAATATAAACTAAACTGAAACCAATGTCTCTCATTGTCTAATGACTTCATCACACACCAGTCCACAATGCAAAAATCAGCACAAAATAAGCATTTGTTTTACTTCTCTCTATCATATTCGTAGCAAATGCTTCACTTTTCTCAATCCTTAGCCTAAAGGGTCTCACCATCGACAGCTATCATGAGGAAGCCAAACTTAGAGCTTCAACTGCTAGAGGATATAATATCCACAGCAACAAAGTGTTCCATGTCCTCCCCAAAGGACATTGAGTTCCATCGTTCGGCACTTCAATACGTTCAAACGTCCTTCAAAACTGATCACAAAGATTTCATATCAGGACCATGCTCTTGACTCAAATAGGGACCCGGTTCCTCATCAAGGTTCTAAATGCCATAACAAGTTTCTCTAGTTGCTGGTGTTTTGTGTAAAATTCAACTATGCATATAAGATAATTAAGCTTGTTATTATATCACAGTTAGTTGCAAATACATGTTTTTTCTTTAGGATGGAGAATAATAATATAGTTGTGTTTTTTTGTAAGATATTTTTAGTATTAATTATTATATCTTCAAATTACTCCTAGTTTTTTTTTGTTTTTTAACAAGCAAATTACTCCTAGTTATTTCACCATCTTTCCTGCAAGAATTAGAAAAAGATGCGATGTAATGAACTCCAATACAAATTAATGAGATAAATTATTGATGTGGTGGAAAAAATGAGATGATGTGCCACAATAATTTCTAAAATATAAATAATGAACAGCTTTCGTTTTTTTGGGTAACATTTAACAAATTTAATCTAGTAACTAATAAGCATTTTTTTTCATTTTCATGATTTATTAGTACTAGTTAAATGAGTCTTGTAGTATTAAGGGACCAAGGGAGTACCACAAGGATCTAGTGAAGTGTTTGGTGTGCAATGTTGTGAATAATGTAAACTTATGTGTTCGAAAGTTTTCTTGAATCCGCATGCAACTCACTGTAAACTTAATGGGTGCTCCACTTCATATCTGGGTCCAAATATATATTCTCCATCAAAATCATCAAATATTACTCGTAATTTAAATGAATTCGTTTGGAGGGACACATCCTTTGATCATAAAATTGCAATAAGTATTAGAATAACATTTTTAGTGATGCGAGGCAATATTTTCTTGAGTTAAATCTTATACAGGTTATCTTATACTCAAGTGGACGAAGAGAGAAAACCTTTAACCATTTATATATTACTCAAAATATTTGAGCTCAACTTAACCATGAATGATGTGGATAACATATCGAAAATATCCAGGAGAAAAAATTAATCAAGCATTTTATTTAAGTTTATAAGAGTTTGTTTGGTGTGTAAGATAAGATAGAGACATAATATGATAATGAACTGAATAAGGATAGAAAAAGATAGTTACATGATATTTCATCATGTGTTTGGTTCACACATATTAAGAAAGATGATACCATTATTTAAAAGACTATTTGATGCAAAATCAATTTTTCACAATCCTATCATAGCATTTTATTTTCAACTGTTGCATATAATTTTCCAATCAACAAGTTTTTTCAATTAACAATTTTTTTTTTCCTTCGATTGTTACATAAACTTTTTCAATCATCATCAATGGTAAAACACATGGAATATGAACAAATAGCCGAAGCAGCCAAAAAAAAAAGCAGTAGTAAGAAATCGATTCGTGAAATAGAAACACAATCCACGGAAAAAAAAAGGCAACAATTAAGCAAAGAAATAGGAACACAGGGAAGAAATAATGAATCAATTGATGAATTTTTTTTTGTTGAAAGAAAACATTATCTGAAGGGAGACGGAGAGAGGGAAGGAGGGAGAGTCGTGAACTAAGAAATGGATGATACACGTAAAAGAGTTTTTACTGTCAAGTTGTTAATCCATAAAAATTAAAGACTAAGGATAAAAATATCAAAGGGTGAGTCAGATAGGATTAAAAATATGTTTAATTTATCTTTTCTTGCACCAAACAACGACTTGAACCACGATATGATAATTTTATTTTATCTTATTACTCTATCGTGTGTACCAAACGAATCCTAAGAGTCTATTAGGTAGAGTTTATTAGAAAATAAATTTTTGTAGTTACTTGTACTTTAATAAATTTTTGATATCCAATAAACATATATTAAAAAATTAGTAGTTGTATGACTTGACAAATTAATATAATTTTTTTTGTTGATTGACAAAATGACAATAACAATTGGAAGCTTACACACATAAATGAATTAGGAGTTGGAGTTTGAACTCCGCTCATTTTTTTTAATGGCAAAGATATATATATATATAGATAGATAAAATAAATAACTGTAGAAGATACACCAAAAGAGCCGATAAAAGTTCTCGTGAGCTTAGCTCAGTTGGTATGGACAATGCATAATATATGTAAGATCCGGGGTTCAAACCCCAGCTACTACAAAAAAAAAAAGAGCCGTCAAAAGACGCTCACAAAACCACCATCGAACAACTCCCGGGACAAACCCCCAAGGGCCGCACCACAACACAACAACAAGGAAAGGGGGAAAATAAACCTCAAAAGGAGAAAGACACCGCCAAGGAAACAAGAAGAAAAAAAAAACCACAACCGCTCGACAAAAACGGAAGCCGGAACAGAAATAGACGAACAAAGAAAAGTTTGAACTCCGCTCATGACGTCTCCCTTAACAATATCGATATTTTTTGTCCGTTAAACTGAGACTTTTTTTTTTTTTTTTAACTAAGACTTATGGGAAAATTAATAAATGTCCTATTGGTGACATTGTAAAACTATTTTAAATTGTCGGTAATTGTCTATTAAACTCATGTATTTAACACTACTTTTCAAATTTTTGATAAGATTAACAAGTGTTTTGCGATTTTGATTCCTATTGATATGAAATAGTTTTAAAAAATTGAAGAGTCCATAAAGTCTATCTCAACTATTAATATCAATACCTTAGGTTAGATACCTTCATTCAAAGATATAATCGTGCGTGTAAATCTCTGAAGATATTCATTAATTTGTTTCTATAAATGTCAACAAGTATGACTCAACAATAAAATATGAGATAGAGACCGAAGGGATGCAAGTCAGCAACCCTTTTTGAAGTGGAGTGGACCCCATTCATTCCCGCACACAAAAAAACACCACCTTTCAACATTACAACGTTATTTATTTCCGCCTCTTCCTCTTGTGTTTCTCATTTGTGTTTAGGGTACAACTCTCATTTACTGTTTCAATTCAATCGCTGGTAGTAATTATCCTTCATTCGCTTACAAATCCAACAAAACATTCCCATGTTTTATTTTTATTTTATCATTCATATTTCCAACCTTATTTTCATGCCATGCATGTCAAAAAAACTATTTGATGATGATTGATCTAGATTCAAACTTTACTACTTGCATGATGCTAGCTAGGTTTTCGTTTTCCCTTGCTTTCTGATTCAAACTTGAAACCTTTATTTTATTCAAGTATTATATTACTACTTCATGATGATTGATCTATGATTTAACGTGATGTGCTAATGTTTTCTTTTTTGTGGTTTTATGTAGTTCAATAATGGCTGATCACAATTTAGGGTTTTCTCTAGACTCCACACTGGATGATAATGTCCCTTTGAATCTAGATTCTAGGTAGGTTCCTTTACTACATACATGATGCATTGCATCTAGGTTTTCGTTTTCCCTTGCTTTATGATTCAAACTTTGAAACCCTTTATTTTATTTCTTGGTCTTCAAATTTAGTTATGTATTATTACTACTACTTGATCATGATTGATCTATGATTTTAAGTGATATGCTGCTAATGTTTGCTATTTCGTGGTTTTATGTAGTTCAATCATGACTTCGGATAAGGCTTCGGACAACAAGTTAGGGTTTTCTGAAGACTCCAAAATGGATGATAATTTCCTTTTGAATTTGAGGGATACTACTACACGGTCGGTTAAGAGGGATTTTGACGATGACAAGGAATCACATATTTCGTTTAAGAAATCAAAGGTGGTTGTGGAAGAAAGCGAACAAGGAGAGGGAGGAGGAGAAGAACAAGATGTGGATCAGGAAACAGAAGAAGAAATTAAATCTGGTAAATGATCTTCATCATCTAGTTTATTAATACAACATCATTTCAATTTTATCATTTAATATCTTTAACCTCATCTTCTTTAAAAAAAATAAAAAATCTTTAACCTCATCTGATCAACCCAATTTATTTAAAATAATATTTTTCATCGTGTTAAAGATTTACACCTATGGACACGTTGAAATTTATTCCTAGTTTGATATATCACACTCTATCAAACTAATTTTAATTACATAAATGCTAGACATAGAAAATGCTTAATTCTGGCCAGGCAAACTTTTCATTGGCCAACTTGCTTTTCGCGACCATATCCTGATAAAATGGTTAATTCTACTGAGAGGCGCACACCGCCGTTTGAGTGTTATTGCCTCCATTTCAAGAAATCACATTAGTGCAAGCAAGCCCCATGTGCACTTTATTGGCTAGCTAGAAAGGAGAACTAAGAGAAGTGTACCTCACTTAGGAATTTTTCAAATTTTAAACCATTGGATTAATTATTTTTTTCAAATTGTTGTAAGGGATCTTATCTCACACACATCGTCGCCTTGATTTACTGATGTTTCTATAAATATGGGGGCTTAATTGTTAGCTAATTATACAGTTGCATGATGTTTCTTACATAGGTGATCAAGAAAGTAGTGACGAAAATGATGAACTTGGGTCGCTTGAAAATTACATTCTTTTTAATCTTCAAGCAGCATCAGATCCAGCAAAAATTGCTTTGGATATAATACAGAACCCCATTATTAAAATGGAGCATAAGATGGGAGACAATGCTGTAATTATTGATGATAGCAACATTCTTGTGCTCAAAGAACTGAGGAAAATATCACCAGATATTAGACCTCATGTTAGAGAAGAAGCAATGAAGCTAGCTCTGGATGTGGAAGCTTACATATTACAAAACACTGAAAATTCAGCGGCAATTCTGGGTTTTCTACTCCTTGTGTCAATTTATGGATTAGCTATTTGTTTGGATGAAGATGAAGTTCTTAAGCTTTTTGGTTTTGCTGCTCAGCACGAGATGGCTGTAGAGCTGTTTGGAATTCTTGGTTTTGCAGATAAAGCTTCTGGTATGTTAGTTTGAGAAATCTTTTTTGTTTCAGACACTCAGCATAATACTTATTTTCTCCTCACTTAAAATTTGAAGTGTAAGTTACATCAAATGTGTTGATATTCTAGGGCTTCTGCATGGTATATAAATACAAAATATACTAAGATTAAGATTTTAACGGTTGGTAGGAAATTGATCTGATATATAATTCACTTCATACACTAGATGCAAAGGTTTCATTTTGTCTCCGCCAACTGTTCTGTCTCATTTTTTGAGAGAAATTTGGTATCTTGACTAATGTTTGGAAAATGAAATAGACTTCAAATTAATATATAGTTTGTTATCTATGAAGCACCGACACTCACAGGATTAGGCATGACGCATCGGTGTTTGACACTTTAGGACACATGTTTGATAACTTAGACGAGTGCCCCAAATTTTTTCTTTGCTCTGACACACCTTGGTCCCTGCTCAAACACAATATAAACTCATCTATGATAATAATGGACATCCTGTTCTAACGTTCTAATAATGCATGTCTTTTCACATACAAACATTCTACAATTCATGGATGATGATTAAGGAGGTGTTACCACTTACCTCAGCCCAATCTGTTCCGTTTTCGTTAATTAGATTTAGAACTGATTTGATGGCATAATTAGTTAGTTTTGATGAAGTTAAATTTTGGTCTACCTTGCAGATTTGGTAAAGAAACTTATCATAAAGGAACAATATATTGAAGCCGAAAGATTCTTCCGAGCTTATTTAATGCCAACAAAAATTGAACAGCCAATCTCTTGCATTCAAGAAAACAGACTCCATTGAAATCAAGGTTATTTTTTCATCTTATGCTAATTATGTTTTATGAATTATTCCATGTTCATGCACCTACATATTGGTTATAAATTAATGTGTTAAATGTGAAATCAGGACCATCATCCAGTTGTTCAATGTGCAAATGAAGTAACAGGAATGGATTCTCTCTCTATTGATCAATGCAAAAAGGTCTATTATGGTTAGGAAGAATGAAAACTCAAGAGAAGATTATCAAACAGTGTTACCTCAATTTTGTTGGTTCCTGTTTTTCTTTCTTGTATTTTGCTTTTTATATGGTGCCAAATTACATGGCCAAATCTGTAGTTGGGTAACTTAGTATAATGGAAAAGCCATGATTAGCCATTTTGTCTGCATAAGTGTCCCCTTTGCAATAAATGTAGGAAATTTTGAACAATCTAGAATTTGTGATTTTCAAGCAATTGAACGAGAGAGCAATCTGAAGTTTCCAAAGTTATATGTCGGGGTTGGCGTTCGAATCTCAGACGTCCCATTTATTGATTTTGAAAAAAGTGAATTCTAACCACTAGACTACTTGACAAAAAAAAACGTAAGAGTTTGTCGATTGAATTATTTTATAAAAAAAAAAGAGTTTGTGGATTGTAACAGCAAAAAAAGAACATTTTGTCAGCCACGGCTACCGTACACATGCACACTCATCAGAAGAGGTTACGCAGGCTATGCTGACGAAAGCTTGAAATGGAAAAACCATCTTTGCTTATAGCAAACCTGCTCTGATTGATTATTATCATATTATACATTAGGATGGATAATATACACAGTCAAACAATAAACAAAACCAATTAACCAAAACATGAAAGAAGCAGATTTTGGGAGAAAATAAATAATGGTCAGAGCAATCAATCAATACACAAAAGGGTGAAATTATTTGGGGAACCTAAACTTTTTTCTCTTAACCCACTTTTATCTTTTTAATTAATTGTTTATTATTCGATATGTGGGCCGTATCAAGTGGTTTGGCCTGTCCTACATTTTGACAATTGCAGTTCTAACATCAAAATCTTCCTAAAAACACATGTAAAATACTAAAATATCATTTTTATAATTAGAAATCCGGCCGCAGTTAACTACCGTTGAGTTTTTTTAGTCTTTTCCATATGTTTCTAGAAAACATTCAATGTCACAAGCAACCATCCTACATTTTTGTATTGGGTTTAGGTTATTTGACTTATTGACTCATTTTAAAAACACATTATTTTGCTTGATACGTGATAGTATGTATGATAATATTCTCTTCGGAATAAAATATAAGCAAAAATGATAATTGAAAAATTGTTATTTTTTAAGAATTGATGTATGTATACTAAATTTTTAATCAGATATATTGATTTTTCAATTATCATTTTACTTATATTTTATTTATGAAAGTGTGGTAGAATAAATTATTTAAGGGAAATCAATCTTTTTATTTTTTATCAACCATTAGGCTCAATCTATGTTATAATCAGTCATGTTAATTTTATCCATCTTTAAACATAGGGTCCTGTTAACCGGTGTCCCCGGGGCACTGGTTAAACATACCATAAAATGGAACTATTACCATAATTTTGACAATTAACAATTTTTTTAAATGTTATCCATGGATATCTGTATAAACCCGCAGCTACCTCAAAATTCGTGGATTACCCGCTAAACGGATATCCGCGCGGATATGAATATGGTACAAATTTCATATTTATCCAACGAAACGGAGATATCACACTATCTATATCCATTTACATCCTACTATTATGTTTCTTTTTTGAGTAGGCTACTTGACCAAAAAACATAAATGTTTGTTTTAATTTTATGCGAGTGCTAATTGATGTGACTAAATCATTGTTAATTGATTGAAGATAATGAAGAGTGGTTTTTAGAGGTCGCTTGGTAATTATGATAATAGACAAGATATGATAATCATATCATGTTTGAGTCTAGTATTTGATGAGACAACATGATATTTAACTATTTTTTAATTAATAATTTAAACTCTAATATCGCAGCGTTGTTCGTATTTTAAAGGAATTTAATATTTTTTAATTAATAACTCAAATAATAAAATCTAAGAGATACAATTATTAATACAATAATTTAAATGAAGGATATAGTTGAACGTAAAAAAGCCATGAAAAAACATGTATCCCCTTGATATACAGGTATAAATTACAATTTTATCTTTTGTATAATATTATTTAAATTTTTAATTAAAAAAATTAGTTAAATCATATTATAATAGTAATAATATAAGTTAAATCTTTATTTAATTGTGGTGTATTCTAAAAAAATATAACTAAGTATGATAAAATAAACATACAATTAAACATAATATAAAAGCAGAAAGAAAGATATGTTAGTGTCCATCTTGATTCTTGACAATAGTTCATAATAACGAATGAATTTAAAGTAGCTCCGACTAATTTTAATTAAATTTTCATAATAAATATATTTAGAAGTGTAAGTAATTTTTTTCTTCTAATTAACAACAAACAAACTCTACCTCTAAAAAAATAATAAAAATCTCTATAAATTACTGAATCCCAACAATGATATTCACTTGCTACGTTACAAAATGATTTAAAAAGTCAAATGTATCTAGACCAAGAATATTTTACCTTTTGAATTCATTTGCATATATTTTTAGCGAATGAATTATTTGACTAAGTTTTTTTTTTTCTTTTTTTGGTCAGGTTGACTAAGTATGAACAATTGACTGTGTGAAAATTTATTATTGACTACATACATATAAACAATTGACCGTAAATAAATTACCGTTGACAAATTTATCATAGAAAAGTCAAATAGAGAATTGATGTCTACAAATGATTGATTGAAGGTGCAATTTTTTTTACACTGACTATTTCTTTTTGAAGAAAATTGACAATTTTTTTGAAAGGTATGTTGACTGTATATTTATACATTCACAAAAAAAAAAAAAGTCAACTCATAAAAATAGCTTAATTTGATATGAAAGGAAAAATAGAACCAAATTATTATTAAAAAACAACAATAAAAAAAGGAAATTATGGAATATTATTTATTAAATAAAGCACAAGAATTAAAGTGAATATAATGGAATGTTATATAAGAAATAAACGGTTAGCTTCAACTCACCCCACTCTTCCCTCAAAAACTGTCACTAAAATTTCTCTTTGAGCAAACTGTCATTTCTCCTTCCTCTGATACAAGAAACTTAGAAAAGACCATCATCATCATTGTAAGAACCACATTTCTTTTTAATCTTTTTTTTTAGACATTTTGTTAATGGTAATTGTTTATTATCAGTTGTTAGTTATTTCATCATTTTTGAAACTATGAAACAACCTTATTATTAGTATAACTCAACATTGTATGATATGTGTCAGAAAAACATTATAATGTTGTTCATGTTTCATGTTGTTTTCTTTTAGCCATATGTAAATGGTCCTTGCAAATATCAAGTGTTTTAATTTTAGTCCCTTTAAAATCAAATAAATATTCTTACCCAAAATGCTTGATATTTGCAGGGACATTTTTATATCTAAGTCTTTCTTTGATTTGTTGGCAATGCATATCCTTATTAATTATGCCGTGAGTGATGCATGATTTTTCTATAAGTGTTTTGATTTCGTGTTAATAGAGCATACCCTTTTGGGTTAATTGAACACTACCTATACCTTTTTGTTGCGGCAATTTTCATGGAAATAGACCTTTTTTTAGAACCTTGGTAATTATGTTGTATCACTTTGATTATTGATCTAGGAATTTTTAAAGGCAGCTTCTTGATTTTGGTTTTGTCTTTGTTTTTTCTTCCCAGGGTTTTATGTGGTGTTCAAAAATGTCTGTTAAGAGTTCTGATAAGTCAAATTTTGATGGTGTTGGCGGTGATAATGGGCGCTTAACTTTTAAACGCTACACATCATCTGAGAAAAATACTTGGCATTCAAATGCGAGGAACACGGTTTCCTATGATGACGCTGATTATGATGATGATCTCCCTTTGTCAGAAAGGTTATCCCGGATGTCGAATTTGGGAGCATCGAGTAGTAAGTGTTATACTACTACAAAGTCGGTTAAGAGACCATTTGATAACAGCAACTCCTTGAAAAGTTCTGTTAAAAAATCAAAGGTCACACCATATGATAATCAAGTTAAAGATACAAAAAAAGATGACACTCCTTTGTCGAGGAAATATGAAATGCCAAGCAAATCTGCTGAAAAATCATTTTCCTCGCTGAAGGAAGAACTTGCATTTGTAGAAATATCATTTGAAGAATGCAAAAAGAAGAGGCAAGTAGAAGTGGATAGATTGCACGCCATACAGAGAGATATTGAGGGGTGCTCCAAAGATCTTGAAAATATGAAAAAGGAAATGAGTTATGTTGAAAGAATTTACGAATCTCACAAGAAAATGCAGGGAAAAACTGAAGAATTTGTCAAGGATTTTCTTGTAAAGCAAGCACAACTCTCTTTGATGGACGACATGATTGGAGAGCGCAAGAAAGAACTGAAGACAAAAGAAACACAACTTTGTCAAATCATGGATAACATTGATAAGGTCCGTAAAGGGAAGGAGTGGGAACTCAAGGCTTTTTCCCACAGAACTGCTGAATGTACTTTGGAACTTAAGACCAAAGAGAAACTGATTGAAGCAATGAAAAAGCAAATTGACGAACAGGCAGAAAGATTAGAGTCGGAAAGGATGAAGTTTCTGAGGGTAATGCAATTAAGTAAGAATGATCAACGTGCTCAAATGATGGACTATGAGTCAGCGAATAAGCAATTTGAAGAGCAGGTTAAGGAGATTAAGTTAAAAGAGACAAGCTGCAGAGAACGAATGGTGGTGCTTGAGTCAAAGGAGAAGCTCTTTAAAGGCCGTGTAAACAAGCTCAAGCTAAAAGAGAAGCATCTCGAAGGCCAAGTGAAGGAGTTCAAATCAAAGGTGGAGAAATTTCTTTGCCAGATGAAGGAACTTGATCATGAAAAGAAGCATGTTGATAGCCGAATGAAAGAGCTGAAACTAAAAGAGATGCAACTAGAAGGACGAGCGAAGGAGATAGAGTTAAACGAGGAGCAAGTCAAATGCCGATTAAAGGATTTTGATTCAGAAAAGGAGAAATTCAAAAGCCAAGTGAAGGATCTCGAATCAGAAAAGAAGCAATTCAAAGAAAAGTTGCTTGAAGACCAACTGAATGAGGAGAAATTCAAAGGCCAAGTGAAGGAGCTAGAATCAGAAAAGAAGCTATTTGAAGTGCGATCAAAGGAGTTTGATTCAGAAAAGGAGAAATTCAAAAGCCAAGTGAAGGAGCTCGAATTTGAAAAGAAGCTATTTGAAGGGCGATTGAAGGATCACTTGTCAAAAGAGAAGGAAATCAAAGGCCAAATGCAGGAGCTGAAGCATTTTGTAAGCCAAATGGAGAATTTTAAATCAGAAGCGAAACAATTTGAAGGACGATGGAAAGAGCTCGAGTCAAAAGACAAGGAGTTCAAAGCACATGCGAAAGAGCTCGAGCCAAAAGTGAAGCAGTTTGATGGATGTCTGAAGGATCTTGATTTAAGAGAGAGACAATATGATGCTTTAATAGAACCATCCAATGAAGAAGCAGTTTTGGGTAAATGTTCTTTTTCTTTTAGTTTTTTGAAACAATTTCATTTCAACTGTTTGGATTACATCTTTTTTGCTAACTTGAACATATTTGGAAGCTCTTAACCACAACATTTTTTTTTCGTTTTCGCCATGACTGTGTGGTTTATTTACAATATTATGGTAATGCAAAAGAAAGATCTCATATGGTTTATTTACAATATTAGTGGTTAATGCTTGGAAATGAAATAGACTTCAAATTTGTCTTTTTATATGTATATCTTCCATTTTCCAAATGGTTTGACAAATTTCGAACTATTTAGTCCAACCTACTTCGTTTTTTGGTTCACTAGAATTTATTTTATAGCTGCTTTTGTCAGTTTGATGAAGTGACATTTTCTTAAACCTTGCAGTTTTTGTTGAGAATCTTATCAAGAGACAGCAATATGATGAAGCTGTTAGATTCAGTCGTGCATATAACTTCAGCAACAATAATCAACTAGCCGATCTCTTTGAAGAACATGTGCAGAATCTAAAACTAATTTCTGAGAGCAATTGCAAGGAAACCGACTCTATTGAAATTAAGGTTCTTCTTTTTTTTCTTATTCAATTTCTATTTTATGAAACATTCCATCTTCATACACCTTCATGATAGTTATAAATACTTTGAATGTTTTCTCAGGACAAGGCCAGAGGTCAGGAAGTTGCTAGTCTCGTAGCTGTTATCCAATGCATTATAGATAACAACCTAAAATTCAAGGATTTACTTAACAAGATTTACGCTCGTATTCTTGAGCTGAGGAGACAGAGAGGCAAATAGTGTTTTTACTAGAACCGGTGAGTGTCATCATCCAATATGCAACAACCTAATATGCAAAGATATGTAGTCTGGTAGTGGAAACGTGCAAACATGTTCTCTTGTAAATGAATAATCAAGATTTTTTTGTTTCTTACTATGTGTCTAAAATGTTTAATTGGAAGGAAAAAAATTCAAGATCAATTAGCTGGATCATCTCTATCTTTGGCCTACTATTCTTTGTTTCTTTCTTTCTTTCTTTCTTTCTTTCTATTGTATATTGTTTGTCTTTAATTTCTCAAAGGCTTATACTTGATATGCTTAAATGTTTTCATGTACAAACTTGCTATTTAGAGTACATGCCACACTTTTGTTCACAAATTTTATGTAATTAGCTTCGTACACTTGATGCAGTAGTTGTCCGAGAGTTATCTCTCATTTGTTAAGAGAAAATTGAAATCTTGGCCAATGCTTGGAAAATGAAATAGACTTCAAATTTGTATATCTCTCTTTAGTCTTTGTATATACATTGTTATATTTTTTTAAATGGTCCGAGGTGTTTTATTTTCTTCGCATAGTATTTTTGAGTTATTATTTAGCTCAATCTTAGTTTAAGTTAACTAGAACTTTTTATGTCACTGTACCCTGCAGATTTTGCTTAGAATCTTATCTGGAAGTTGCAACATATGGAAGTTATTTGATTCATTTGTGCATATAATAACTTGACCTACAAGAATCAGCTATTTGATCTCTTGCTATAACACATGCAGAATGCAAGAAAACCAACTCTAATGAAATCAAGGTTCTTTTCTTTTCCACATTGCAGGAAGGGAGACAATGCTGTAATGATTGATAATGGCCACGTTTTTCTGCTCGAATAACTGATCAGAATCTCACTACATGTTGAACCTCATGTAAGAGAAGAAGCAATGAAGCTACCTCTTCAATTGAAATCTAACATAAGTGAAAATACTGAAAATTCGGCAGCAATTCTGGGTTTTCTACTTCTGTCAGTTTATGGATTGGCTCCTTCTTTTGATGAAAATGACATTTTGAAGGTTTTTTGGATTTGCTTCTCAGCACAATATTGGTTTAGAGCTGTTTGGAACTCTTGGTTTTGCAGATAAAGCTTCTGGTATGCTACTTGAGAAGTGTTTTATTTCAGACACCAGCTATTATACTATTTTTTTTCTCACTTTAAATTTGAAGTGTAGGTTATATCACGTGTTCATCAAATGTGATAATATATCTAGGGACTCTGCATGATATATACAAATATACTAAGATTAGTTTTAGATGTTTGGTAAAAAAATTGACTGATATGTAATTTGCATCATACACTTGATGCAAAGGTTTCATTGTGTTTCTTCCAACATTTCTGTCTCATTTGTTTAGAGAAATTTTGTATCTTGGCTAGTCCTTGGAAAATGAAATAGACTTCAAATTTAATATATCTCACTTTACTATGAACCACCGACACTCTTGGAATTAGGCGCATCGTTGTGTCGGACACGCGTCGCTGTCCGACACCTCCACAATACTCGCACGACACGTGTCAAACAACTTGGAAAAGTACCCCAATTTTTTTTCCTTTGCTCGGACGCACCTTGCTCACATAAGTTTTCCTTTTCAATTTAGATATTTTATAAATGATTTTCATATTTTATTTAATTAATTGTATGCAAATGAATTAACAGGAATAGGATCATCTCTCTCTATTAAAGGCTAACCTCTATTTGTGCTTCCCAATTAAGTTACCTGGCTTTGGTTGACAATGTATATATATGATAATAATCAGAGGAGATTTTCTGTCAGCAAAGAGCCTTTTACCACTTTAAGCTTTGGTCAGCATAAGCATGGCTGAGCCAAACCTAAACATTTCTTCTTGTTTTTTGTTTCAAACCCAAAAACCAAAATCTTTTCTTTTAGGGGAGAATTATTGTTGTGCTGTTTATTATTTTGTCACTCAAATTAAAATTAGACATCAAGATAAAGAAAGGGAACAAAATTGAGGTATAGTACATTATTTCTTCGTAACCAAACCAACCAAATGATACAAAAATATGGTAAAGATCACATGTAAAGTCAAATTAGTAGCCTACGTGGATATGATGTGTTGCCTAGCTAGGTGTAATATTATTTAGGTTTGATTTTAGGGATCAAACTGAATTTTATACATAAATTAAGGGGATTAAATTGAACTTTCAATACAAGTTAATGGTGTTTCAAAAAGAAAAAAACACAAGTTTAATGGATTAAACTGAACTTTCAGAATACACCTCATATGCCACATGTGTAATGTAAGAGCTAACATTATTTACCATTAATTTAACATAAATGACCAAACTACGCTAACTTATATTAGTTTTTTTTTCTTTCCCAAACAGTCTAGTAGCTATAGTTCTATCTTATAAGATGAATAAGCGGAGCTTTGTCCAAAAAACAAAAAAGATGAATAAGTGGGGTGTTTGAAGTTCGAACTCCGATCCCTATATATAACAATGTATTGTCTCTAACAACTGACTTATGTTCACGGAGACTGCTAACTTATATTAGTTAATGAGCCAACTTGATTGATTTTAAATTAATGGACCAAATAAATATTTAAACTTAATACTAAATATTGTTTTTACAAAAAATAATAATAAATATTTTCTCAATTAATTTTATTTCAATGAGTCAAATGACAAAACTCACAATCATTCCTATAAAAAAACAGTATAAGTTTCAAACTAGAGTTTCAGTATATCAAATTATATGGATTCAATGATATATTCACCCTTTATCAACTATTTATTAATGTAAAATTTAAATAATTTTAAGTTGACAAGGTATGAATGACCATAACAATTTTTTTTAATTGAATATCTTCTACGCGTAATTTTAAAGACTAATTTTTCGAATCAGATTGAACATCAATAAATAACACAAACTTTCAAGAGATTTAACATTTTCGCATTGAATTCAAACCCAAATTCTCATACAATAACGAACACAATTAATGTAATTTTAAAATTTAAAAAATGAAACAAATGTTTGTTAAAAAAAAAATAGTACAGTAAAAGAGGATAGGATTGAATATATTTACTTTTTAGTATAAAAAACAAGGAATAGCAAGGCAAGGTTCCAACCTAGTAAGTAAGTTTTTGCCAATTGAAGTATGGTTTTTGTGGGTCCCACAAAAACACTGCCTCTCCCTTCCTTCCTCCCACAGTGCCACTACGCCATTTCTTCTCTTTGACCACACTCAGTAGAACCAACTTCTTTCCTTTTCACCTTCCCTTTTCTGTTACATTTCTTTTTCATCATCATCATCATCATATTTTCTAACTGTAAGTAAGAACCACATTTCTTTTTTAAACTTTTTTTTAATAAATTTTGTTAATGTTTAATGTTTGTTTCAACTATATATCTTCATATTTGTAACCACCAAACAACATTATTACGAGGTGTTTATGATTTTGTTAATGGTTAATGTTTGTTTCAACTATGTTCATTTTTTAAACATGGTCACTATGTGTTTATGATTTGGGTTTGTTTTTTGAAATTTCCTAAACAAAGCTTCTTCTTTTCAACATCATGTATTCTAACTAAAAGAACCACATTTCTTATATATTTTGCTAATGGTAGTAGTAAATGTTTGTTAGTGAGAGGGTTTCAAAACCATTTTATGCTTTGTGTCAACACAACAGTATCACTGTGTTTATGTTTGATTATTTGTTTTTTTTACCCTTGCTTTGTAATTACTAGTGTTTATCATTTTGAACTGTGTTTATGCTTTGTGTCAACACAATAGTATCACTGTGTTTATGTTTGATTTTTCTTCAAATTTCCTTAACAAGGTTTCTTTTTTATGTGGTCTGAGTGAATGCCATAGCTGAGAAATTGCTTTAAGGGTTTTGCTTGTTTCAACTATGTTCTATTTGAAACCACCAAATAAACTTATCAACATTGTTACTACTAGGTGTTTATGTTTACTGTTGTTTTCTTTTATCCGTTGGCAATGTATATATGTTGTTTGTTAGAGTGGTGGATGCTGTTTTCACTTACCTTTGTTTTTCTGGTTAGATTTTTAAATGTCTATTTTCTTGTTGTTTATAGTTTGAGTTTGTTTTGGAAGTGTATTGTAGAAATTTCTTAAAGGAAGAAGCTTATTTATTGTTTTTTGGTTTTTTTTTTCACAGGCTTTTCTGTGGTGTGAAGGCTACTGTTGAAAAATGATTTTTAAGGGTTCTGATAAGTCAAAGCACTGTGCTATTGGTGGTGGTGATGATGGCCGTTTCACTTTTAAGCGGCACACATCATCGTCAGAGAAAATTACTCGGCCTTCAGAAGTAAGGAATCCAGTTTCTTATGATGATGATGATGATGATGATGATGATGATGTCTCTTTGTCACAAAGGTTATCCCGGATGTCGCATTCTGGAACATGGACTACCAACCGTGATGTTCCTATTAAGAAGAGGCATAATACTGCTCCATTGTCATTGCCAGTTAAGAGACCATTATTTGACAACCGAAGTTCCTTGAACACTTCTGTTAAGAAATCAAAGGCGTTACCGTATGATAATCAACGTAAAGATAAAGACGATACTCCTTTGTCGAGGAGCCTTGCAATGCCAGTTGGTAAATCTGCTAATAAGTCACATTCTCCGCTGAAGAAAGAATTTGCATTGGTAGAAAAATCATTTAACGAATGCAAAAAGAAAAAACAAGAAGAAGAGAAGAGATTGCAGTCCATAAAGAGAGATATTGAGGAGTGCTCCAAAGAGCTTGAAAATATGAAAAGAGAAATTAGTGATGTTGGAAGAATTAAGGAAGCTCACAAGAAAATGCGGGGGAAAATTGAAGAATGTGTCAAGGATTTTGCAGCAAAGCAGGCACAACTTTGTTTGATGGACAACTTGATTGCAGAGCGGAAGGAAGAACTCAAGACAAAACAAACAAAACTCCGTCCACTCATGGATAACATTGATAATGTCTATGAAGGGAAGAAACAGGAACTCAAGGATCTTTATCAAAAAATTGCTCAATGTACTGTGGAACTTAAGACCAAAGAGAAAGAGTGCGATGCAATGAAAAAGCTAATTGACAGGCAAGTAGAAACATTAGAGTCCGAAAGGAAGAAGTTACTCAAGGTAACCCAATCAAAAAAGAATGATCCACAAGCTCAAGTAAAGGACTTTGAGTCAATGAAGAAGCAAACTGAAGAGCAGGTTAAGGAGTTTGAGTTAAAAGAGAAAAGGTGTGGAGAACGAGCAATGGAGCTTGAGTCAAAGGAGAAGCTCTTTGAAGGACGTGTAAATGAGCTGAATTTAAAAGAGAAGCAGCATGAAGACCAAGTGATGGAGTTCAAATCGAAGGTGCAGAAATATCATGGCCAAATGAAGCAGCTTGAATCTGAAAAGAAGCATTTCAGTAGCCGAGTGAAGGGGCAGGAATTAAAAGAGAGGCAGTATGAAGGACGAGCGAAGATGCTAGAGTTAAAAGAGGAGCAACTCAATGACCGAGTGAAGGAGTTTCATTCAAAAGAAAACCAACTTGGTGTCCGTGTGAAGGAGCTCGAATCAGAAAAGAAGAAATTCGAAGGACGATTGAAGGAGTTCCAGTCAAAACAAAAGTTGCTTGAAGACCAAGTGAAGGAGGTTCAATCAATAGAGAAGGAATTTGAAGACCGAGTAAAGGAACATGAATCCAAAGAGGAGGAATTCAAAACTCGAATGCAAGAGCTCAAGCGTTTTGTAAGCCAAATGGATGATTTCAATTCAGAAGAGAAACAATTTGGAGGACGAGGGAAAGAGCCAGAGTCAGAAGACAAGAAATTCAAAGTACATGCGAAGGATCTTAAGCCAAAAGAGAAGCAGTTTGAGGGATGCATGAAGAGTCTTGAGTCAAAGCCAAGTAAATTTGATGGAAAACTGAAGAGGTCTGAATTAAGAGAGAAACAATATCATGCTTTAATAGAACCATTCCATCAACAAACAGAATTGGGTAAGTGTTCTTTTTCATTTAGTTTTGGAAACATTTTCATTTCAACCGTTTCTTTCAATGTTGTTGACATTTTTAATTACCTGATCTACCTAATTTTTTAAAGACATCTTTAATCATTTTAATGTTGTAGGTCTTAGTCAAGTCGAAAATCTTTATTAATTTTCATATCACACATTGTCATTACTAATTTGGAATATATTTTTTGCTATCTTGAACATTTTCGGAAGCTTTTAAACACAACTTTTTTCTCTCCATTTTAGTGGTTTATTTATAAAAAAATTCACCATAGTTTACCGTTTCTTCAATAAATAACGAGAAAGCTAAAATATGTGCTACCTAATCATGCAGTTACATCGTACACAGGTAATCAATTAAGTCCCACCATTGATGAATGATGTTTGATGTTGCTCCCATGTGAGCTAACTGATGAACTTGAGTTGTCTGACGATGACATTCTATGTAATCTGCAAGGATTATCAGATCCATCAAAAGTTATTTTGGATATAATACAGAACCTTATTATTAAAAAGTGTAAGATAGGAGACGATGCAGTAATTATTGATGATAGCCACATTCTTCTGCTCAAAGAACTGAGGAAAATATCACCAAATATTAGACCTCATGTAAGAGAAGAAGCAATGAAGCTAGCACTTGATTTGAAAGCAAACATAAGTCAAAACACTGAAAATTCAGCGGTGGTTCTTGGTTTTCTACTCCTTCTGTCAATTTTTGGACTGGTTCCTTCTTTCGATGAAGATGATGTTTTAAAGCTTTTTGGACTTGTTTCTCAGCACAGCTTAGCTGTAGAGCTGTTTGGGGCCATTGGTTTTGCTGATAAAATATCTGGCAAAATATCTATAATTTGCCTTGTTTTTATTTCATATGGTGTTATGGATCACCACATTTATACACATGAAAATAATTATGTGAAAATATATTCCATGTTGTGTTTTCCCATCGAGAAGTTAGGACAACTCTTGTTTAAATGTTATAAAGTCAAATACTTTTACATTATGTGGAAAAACTGTGTATATTACAGATATATTAAGATTAAGATACTGGTGCTAGGTAGGAAATTGAACTGATATGTTGGCTTCATACACTTGATGCAAAAGTTTCATTTTGTTTTCCCAACTGGTCTCTCTCATCTGTTAAGAGAAAATTGACATGTTGGTTAGTGCTTGAAAAATGAAATAGACTTCAAATTTATGTCTTTTTATATGTATGTCTTCTGTTTTCTAAGCGGTTTGACGAAGTTTGAACTCTTTAGTCCAATCTACTTCATTTTTCATTTACTAGAGCTTACTTTATAGCTGTTTTGGTCAGTTTGATGAAGTTAAATTTTCTTACACCTTGCAGATTTTGTTGAGAATCTTTTCAAGAGACAGGAATATGATGAAGCTGTCAGATTTAGTCGTGTGTATAACTTCAGGGACAATAATCAACTATTTGGTCTCTTTGAAGAACATGTGCAGAATCTAAAACTAATTTCTGAGAGTATTTGCAAGGAAACTATCTCCATTGAAATTAAGGTTCGTTATTTTTTTCTTATTCAATTTTTATTTTATGAAACATTCCAATTTTCGTACCCCTTCATGATAGTTATAAATACTTTGAATGTGAACTCAGGACAAGGCCAGAGATCAAGAAGTTGCTAGCCTCATAGCTGTTCTACAATGCATTATAGATAACAACCTTGAATTCAAGGATCTACTTAACAAGATTGACAATCGTATTCTTGAGCTACAGAGAGGCAAATAGTGTTTTTACTGAAAGAATGAAAACTCATGAGCAATTAACAGGGTCATCTCTATCTTTGGGTCACTATTCTTTCTTTCTATTGTATATTGTTCTTTTTTAATTTCTCTCAATAGCTTGAATTTGATATGCAGAAACGTTTTCATATGCAAACTAGTTTTTTAGAGTACATGCCACAGTTTTGTTCGAAAAGTTTATGTAATTAGCTTCATACGCTTGATACAGAAGTTCTCCAAAAGTTATCTCTCATTTGTTCAGAGAAAATTGAAATATTGGCTAATGCTTTAAAAATGAAATAGACTTCTAATTTATATATCTCTATTTAGTCTTTATTTGTCACAGTTTTATTTTTTGTATGGTCTGAGGAGTTTTTTTTTCTTCTTCCCCTAGTATTTTATGTTATTATTCAGCCCAATCTCGGTTTTAGTTATACTAGAACTGATTTTCTGGCAGAAACTGGTTAGTTTTGATAAAGTGAAATTATGTTGCAGTTTGTAGATTTTGTTCAGAATCATATAAGAAAGTAGTAGCAATATATTGAAGATGGTTGATTCATTTGTGCATATTATAACTTGGCCTACAAGAATAAACTATTCGCTCTCTTGCGATAACACGCACATAATGCAAAACCGAACTCTGAGAATAGTTCCATGAAATCAAGACTCTTATTTGATTTTCTTATTTAAATTCTAGTTTATGAAACATTCCGTACTAATACACCTGAATGTTAGTTGTAAATAAGTTGATTGTGAACTTAGGATAAGGTCAGTCTATATTCTGGCCAGAGACAGAAAATTTCAGTCTGAGACATGGTCTGCATTTCAGAATACAATCTAATGTCTGGATCTACTTAACCATAAAGGTAAATAGTATTGATATTGGACCTACACCATCATCCAATGTTCAAATGAACTAGAATCAACAGGATTCTCTCTATTCCTCTTTGTTGAGATATTGTAGTGTTTGTTTAGATGCTATTCCTTTTTTGTTGATCCTTTTTGAGTAGGTTAAGCATCATGTATATAAACTGAATTCTCCTCTCTCTTTGATACAGAAGATACAATATATTTCTTTTGAGGGGAAGAAGATACAATATTATTGATGATAATTTTTATGGTATTATTAGTATTATTATTATCACCATCATCTTCATAAAACCCTCTAGAACAGCCGGACTTTTTTTTTTTTTTTGGGATAGATAAATGAAGTGACAATAGTCATTGGAAACTCACACATAAGTGGAGTAGTCGAGGTTTAAACTCCGGTCACGGTGTGCGGTCTAACAATTTCGGTATTTTTGTCAATTAAGTTAGGATTTGTGGACGCTTAATGTTTCTTGTTGTTAGAGAGTTGAACAAATGTATGAACCATCTAACCAAATGTATAATATTTTTAAGGGGGTGATAGTCATTTTGGTCCCTTAATGTGTAACGAGTAGTAATAATAATCCTTCAATGTATCAAAATTTCAAAATGATCAGTGATTGTGCACTCTGTTAGTCAAAATAGTCCATGACACTAAAATAATCTCTCGATACTCACAATAACTCTTTCTATGTAGAGATTGAAATGACAATAGTCCTTCGATGTATCAAAATTTCAAAATAATCCCTGATTGTGCACTCTGTTGGTCAAAATAGTCCATGACACTAAAATAATATCTCAATACCCACACTAACTCTTTATATGTTGAGATTGAAATGACAATAAGTAACTGCTTATAAGGACTGATATGACAATAAGTAGGTATATTGAATGACTTATATGACAATATTAATGAATCATTTTAATATAGGGATTATTTTGCCTAACGAAGTGCACAATCAAGAGCTACTTTAAAATTTCAATACATTGAAGGACTATTATGGCTACTCGTTACTTATTCAGGGACTAAAATGACTATTATTCCTATCTTCTAAGTATAATCGAATATTGGAGTAAAAATTCACCCGTCTCCTAAAAAAAATGAGAAATGATATTTGTACAACCACTTTGTGACAACTCCTTGACAATTTTCTCTCTCATACTCATATGTTTGCATTCTATCTCTTCCTTTTTATCTCTCCATTGTTTTTAACCAATAAAAAGTGAGAAAAAAGAAATTGTAACAAAAGTTGTCAAAATTGATTGTTGAAATATCATTACTAAAAAAAGATATGGCTCCACAAATAGCCTTTCAAAATTGGGGGTTCTATCAAAGTACCAATTGACAATTTGTCGATTTGATCAACATAACCAATCGAATTTTTTTTAGACAAAACAATATGTACTCGTAGTATAGTACTAGTAAAAATTAAATCATAGTAACATATAAACAATGATTATCATTATCATGGTTGCCTTTAACTTATAACTTCTTCATTTAGTTGGTATTTCGGTTGTTTTAAAATACTTTGTTTTTGGTTTAGTAGTAAAAATTTGTCATTTTGTCTTTATCTGTCAATTTGATCAACATAACCAAACCAAATAAATTTAGATTTTTTCAATTTGTACATATCACAATGCAGTCTAAAATTAAAAATATGGAAAGTTCATTTGCTTGCTACAATACCCACTCTGGTCTCTATTATAAAAAAAATTCAATTTTTAAGTTAATTCAATAAATTATGTATTTAGTTTTTAATATAGATCAAATATATAAATTATTGAATTAATCTAATAAGTGAACTTTTTCTTATAATAGAGAAAGTGGTGGGTCGCATGTTCATTCTTGTAAGAGCGTTTTCATTGTTAATTTAACTTGTTTTTTTATTTTTTATTTAAATTTAAAAGAATGATATTTTCATATCATTTATTAAAATGAAATGATATTTTTCTACTAGACCAAAAAAGAAGTATTTTAAGACAAACGAAATACCAACAAAATGAAGAAGTTATATAATTTAAAGGCAAGTTTAATCAATAATGATAATTATTGTTGTTTGAGCAATGCTATACATCAAGAAAGATTTTATCAAAAAAAATTCAAGAATGACATGACAGAATAATCACCCTTAGATTTTATCAAGAAATTGTCCTGAAATTAATGTTAGCCAATGAAATCTCTGCCTGACCGGAAATCATGGGGTGGTGGATGTTATGTATTTTTTTTTATGAAAGGTTAATAAATAAGATTGAAATCTAAGGGTGATTATTGTGTCATGTCATTCTTGAATCTTTCTTAATAAAATCATTCTTGATATCTAACATTTTCCATCTTGTTTATATGTTACTATGATTTAATTTCTACATCCCCACACATTGTTTTGTCTTATGAGTAAATTATTTGCCACTTTGGAGTATCTTTTGTGGACCCCACACTTCCACACAACAAACTCATTGCTACCAAAAATAACAAACCTTCGCTTTTCTCTTCTTTGTATCTGTTTCATTCATTTCATTTTCATTTCACTTTCAAAATACCAACAAATTTCTAACTAACCCTTTTCCATTTTTCTCTTCTAGGGTTTACTCTATCTTTCAAGAAGAAGAAGAAGATAACACAAAGTTTCTCAAATTTCAATCTTCACAGATGAAACTGCTTGGTAAAAATCTCAACTTTTTTATTCATTTTATGCTATTTTGTATACTTTTATTCAACATTTATGTATTTTTTTATGCTATTTGTAAATTTAATCAATATCATGCAATGTTTGAGCTATTGAATGTGTATACTTGAAAAGTTTACATTTTTTTACATGGGTATTGTTTTTTGAGTATTTTATAGGTATTTATCGTTTGGTTATGATTTATACTTCTGGAAGTATAATATATTATTTGTTTAATGTCCTGGAAATTTTTCAAAGATTGGTTGAAGTTTTTATTTTTTCTTCCCAGGATTTTGAGGTGTTCTTGTAATTGCTGAGAGGTTACAATTTCTATAGTTGAGTGATGAATGTTGTTGAGGCTTCTGATAAGTCAAAATTTTGTGTTGGTGATGATGATGATGAAGAATACTTAAATTTTAAATGGCTGGCATCATTACATAAAAATGTGTCACAGTCAGCTTCTCGTGAATATGATTATGCTTTATCAGCAAGGTTTCATAAGAGGGATACAACACTGCCAGTTAAGAGGGTATTCGATGGCAACAATTCCTTGTGTGGTTCAATGAAGAAATCCAAGGTGTCTCCAACACCATATGATGATTATGATGATGATGATGACATGTCAACTGATAAATCATTTTCCACACTTAAAGGAGAACTTGTGTTGGTAGAAAAATCATTTGAGGATATCAGAAGCAAGACACAAGTAGAAGAGAGGAGATTGCAGTCCATAAAGAGAGATATTGAGGAGTGCTGCGAAGATCTTGAAAATAAGAAAAAGGAAATTAGGGATGTTGGAAGAATTAACGAAGCTCGTAAGAAAATGCAGGGGAAAATTGACGAATGTGTCAAGGATTTTGTTGCAAAGGAAGGGCAGCTCGGTTTGATGGAGGACTTGATTAGAGAGCACAAGAAAGAACTAAAGACAAAAGAGTTGGAACTTCTTCAAGTCATGGATAACATTTCAAAACAAAAGGAACTGGAAAGCCAAGTGAAGGAGCTGGTGAATGATTTGGTATCAAAACAGAAGCATTTTGAAAGCCATATTAAGGAGCTTGAGTCGAAAGAGAGGCAACTTGAAGGCCGATTGAAGGAGCGTGAATCAGAAGAAAAAGAATTTGAAGGCCGAGTGAATGAGCTGGAATCTAAAGAGAGGCATTTCAAAAGCGAGGTGGAGGAGATCAATACAAAATTGATGCCATTGAAAGAACAAATTAAGGAACTTGCCTCTAAAGAGAAGCAACTGAATGGCCAAGTGAAGGAGCTGGAATCTAAAAAGAAGCAGTTTGAGAACCGAATCAAGGAGCTTGAGTCAAAAGAGAAGCAGCATGAAGGCCGGGTAAAGGAGCATGCATCAAAAGAGAGAGAATTTGAAAGCCAAGTGATGGAGCGGCAATCTAAAATGAAGCTGTTTGAAATCCAAGTCAAGGTGTTAGAGTCAAAAGAAAACGAACTTGTAGACCAAATGAAGGAGTTTAAATCAAAAGAGAGGGAATTTGAAGGCCAAATGAAGGAGATGGTATTGAATCAAAAGCATTTTGATAGCCGAATGATGGATCTTGAGTCAAAAGTGAAGGAGCATGAATTGAAAGAGAAGGAATTTGAAGGTCGAGTGAAGGAGTTTGAATCTAAAAAGAAGGAATTTGAAGGCCGACTAAAGGATCTGGTGAATAACCTGGTATCTAAACAAAAGCATCTGGAAAGCCAAGCGAAAGAGCTTCATTCAAAAGAGAAGCAACATGAAGGCCGGGTGATGGAGCATGAATCAAAAGTGAGACAATTTGAAGGTAAAATGATGGATCTAGAATCTAAAATGAAGCAGTTTGAAAGCCAAGTGGACAAGCTTAAATCGAAAGAGAGGCATACTCAAGGACAAGTTAAAGAACTTGAGTCTAAAGAGAAGCAACTTGATGGCCGACTGAAGGAGTTAAAGTTAAAAGAGGATGAATTTGAAGGCAGGGCGAAGGAGCTCGAATCTGAAAAGAAGCATTTCGAGAGCCGACAGAAGCAGCTCGAAACACAAGAAAAGCAATATGAAGAACAAATGAAGGAGTTCCAGTCAAAAGAAGAGGAATTCGAAGTACACGTGAAGGATTTTGAATCAAAGGATGAGGAGTTCGAAGATCAAGTTAAGGAGCTCAAATCAAAAAAGAAGCAATTCGAAAATCAAGTTGAGGATTTCAAATCAAAAGAGAAGCAACTTGAAAGCCAAGTCGAGGAATACAAATCAAAAGAGAAGCAAATTGAAGAACGGTGGAAAGAACTCGAGTCAAAAGAGAATAAGTTTAAAGAACTGGTCAAAGAGCTCAAGTTAAAAGAAGGACAAATCAAGGATCCTGGTTCAAAGCTGGATAAATTTGATGGACGATTGCAGGAGTCTGAGTTGACAGAGAAACAATTTGAATCATTAATAAACTATTTTGATGAGGAAAAAGAATCAGGTAAAAGTTCTTATTCATCTAGTTTATAGGAGTTTCATTTTCAGATGTTTCTTTTTATGATGCTGATATTTTTAATAACTTGATCTACATTTTTTTTTTTTAAATATTTTTAATGATGCTAGCGTAGTATATCTTACTCTTAGTCCTGCCAAAAAAAAAAAGTAGTGTATATATCACACCCATACAGACACACTATAAAAAAAAATATAGTATATCTTATCTTACTCTTAGTCAAGTTGAAAAGCTTTGTCCAGTTTTTATATCACACATACGGAGACACTGTCAAACTAATTTGGATTATACAAGTGCAACTATTTCTAGTCTTGTTTATAATTATTAATAAATTTAACACTATCTTTGGTGATTCAGTTAAGCTTCTATATTGACTTTGATTATAACAATTAATATAATGATTTCCTCTCACCCATACATTCAAAAAATCCTATTGTCATCTGCATTTGTTGTTGCTTCTAAAAATATGAGGGGTCTTAATTCTCTGCTATCCAAATATGCAGTTGCATCTAACACGGATGATCAATTAAGTCCAACCATTGATGGAACAAGTTTGCAGTTGCTCCCAAGTGATGAAACTGTCATTCTAGTTAATCTGCAAGAATCATCAGATCCAGCAAAAGTTGTTTTGGATATAATAATCAACCCAATTATTCCACGGTGTAACGAGGGAGACCATGCTGTAATTGATGGTAGCAGCATCTTTCTGCTAGAACAACTGATGAGAATCTCACCGAAGATTAAACCTGGTGTAAGAGAGCAAGCATTGAAGCTAGCACTTCATTTGAAAGCTAACATGAAAAACACTGAAAATTCTCTGGTGGTTCTCGGTTTTCTACTGCTTTTGTCAGTTTATGAATTGCTTACTTATTTCGATGAAGATGAAGTCTTGGAGCTTTTCACATTTGTTGCTCAGCACAAGACA